>Ga0116229_10005733_pt1 | contig 20156 bp, 14 predicted proteins | sample S1TSphgellanicum_3_FD_87313 | JGI IMG/M metagenome (GOLD analysis project Ga0116229, IMG submission 87313) | Host-associated microbial communities from peat moss isolated from Minnesota, USA - S1T2_Fc - Sphagnum magellanicum MG | ecosystem: Host-associated > Plants > Peat moss > Unclassified... | reverse complement strand
GTATTTTGCCAATAAAAAAATCCTTTTTTTTTTTTGGGTTTTAAATTTTAATAAAATTTGGCAGAAAATTATTTTTTTTTTTTTTTTTTTTTTTTTCAAAATTTTGCTATGATATCTGCTGGGTATCACTTGAAAAAACCAGTGGGATTAGGTGCACTCCAGGTACACTAGAAATGTTCTGCTGGTGCCTTATGGTACTGGGTAGTAGTATTCTTAGCATAGCATCATCATACAAGTCTCTTTGTTGGCTCTGCCCTACAAAGACATCGTGGGAACACCTTTTGAGCGGGTATAGGGGCCAGAGAATCAAAAGTAGGCTGAATGGATAAGTTTAGGTGTCAGTTTTTAAAAAGAAGTTGGGTGAGACAATTAGGGTTCCAATGTATCCATGAATTACATGATTAAAATTCATAGGATACTTTGTTCATTATTAGACCATAACTTAGATGTTGAACCATGAATATGATTATTTATTATTAAGTTGCAATCAACCATGTAATCAGAATTAGTTAAAGTCAAAGAACATTAGTAAAAGGTTGAGGTTAGGTTTAGGGTTTTAATCAGGTTCTTTTGTCCCATACTAAAAACAACATTATATGTTTGTTATCTTTCTTTCTAACTATCACAAACATGCTTGACTTAAATTTTCATTTTGTATTAATGTTTTTTGCAAACTTGAGTTTTTACAAGTGTGTTTTTTGTTAAGTCCGTTTTTCTATTACTTCGTTTGTTTGTTGTCAAATTCAGTTTGGTAAGTTATATTTTTTTCCTACACAATGGTTATTATTCTAGTGAAAAAAGCTCAATTAGTTATTGTAGTGAATGATTTCGATTTTGGAATTAAAGATGTGTTTGAAACAAAGGTGTCCAATAGATATGGCACTTTTAATCGAATTGCAAATAAAAGCATGGAAAATATGGGCCATGCATATTTGTATTGTAATTTGTTGGACAAGGCAATTTGGACCACAATCATTCTCAAGGTCAAATCACCTTATATAAATATGCATGGGCAGTATTTACAGAAAGGCATGTTTGTGAAGGTCAAAAATTTCAACATTGAATCAAAGTCCAAAAGGTGATTTTAGAAAGGTGACATGCATGTTGCTATTATAATTGAGCTAACAACCATTGTGTCACCAATCATTGTTTTTGACCCCAAATTGGTTCTCATGTTTTTTCACATGGATTCTATTAAAGAATTTAGAAGTTCTTTTCAAAATTAGAGCTTTGTTACTATTGTTGTCATCATTGTTGGTGTAAGGGGAGGAGGGAAAAACAAAGGTGAAAAAACTTATTGACTACAAATGGAAAAGGTGAATTTGACCAAAATGTTTTTATTCTTGGCAAATTTTCAGAACAAAATACAAACTATTTTTTTAAGTATACAATGGAGGCTAATGTGCTATGGTCTTAATCAAGAATGTGCCAACAACATCCGAAGGAGATTGATATTTGAGAACACAACAATACACAATTTTCACAAAGGTTGTTAATGAAATTACTCAAACTTGTCTTCTCAAATTGCACAACAAATTATCAATTATTCAACTTGCACTAAAAGATGTAAATTCTTATCTTATCATTTTATTCAAAAACATTTTGTAATATTTTTTCAAATCCAATGAAAAAACTTAGATGATGCCAAATGATCATCTATATGTAATTTATACTAAAAAAATAATGAAAATGTTAAGATAATTAAATATTATTTAAAATAATTTAAAATCATAATAATAATATTACTGTTATATAATTATTAACCAGGTGACCACCCAATTTCACCCTTCCCAAATGAATTTTTTTTTAAAAAATTCTTAATAATTGAATGACCACACGATTATGTTCACTAAGGAAAAAAAAAAACTTTTTGTTTAACAAATTGGGTGGCCATTTGGTTATGTCCAATGAACACAACAGGGTGGCCATAATATTTCACCCTAAGGACACAATCAAATGGCCACCCGATTACACCCAATAGACACAACCAAGTGGCCACCTAATTGTGTGCTTCCAAAGGAAAAAAAACCTTTTCTCTTAACAATTGAATGGCCACTTGGTTGTGTCCAATGAGCACAACTGAGTGGCCACCTGCTTTTGCTCGAAGAACATAACCAAAAACCCACCCAATTGTGTTCATCCCAAGGGGAAAAAACTATTTTTATTTTAAATATTTTTATTTTAAACAAATTTATTTACAATTGGGTGGCCACTTGATTGTGTCCTTCCCAAGGGAGAAAAAACTTTATTTTTGCAAGTGGGTGTTCATTTGATTGTGTTCTTCCTAAGGGAAAACCAAAAAAATAATAAATTTTTGTTATAAATTTTTACAAAATTTTTTCCTTTTACATTTTGCATTAGTTTTTTATTTTAGCATATATATTTTTTAAATTATGTGGTCGGGGTGTTTTCCATAGTTAACATGGTTGCACCTCTGTTCCAAAAAATGTGTGGAAATTGTCATGTAACAAATGTCATCATTTGCTCAATGGATGATTTTCATTGTAATGTTTGTCATTCAAAATCAAAGGTTCATAAATCATGTTTTCTTCAAGGTTATATTGCAACCAATGATTGATTTATATTATTGACCATTGAAGGAAATTAGTTTGAAGCAATTATGCATATAACAAAGTTTTAATTTTTGAAATTGGTTTGTCCAAAAAAAGTTCAATTCCTCATTTCAATTCATGTTTGTGGTAAATTTTAATTATAAACATACAACAATTTATCCCACAAATAAAAAGAAATTTGAATGTTGAGGGGTTGGTTGTTTTTTTGGCAATTAATTCTAATGACAATGTCTAATGTAGGTGAAATGCAAAATTTGATTTTGAAAAGTTGAATTAAGTTTCTAAACAAAAACCTTTTTCAACATTACAATTATTGATTATAGTTTTTGTGCGACATACAAATATTGGACATATATGTGAAAACTTCTTGTACCATATGTTTTGTGATTTCCTCATTTTGGATGTTTGAAGTAATTTTTCAATACAACTAGTTTTTGAATTCAACTAGTTTTTCAATGCAAGTAGTTTTAAGTACCAATAGTTTTTCAATGTTTTTTCTTTTTTTTCTTTTTTTCTTTTTCTTTTTCTTTTTCTTTTTTTTCTAGTATAAGCAATATTTTTTTGTGTAAGGAGCTTTTCCATGTAAGCATATTTTCAATACAAATAATTTTTCAATACAAATAGTTTTTTAGTACAAGCAATTTTTCAATGCATGTAATTTTTCAATACAATTAGTTTTTTGATAGAAATAATTTTTCAATACAACCAATTTTTAATACAATTTTTTTTCAATCCAAGTAGTTTTTTTTTTAAATAATTCTTTTTTAGTGAATCATTGATTCTAGATGTTTTTTTTAATGTGTATAGGGAAGGTGATTTTTTTTATTTATGTATTTGGATTAAATTGAAGTTCATAATAATGGAAACAACTTTACCAAATATTGTTGATTCATCATTTGAACATGTATGGTTTTCATTTGGTTTCAACATACAAATATGAAATAGGTAATTATCTTTTTTATTTTATATCTTAATTATTAGCTAATCATTTATCATCTCTTCAATCGATGCAAAATAACATGGCACATTTAAATCAATTTTTATTATTCAATACATTTAAAAAACCCAATAATGTCGTATTTGATAATTAAATCCAATTTTTTTTGTTTGATTTATATCAAGGTATGTTACAAATGAACATTAGTATGTAATAAAAATGGCATTATGTGCTATGATGGGAGGTTTGTGGGGAGATTTTATTGTAATATTTTGAATAATTTAATATTTACAAAAGCCAATTTACATTTGGAATAAAACATCAAAACACATTATGTTTCAATGGATTTTCAATGGAATGGAATGGATTTTCAATCTATCTTCTTACATATAGCTTACAATTTTCAACATTTTGAACCAAACGAATATGTTAATGGTCTATCTTAATCTTTGCCTATTTTTCAAGTGAATGATCCCAAAGTTCACATAGATTTAGATGATTTTCCATCTATTTTAGAATTAATGATGCAAAAATTTCATATTCAATTTTCATAGCTAATTATACATTTCTATTAAAATGAAAAACTTGACTCCATTACTGGATAGTTTGAAAAATAATTGCAATTCACAATTGCAATATGTTGTTTCCTTATTTAACATTTTTTGTAATACAAATATTCCTTTTAAAAAAATTGAAAATCATATTCATTATTTACCAAAAAAATGAGAAACAATTCAAATTTTCCTATCAATTGTGAGGTTTTCTCTGGTCCATACATATAATGTTTAAAACCAAAGTTCAAAAAATACCTAAAATTCAAATGGAACATGTACAAAATCTAATTGTTGATCTTAATTATATATAACACGTAAAAGAAAAAGAAAATGTTTTGATTAGACGCTTTATGACAATAATGTTTTTGAACTATTAGATGTTTGTTCAAATCTTATTTATTTTGAAAAAACATCAAAATTCATTAACATGTTTTTTTCCAAATATTAAAAGAACAAGATCGCAAATCATGAATCACATGAAATATATATATACACAAAACTCATATGAATCTTCCATAAATGACAAAGTCCAATCATCATATATTGATGCATTTTTAAAAAATTAAACAACCAATTCCTAAACAATGATTTTTTGCAGAACATGATGTTCAATCGGATAAAATAGAACATAATGTTATAAAGGGAAATGAAATATATATACACATTGACATTTATAATAAACAAATCCAAGATGTTTCCATAATTCCATGTTTTAATTGTGAAAGGTTTTTTTTTAATAAATAATTTAAATGTGTTACAAACAAACTATCAAAATATTTTTTTACATATTTTCAAATTCAAATAGTAACTTAATTCCACATCATACATATGTATAAGTTGTTTACATAATATCAATGAAAATAAACCTCCTTGATATCAAGTACCGAATAAAATTTCCATAAACAAAATCATTCCATCAATCCAAAAACTAACACAATTAAAATAATGTTTTATTTCACCACATCTTACTTTTGTTCAAATTTATAAACTATATGGACATAAATAATATAGGATGCATAGTAATGTTATTAATGTCCCTATAAACATGAATCAAATTCAATTAATATTACCACGTCGACCACATGATGATGTGACAATATGTGTGTTTTTTAAGCAACATTTTGAATAAAAATTATTTTATATGCCAAGACACATTTGTCCAAATATGGTGATGATTGTTTTATGAGATTTATCATTCATTATCAATGGGCAATTTTGTTTACTTCGCATATGGATTTAGAATCCCAAATTTTTAATTATAGTGATGCATCATCTAATAAACTTTGATTCCAATAATGAAGAAATACATTGTACACTAACAAACTTGATGATATATAATTTTTTGGAAAGCTCCAAAAATAACAGATTATTGCCTTAAGTCAACACTTTCACCTTTTAGGTTTATTTAAAAATAAACATTCAAAGGACCTAAATTTTCCAACATTGTTATATGGGCAACCTTGATCATTTTAAAAAGGTTTCAATAACAACAAATAGCTCAATGGGAATTACTTCATAAGTTTGAGGATTTTTCAACCAATATTTATAACCTTTTTTTTAAAACTACTAAAGTTTCCATACAAAAGGTCACATGGAATAGAAAAAAGAAAAGTATGTGGTAGAATTTTAAAAGTTTCTCAAATATGAAATAAACCAAATTTAGATAATATTTTCAAATCATACCTAGTATCGTTATTTATAAGGCTTACATAATTCATTTATTTATTTTGAAAGGTTATGAAAAAAATTATTAGTAATGATGAAGCAACTTGGTCTTCCAACATTCTTTGTCACTTTTACATCTATTGAAAGATTATGGGATCCATTCATTAGAATTTTAGACACATTACATGCTTCGAAATTAAAATTTTCAAATTAAATATAAGATTTATAGTTTGTTTGTATAGTAAAATTGATACCAAGTGACTTTGTCACATGTGCATGATATTATGATCATAAAACATTTTTTCGTAAACTTATGACTAAAAATCATAATATTTTTGGGCGTATTTTCAATTTTTATTTCGTCATTGAATCCCAAAATCATGGATTAAAAATACACCTATGTATAAAGTGCACACAAATGAAAGAATTGAATGGTTTGTAAACATGTATATTTCTTGTGATGTATTATTGTTGTCAAATCCATTGTAAAATGCACAACAACATCAACAAACGAATACATGTAAAAAAAAAAACAATGTTGTTTGTGGATTTCATTATCTATTACTTTTCATGTGTGAAACAAAAATTTTAAAACCAATTCAAATAGATGGAAATTATCCATATTCACAACAATACTCCATACACATAAAAAAAAAAGTTTTGATCTTTGAAATTTTTTTATAAAAATGAAGATATATCATATTTTGAATTTTGAATTTCTTTGAACCTTGATGAAAATACATATATAATAAGTTTGAGAATAAAATTAACAAAGCCACACATTTTTTTAAAATGAACTTTTAGAAACATAAGAACTGCATTTAGGACATGTGTTGTTCATTTGTGGCTTACAAATACAAATATTTAATTTATTTTAGACCTATGTGCAATTGCAACATATTGCACATCATATATCACAAAAATAGATAAACCAATAATGTTATAACTGCATTCTATCATATAAAAATGTATTGCAAATAATATAGATGCAAATGTAAAAATTCAAAAATTGGGTAATGTTTTTTTCAATGTTTAACAAATGGTTAGTCAACTTGTTATTTATATTCTATTATTTTTACCATTATATCATTCATTTTGAACATTTCAACTTATCAATAATTGTCCTTTGAAAAATATGTTTTTTTGTTAAAACCACATGTTGCATTAAATGAATTATAACCTTATTCAACCGATATAATGTGTTCGTTAATCATAGAAAAATATATTAATTGTCTTAATCAATATGAATATTTTTCATTAGTAGAATTTAGTTATTTTCATAACATTAAAAAAAAAACATTTCAAAACATCACAAACCCAAAATTATTAGGTTTGTAAATTATAATAAATATAAAGATATTGATAATTTGTTTAAAAAATAATTTCTAATATATGCACCATTTTGAACTTCAAAAAATTCATAACTTGGAATTAATGTAACATGGCATGATGCATATTTTTAACAACATGATGAAATTTTTTTAATTAAATATATTTTCAATTACGAAAATGTCACATCCAAATATAAAAGAAATGAATGATTCAATATATTCAAAATCAAAACCATTGCATCCATTAACATTTGAATGATGATATAGATAATGAAATAAATTATTCATGTCCTGAAATTTTTATTATAAACATAATTAATATTGAACATTATGATTTATGATCTAATTTTATGATTCAATCACTTAATGTATCAAACCAAAAATCATAAACTTTAGACTTGATGAAAATTTCTCAAAATCTTCATATTCTCTGATGATGGAAGAATTTGAATATAATAGTTTGTTAGATAAGTGAAAAATAAATATTAATATTTGATGATGTTATGCAAATATATATATATATACCATGATATATTGATTTGTTTGGTTTTTACAAAGGGTGTTAAATTTGGTAAAACTTATAATTTAAGGATTATTACGATTATACAAGAAAGACATATATTTTGATTTAACAAAAACCAATGTTTTACTTATGGTATCAATTTGTAAAATTGCCTTCAATATTGATGGTTTAATAATACATTCAGCATTGAACATACATGTTCAATAATCCTTATTTAATCTACCAAACTTATAAGCAAACTCATTAAATAAGCTTACATGCCAATATGAACAATTACAACTTGTTGTGAAGAATGAAATATCATTTATTGGTGTTAAAATGTTGAATGTTATAAATAATAGGTTAAGGTCCATAAAACATATTCAAAACAAATTCTTCAGTGATGTGGATGTTATCATGATAATGATTTCTATCAAGCACCCCTTATAAAAAATAATTGAATTTTTCAAAATATTAAAAATAATGTTAATGCATTAACACCAATTTTTTGGCAAACATATGTCTAATGTTATGAATTAAATAAAGTTATGCAACAATTTGATATGGTTTTCATACAAACTTTGAACAAATTTTGCACTACAACAAAAAATAGAAAGGATATTCAATTTATATATTCAATATGCAATCAACAACCACCCAACAATTTTATTATTATTTTGCACGTATTTATTTTATACAAATAAACTTATGCAAAAATACAATGAACATGTGTTTGCTAATACATTAGGTCCCACATTTATTTTTGAAGCAATGGACTAATCATTAATCATGCCTACCATTTTACAAACTTTCAAATGATCCAAGTAAAATTGTAAGTTTACGTTTTACAATTCAAATATTAAAAAATACGTTGATTGAATTATGTGTTGGTAACTATGCAATGTTTGATGGTCTTGTGAGTGGAGTTAGTGACATTTTAAAAACATCAACAACATATTGTGACAAAACCATCATATGGATAATGTTTCAAAATTGTAAAATTAGAACATTGACAAGAGAAAAATATAATCATTATTACAACAACAACATTGAATCAAAATGGACACCAATTGAACCTATCGTCAAAAATATAAGAATTGGTAAATCTCAATCATTTATCATAACAAGAATTCGATTTTCAATTCAACTTGCAATAGTAAAAACCATCCATCGTTTTTAAGGATTATCATTAGATGAATTCGTTTTTGATCCTATTAATGTTGAAAAACATGAGTTAACATATACAACATTATCCCACATACGAACAAAAGAAAAATTATTATTATTCATTCTTCTCCAACATGAAAATTTCTATGTGGATCCAAAAGTTTATATAAAAATGAATATTTAAAACAATTGTAACTTGAATATCATTAATTTTTCAATTTAAAAACTTACTTAATTCTCATGTAATTATACAAGCTTTGAATACAGCTTTTTTATGCCAACATTATGAGGACATCAACCATGATCCTAACTTTCAAATGTCTCATATCTTATGTTTTATAAAAACAAAAATACACCATGCATACATAGATGTGCACAAATTTATAAATTCATTGAAATATTCATATATTTCAATCCATGATGGTCATGGGTTAATGTTGATGTATGACATACACATGCATTTAGATTCTTTTAATGCAATAACCAATGATGGCTTAGAATATATAATAGTAACTTGTAATATTAATACATGAAAATCAATACGTATCGTATGCGTTTATAAATCTTATTCATGTTTAATTTTTACATTCCTAAACAAACTTTAAACTATAATTCAATATTCTCTTAAACATTGTCTAATCATCATAATGGGAGATTTTAATGTCAACATTCTAAAAGACAATAACCATGAAAAAGAAAAAACAAGAATGATTAGATTTCATGGTTAAATTCAAATTAAAATCACAATTTAATGAAAGCACCACAAAAGTTGGAACTCAACTAGACCATATATGGGCAAGTGTCTTTGGAAATGAATGTACATATGGTATAACATAACATATTGGCCAAAATTTCATAAACAAATTTATATTACATTCAAATTACCAATTGCATTTCCTATGTATATTGAAAAACCCATTATCATCTCCATTTTTTGATAATTTAATGTATGAATGTTGCATTTTCCATTTTATTAATGACACCCAATTAAATGGTGGCACCTTATGGCCTAAATTTATATATATATATATATAAATTTTCATGGACCATGTGCAAATAAAATTCATAATTATCAACCTCAAGATGAAAAAAATTGAATATTTTTAATTCACATGTACACCATCAAGCACAACAATGAAACACTTTCCATGGAAAATCCTAAAGCCAAAATATGACAACCAAAAAAAAAAGAAATGTCAAATTCTTAAATTTGAAAATGAAATGAAAAGTGGATAACTTTCCCAACTCTTTGCATTTAATCGTTTACACTTTTTTTGTTGAAAATTTTGGATTGAATTTTGACACAATATTGTTATTTACAACTTTATATTCATTTGTATAGTTTAAAAAAAAAGCAATGAAACTGAGGTTGGAATTTTCAACTATGCACAATGAATTTTAAGAGGGCTTAAAAAAAAAGAAAATTCTTAATATGAATGTGAGAATTTGTTTTTTAAAATCCTTCGTAAAGCCAACAAAATCTTATCCCAAAGAACTTGAGTTCATAATGTAATTTTAAATGTAATATACAATTTTGGGACAGAGCCTCTTAGGACGGTGTTGGTTTTTTTTTTTTTTTTTTTTCCCCCTAATTTTTTTTGTTGTAGTTGGCTTCAATGGTGAGCACCCAAGAAAAAAATTAGCAAAATTAGCATTGACAAGTCTTTAGAATATTGTGGAAAACTGGTAAAAAAACTGCCTGCAAACCAAAAACTCTGATGTCAAAATGTACTGAAATATCCTTTGGAAAGAGTTTTCTTCTTGAGTGGTTGAAGATTTTTTTATTTAAAAAAAAATTCAAGGAATTTGCCACAGAATGTTCGTGTTTTGCCTTTCAAGATGAAAATTTGTCACCAAAAAAAAAGAAAAAAACACTGCTCTTCACACCTCAGAAAATAAGGGGATGTGTCACACACATTGTGGCCTTGCCATTTACATTAATTAAAAAGTATCTTAAGGCAAAAGAAGAATTAAGGAAACTCAAATATTTCACCATGCAAAAATATAATCTTCAAAAAATCCTCTTAAGGAAACCAAAATCCTTCAAGATATTTATAACTCTATTATAACTAATCTCAAGTTTCAACACAAGCCAAAATATCATATTCTTTCAAAAATCCTCATATAAAAATAGACCTATTATTATTATTATTATTATTATTACCTAAGGGCCAAAGTCCATTAAGCTACTATACTCTATAATGAATCTAAACACAATATCCCTTCTTGCCTTGGTAGGCAAGGCCAACAAACCCATTTCAGTGCATGGTAAATGCCATCATCATACCAGTCTTGGTTGCAAGTGGAAACTCAAGAAAAATACTCTGTTACCATAGTACTAAAAAAAATCAATGGTTTAGGGAGAAAAATAAATAAATAAAAATTATAAATTTATAAATTTATAAAATTTAAATAAAAATAAAATAATAAAACCTAAGTCTTGGAAATATCTTTTAGTATTTTACTTGGAAATATGATGGATAATGGTAGGTGGACAGAAAACATTTCTTTTCTGTTGGTGTCCAGTTCCCTAGCTAACCAAACCTAGTGGTCAGCTCAATTGTGGATGAACCCCCCCTAACTGAGTCACAAATGGGCTTCCAATGGATGATACACTTTTGGCTGTTGGTTCACTCCAGCCTTTTTCTTGTCAATTTTATGATGTCGCCAAAGTGGTGATGGTCTAGTGGAAGGTTTAGTGAAATTTGGTTACAAGCTAAAATATGAAAGTAAAATTGCTCAAACAGCCTTTTTCTTTTTGGCTATGCACTTGAACCATATATATATATAGCAACCTGGTGATTTTTCATAAATTTTGGTCAAAATGTGGCTATTGAGAATCTCAAAAAAACCCTTGATTTAGCACTTTTAGCAGTTTAAATTTTTAATACCACTTTCTGGCTATATATAGCTATCGGGATTATTTTTTGTTTTACCAGTGTTGGGCAGTTATAAAAAACAGGAATGGCAGCCCCTCAGGTTTCAATGCAGTTCTTACCAGTGATTTTTTTGATGGGGGGAGGGGCTGAAATTTCATCAAATTTTGACCTCGAAAACATGATTTCAACCTATACAAAGGATTTTCCATTAAAAAAATGGCCCAAATTCGCCAGATTTCTATAATTATTATTTTTTTCCAGATCACCAGAATTATATGATAAGTTTCAATAGGTAGCCAAGAATATAGAAGGATTCTGTTTTTTTCTCTACTTTCATGTCTAGTCTGTAGCCGAATCTGGCTAAACCAAATTGACTACTCTTTGATTCTGATTTTCTTCAAAAAAAATCAGAACTCAAATCAGAACTGATGGTTGTCTAATTCTGAAATAATAATAATAAAATGGAACTGGCAATTATATTATTGGCAAAATAAAATACCCATGCAACACTGATTTTTACACCTGTTCCTTAAGAGGAAGAGGGATCTTATGCCTACAAGCAAGCAGGTGTAAGATCCCTTAAGATGTAGGTCTGATATCCCTCACTAGGGAGGGATATTCATGCCCTCCAAATATAGGAGTACTTTACATGGCTACTATATTCAAACTGGGAAATGCTAAATTTGAACTTGGAGACTCTGATTTAGATTGAAGGATTTAGAAAGAGCCAATTTTATTTTAGGGTTTTAAAACTTTATACCCTAGTGCCAATGCACCCAAGGTTGCTTTGTAGAACCAAATATATATATATATATATATTGACAGAAGTAGAAGAAGAGGGAATGCTTGAAAAAAAATGAATGTATGGATGAGTAATCAATTGGGTGAAGAGAATAATGTTCTCTTTTAGCGTTTTTGGTTGCATTATGTTCTCCAAAAAGTTCTTATTGCATTTGGAGGGCACCTTATAACCATGAATTGAATTTCTATCTCTCGTAGCAAGAGAGGAGAGATCTTTTGCCTACTCATTAAAACAGTGGGAGAGAAATTGTTGCTACTCCTTAAAAATGAGAGCATCTCGGAAACTTACATCTCTACAAGTAAAGCATACTTTCTCTCCCCCCATCTTACACTTGCTTCCCAGAGAGAAAGAGAGAAGTATATGAGGATCTTGCACCTATCAAAACCCAGGTGTAAAGCACTCCAAGGTTTTTTTTTGGCTTGTGTTTGAACACATCTCCCTACACAGAAGATTCCTTCATTAGTTGAAGGCGGCTTCTGTGAATCACAAGTGGACCTTTTGTTCAAAAACTTTTCATGCTTTACACTGGTGAAGGTCTGCTGCTCGCACAGGCCTCCCCTAATACTTGGGCTTTAAACTCTCAAGCTACTGGCCTCAAGGTTACAAGTTACAACCTTCAAATTAGGGGAGAACCTGGTGAGCAAGCCTTAGCCTATCTATACATAATTTCTCTCCCACTATGAACGAGCAGGCATAAGAACTCTACCCTCCTACCCTGTTCTGATCTGCAATTCTGAGTACCCTTTGGTTAAGTTCATTATTTTTTTGCTTTGCCAAATGACAAAATTTCCACCAAAATAATAACAATGTTGATTTGTGTATGCCATAATAATAATAGCCTAGCAGCTTCATTTGGCACTAAACAATTATTTTTAAAAAATCAGGAATTTTGAGAAATTATTAAGGTGTATATTTAAGCAACAAGTAAACCCTAATAATCAAAACACCAAAATAAATAAATCAGCTTTTCCAGTTTTAGTATTTACAGTAAACAATTTCAGAGTCCCTTTCCCCGAAGATTTCACTTTCCAGTTTCTCTGCCCCCCCCCCCCCCAAAAGAAAAATCTCTGCAAAAGATTTTTCTGCAGCCAAGCTCCTTTTGTTTTTCGTCTTTCCGATTTTGCTCTTCTTTTGTGTTGTCTGCGCCTGCCTGCTTCACTGCCGGAATCTGAACGCTCTCTCGAATCTCTGGCGTTTTCTCTTGTGTTTTCATCATCATCTTCTTCTTCGACATCATCTGTGAAGTCCCAATTGCGGATCCAAGTTTGTTGGGGGTGGTGGGGGTTCTTTTTGGATTGGAGTTTGCTGGAGATTTTGCTGCTTTTTTCCCTCCCTTTTTTCCTCCAGAGTAAGATGGGTCCTTTGCTTCCCAGATCTGTCTATGGAAGGTTTGCTCTCTCTCAAAAATAATTTTTTTAAAAATCTTGGTCTTGGGTGTTTAATGAAGCATTTGCATCTCTGGTTTAGATCTTGTTACAGATTGATACTCGTCCTTTTTGGTGCTTTCCTTCTATTATTTTCCTTGACAACTGAAAGAGGTTTTTAAAGCTCTGGTGTGGATGATTTCCTGCTTTTTTGGGGGTAGATATTCAGCTTCAACTCTGCTGCTTCCGAGGAGGGGCTTCACCCAAGGATCTCTAAAACTGTGTCGAAGATCTCTTGCAAAATCCGAGAAACATGGTTGCTTCGTTGAACAGCAACGGAGGAGGAGGTCACTCGGAGTACTACAAGTTTCTGATCTACGGAAGGACTGGATGGATTGGAGGTTTACTAGGGAAACTGTGTACAGAGCAAGGTATAGACTATGAGTATGGTGTAGGTAGGCTGGAGAACAGAGCACAGATAGAAGAGGACATAGCTCGAGTCAAGCCCTCGCATGTGTTCAATGCTGCAGGGGTGACAGGACGTCCTAATGTTGACTGGTGCGAGAGTCACAAAATCGACACCATTCGAGCCAATGTGGTAGGCACTCTCACTCTGGCAGATGTGTGCAAGCAGCACAACCTGCTCTTGGTCAACTACGCCACCGGCTGCATCTTTGAGTATGATGAAGATCACCCTCTTGGCAGTGGCATTGGATTCAAGGAAGAAGACACCCCCAATTTCTTCGGCTCTTATTACTCCAGAACTAAGGCCATGGTGAGTGTGTGTGTGTGTGTGAGAGAGAGAGAGAGAGGGACCTAACCCCACTCGTAACCCTAATCTTCCCCCCTTCTCATATTATCCTGCAAGCAAGAGATCAGTCAGCATGATTTGTTGCAGATTTTTATGTTGAGAAATGTGTCTGTCATGCTGCTGCAAACTTTGTTGAGAAATTGTGTTGTTTTGTGTGAACTATGGCCACCAGGTAGAGGAGCTCTTGAAGGAGTTTGACAATGTTTGTACATTGCGGGTGCGAATGCCCATCTCAGGGGACCTTACAAATCCCCGCAATTTCATCACCAAGATCACTCGGTACGAGAAGGTGGTGAATATACCCAACTCCATGACCATTCTGGATGAGCTTTTGCCGATTTCAATTGAGATGGGCAAGCGCAATCTGCGAGGTATTTGGAACTTCACAAATCCTGGTGTTGTGAGCCACAATGAGATTCTTGATATGTACAAAAAGTATGTGGATCCAAGCTTCACATACAAGAACTTCACTTTGGAGGAGCAAGCCAAAGTGATTGTTGCAGCTCGCAGCAACAATGAGCTCGATGCCAGCAAGCTTCAAAATGAATTTCCACACATGTTGTCTATCAAGGATTCTCTCATCAAGTATGTTTTTGAGCCTAACAAGAAAGTCACCAACTTCTGAGCACTCAAGCTCATGGGTCACTCACTGGTTCCCCATTTTTTCTCATTATAGTTAATAGCTCAAATCTGCATCTCGGATGCATGGAAATCTGCATCTCAGAAAGCATGTACATGCACATCTTGGAAAGCATGATGTTCATCCATACCCTTAGCGTTCTTCACGAACAATTTTATGTCCATATCAAATAATTCTTTGTGAGATTATATATCATGTTTGCCGATTGCTATCCTTCCCTTGTATCTATCACACATGTTAAGGGCTAGCTCTGACCAAGAATCAGGATTGAAAAATGTGGTTGATGTCTACATATGGTGTTCTGTAGTTGCACTGTGTGAGCACATGGTGTATCCTCTTGAAGGCCTTTTTTTCCCCCCCTGAATTTGGAAGTAGTATGGTTCAGGTTATGTTGTAAGCTCTTTTGATATCCTAAACAATTCCAGTTTGATTTGCTAGAAAACAGCCACAAAAATTTGCATCCTGGTGGAGTTCACTGAATCCTCTACTGTATGTACATGTTGGGGGTTAGTTCTGACCAAGAATGGGGATTGAAATGTGGTTGATGTGGTCAGTTTTGTTGCAAGCTCTTTAGTATCATAAACAATTCCAGTTTGATTTTGCTTAGAAAACAGCCACAAGAAGTTTGCATCTTTGGAGTTGACTCAATTCTCCATCATGATGGTTGAACTCCATCCTGGAGTTTGACTGAATCCTCTTCCACTGTAAAGTTTGAAACTCAGTTTCTTGGAGTACTTTTGTCACTTACCTTATCACAACTCCAGAGATAATCTTGAAATGCATGTTGTCGGTTTGTTTCTGAAGGCATTTCTGCTTCTTTTTTCAAGGCAAGATTGTTGCTTAGTTCCAGAATTATTTTAAAAGTTATACTAGGTGGGCATGGGTGCCAACTGATTCATCCACACCTTTGGTCAACTGTGGTCTTCACAACAATGCAAACATTTTCAATTATGTTATTGGAAGGTTTCTTAGCAGAAAACATTAGACATGTTAATGTCCTTTCCATCATGTAATGATGTGCATTGCATTTTCATGACTTCCAGTGCTTTGTGTGATTTGTCCATGAAAGTGGACTGTAAGGATGAAGTTGACAACATGTGTGATATAACCATGTGGATGAAAGTTGGTAATACAAATGAGAATTGTAAAAACAAAAGACATTAATGAAATTGAAAAGAAAACAATGTCCATGTAAATGAGATGTATGAAGCACATTACATGTATGTAATTGATCTCAATCTAGTCGATGAAATGGATGAAACTTTGCTGACATCAATGAAATTGGGTTCATGGATGAAATCACACACATATATTATTGCCCATGTGGATGTTATTAAACCATATGGATGAGGATTTTGTTTCATGCATGTGATATTTCATCATTTCATAAATGTTCTTGATTTTCATCCATATGTTAATTTTATCATCCATGTTGTTAGTTGCTTGAATATTGTCATTTTCATTCATAAATTACTCCTTGTTCTATATGATATAAATCATAAAAAATGATTTAATCATATCATATCCACTGTCCACTTTATTTCTATCATTAATTTCATTAGTATTTGTTTATTATACCCTTTTTATTGATTTTGTCCATTCATCCATGTTATTCAATTCATTCATATGGCCAATCATGATCATGTGATCAATTTTATCCATCAATACATTCATATGGGGACTTACATGTGCGGTTAATTTCATCCATGTGTAATATCCTATATTGATACTCAAATTTTCATCAAAAGATTGGATGTGGTTAAAATGTTGTGACCACATTTCATCCATGTATAATTGCATCTTTGTGTTGTCAATTTCATCTATAAACTATATTATGTATATTTGATAGATTTATTTTGACATATATTTGAAATATTATTGGCTCCCCCCATAGGGAAGAGGCTATGCATTTGTGCAAGATTTGGGGATAAAATTTTCCTTCACTTTTTAACAAATGTGGAGTTGATAGGTGTTTTTGTGGTGATATTGGTTTTGGATTGATGTAATTTTAAACAACCTAGTTTGGCTTGCATTATATGGGTCAAAAAATTGAAAAAGAAAGGTTGCAAAAAAAGGTAGGTCTAAAAAGGAAAAGCCGTAAAAAAGGTAAATCGAATAGGTTGTATGCTATGCTATAACTTATTTGGCTACTTTGGTTAGGTTCATATTATTTTACTATTTTTAAATTTTTGCCCTATTTTTCAAGGTGTTTTATCATGACTAGTTGGTTTATTGATGAATTTGGGTTGCATTTTGTTTATTTTTGTAATGATTAACAATAGTCAGAATTGAAAAATGGAGAATTGTGGGTTTATGGTTATCAAAAGCTTCTATTATATTGGTATTCTATCTATTGGTCATGATTGTTGAAAGTTTCGTTAAGACCTCCTACATTCAAGGTTGGTGGAATTTTCAAGGTGTTCACTATTTAGTTTGCTAAAACCTAGGATTATCAAAAGCTTTTATGAAAGCTTATGTTTTCTTACAATTTTATCTCTTGGTCACAATTGTGAAAGTTTCATTGAAATTTTTTCCATTCAAGCCTCGAATTGTTGGAATTTCCAAGGTGTTCAAATTGTCGAAATTATCAAAAGATTTGTTAAATGGTATAAATCATGTGTGTTGTGCAACATGTTCATTTTTTCATTCATCGGCAAGAATTTAGTCAACTACATAATTTGTTGTTTCAAGTTTCCCAAAAGCTTTTGAAGTGCTTCCATTGTTGTTTTTTTCATTTCAACCTTTCCTTCATAGATTGCATTATAAATTTGATGGATTTTTCAAACACTTTGGTTGATTGTAAGGTTCTGGTTGCATGAGTTTAATCCCCTACAAATGATTGCAAGATCTAGTAGTAATCCAATGTTGAAGGTGAAAAACATTCAATTGAAGAATAACAAGTTCTTGAGGTGCATTTGATAAATATGAAGAAATATGTTGCTACATGGAAGCCCCATTACTACAACTCCTCCACATGGGCCTTTTACCAATTGAACAACAATTGACCCATTGATCTTACTCGAAATTAAATAATTCATTGTATTATTTATCACAATAAAATTGTTGGTCCTGTTATTTTAGCTTTACACATTAGATGTTACAAGGAGCTCATTGTTTACCACAAGTCCAACACATAACTACCATGAAGAAACATGTGGATATGGAACATGGTGCCTTATTAAAAAGGTATGTGGAAGAGTTAAACAACCATCCCAAAACTTCACTTGAGCATGAATTGCCATTAAATGCCCTCATGTTAACCCAACTGTAATTTCTAGATTTTTCTCTTTTACAAACCAATTTTAAAAAGACCATGAAACCCAAGTTGTTTTTTTGGAAGATGTAATGTTATATGTGATAAAAGGTTTTTTGCCAATGAGAACATTTGAATCCATTTGGTTGTGCCAAATGGCTTATAGGTTATGTCGAGGGTTATTTTCCCACCAGAAAAAATGTTTGTGGAGGTGGTTCTACTTGCTTTAATGGATAGGACTTTGATGACATATGTATAGCATGCACTAGTTATATGTCTTTATACCACATGTACTTTTGATCTATGGATGTTTGCAAGGGTGCATGACATGTTTGTCATTGTCAATTTTCTATCCAACAATTGGGAACTTAAGCATGTGACAGTCAATTTGCTCAAGGTTATTGAAGTTAGTGGGGCAACCATGGTGTTAAATTACGAGCTCTCCTTGATAATTTTTTCCTCACAAAAAGAATTGCATATGTTAAAGACAAAAGCTCCAACTTATAATCTTGTACAATTGCCTTGAATTTAGTGGTTTCGTATAAGAGTTTGGGCATGTTAAAATCTTTTCATGGTTCTTCCTTTAGGCATGCTCTATCCAAAGTCTATTACTATGCCTCTATAAATAAAATTTGTTGGGGATTAAGTTGTGCATATATTTAGGGTGCACAAGTTGACATTTAAAATGCATTATTTGGCCAAAATTTTTGGGCAAGGGGGGCCAAGTTTAGGAACACACGTGCATAGAGGTTGGATTGAAGCCTAGGAAATTAAACACACTTGTGAAAACGAGGTATGTGATTAGTTATTCCTTTTCTTTATTTCTAATTTTGATTTTTTTGGTAGATTTCCCTATTGCAAATCTAAATTTTCCATATGTTAAAGGATGAAACTATAAACCAACCTAATAGAATGTTCGTGCAAAAATTAGATGTGGAACTAGCACATGAATTAGTATTGTGGAACAAACCCAATCAAAGTACGACTCAATTTGGAATTAAACATTACTTACTATCTTGAATATTTTGAGTCATTGAAATGCAAATATAATTGTAACACTATTAATTAGTTTGGGTTTAATCCTAATAATTATAATTTATAGTCAGTTTGGTCAATAATTTGTCAACTTGGATCTAGTTATGGGCTTACTTTAAAAGGCAACTAGTTTTTGGTTTGGATTATAATATTTGACACTAATTCCAAAAATTGAAGGTTGGGTTTTGGTTTTGTGTGCGCATTAGGTCATATCTTAGGTTTAATTTTGGGACTTATTTCATTTGGTCCAAGTTTTATAAATGAAATTCTAAAGTTTATCTATTTTGTAAATATAATTGTTTTGGCAAATAATAAGTTTTCAAAAATTGGTTTAAAAAATTTTACCAAGTGGATGTACGTGACTTTATGAATTTCAAGGCTATTGGTTTACAAGCTAAGTTTTGTTATTCCAGGATGCATTGATGGTTCGATTAGATGTTGTTTTATGTTATAATCATCAAAACGTGACATTGCAAAGTCACATACTTGGGTAGTTTGCCAAGTAGTGGTGAAGATTTTGTCACCTATAATTACTAGATGTGTTATGAATCAAAGTTGAAAGCATTGCCTCCTTGGAGATGACCTACATTTCATCATTTCTATATACATTGTTTTTTGTGAAAAACTTGTTGTTGTGGGTATT
>Ga0116229_10005732_pt1 | contig 20157 bp, 19 predicted proteins | sample S1TSphgellanicum_3_FD_87313 | JGI IMG/M metagenome (GOLD analysis project Ga0116229, IMG submission 87313) | Host-associated microbial communities from peat moss isolated from Minnesota, USA - S1T2_Fc - Sphagnum magellanicum MG | ecosystem: Host-associated > Plants > Peat moss > Unclassified... | reverse complement strand
TACTTGCCCGTCAAGGCTCGCTCGCCGGTCTCGCCCCACCGGTTCAGTCTATGGATGTACTTCTCAACTTGTAATACGGACCCGGATAGTTCCCGCAACGGAATATGATTGTCGCGGTAAACGGTTTGCGTGACGATGCTTTTGTCGAAAGGCTTTTTAATCTCGATTACATCGACGTTACCCGAGGCGTCGACGAGGAGGACATCAATGTAGCGTTTCGCTCCGTTCTCTCCCGGTACCTGGATGTTAGCGAGGGCCTGAATATATTTTGGGTTAAGTAGGAGGATTATTCCCAGAATCTCTTTTTGCCAGACTGACTCGGGGTACGTATCTTCTTGGCTCAGCATTTGCGTGAGCTTGTGTAGGAGGAACTCGTACTTTTGGGTGTCTTGATGCGAAAACCTCTCACGAAAGTCTTTGGCTTTTCGATCGATGCGCTTATCAACGTATCGTTGAAAGATCTTCTCCGCGTCAACTGGCGCTTCAACGTAGTCGCGCACCACCGATGCGACCCTTGCAAGCGTGTATCGCTTCAGCTCATACGGCGTCGGAAACTGTGCGATCAGCCTTTCGTACTCCGCGATTGGAATCGAATCTGCAGCTGGGCCTCCGATCACGATGCGTTCTGGTCTTAGTTTCGCAATGGCGTCAAGTATGGACACTTTTTGTTCTGAACTGAACCATTTCCACGTGGGACTAGCGTCCTTGTGGAGCAGAACTTCAACGCCGACTTGGACGATATTTGGGTCAAACTTGAAGTAAGTGCCCTCGGCTTTGGCAATGCGGAAACGCAGCCGATGCTGGTCGTCAAACTCATCCTCGTCGTCTGTCTCGACGAGGTGCGCTTGCGTCAAATGATACGTTCCTTTGATGACCAGCGTTTCGCCGCGGTTGAACTTCTCATGCACCCACTCGTCGTCGTCTCTCGGCGAGTAGAGCAGATGAAGTTCCTTTCCCTGATACTCAAATTCAACGGCGGCTGACAAAGGGCGGTCCAGTGCGCGGATCGTAGTTGGCTACTGGCTAGCCACGATACGGCGGCTGGTCAGTTCATAGATCCAGCCTCGCGAAAATATTCCACCGGGAAACCGCGTACGCAGATAATCCTCAGCGCCGGTGTCGTGATCACTGAACGGCATGCCCCAGCGTGAATACGCTAAAAGTTCTGCGCGCGTGCCCCATCCGTCGGCGTAGTGGGCAATCTTCCGGTCTATACGGTTCAGATCGACGGGTGCGGGCGCTCCGGCCGATACTTCGTTGATTGCTGGGCCGGCGTTGATGTCAAATCGACGCAAATCCGCCGACTCCAATAGCGTCGGCGGGTCATGGTCAAAAATCTGCCCAACGAAATCCGAAGGAAGCGCTCCTAGCCGATCAACGATCTTCACGAAAATCTCGCGACGAACACGCTGTATGGCTCCAGGTCGAAAGATGACGTCGATCTGTGCGTTCATGTGTCGAGCCCGGATTGTCGGCTGCATGCCATCCAGCGCAGCTGCCCAAAGTGCGCGCACTCCCTGAAAATCGTTCATGCGCGAAAGCTCATCTCGGCCATCGAGTTGGACGAGTTCGAAGGCGACGCGCCCTAGCCCCTCAACCTCGCAGAGCATATCGGGCGGGTCAGGCTGGCTGACTGTCCCTCGGACGATTCGGAGCCCAGCGGCACACGCAAACTCCTCGAATATCCACAGCTCTAGCTCCTTCTTAGTCGCTGCGGCTCGGCGGCGCGCATTCGAAGCTGTTGCGGAACTTACCCTGCTCGCAGGTACCACCAACTGGGTCGCGACTGCATCGATCCTATTCACGAGCGCCTCGGTCCTGGTGTGGACTAGGGCTTTCGCCACTGGTCCGGCTTGCCCTTTGAGGTGTGCCGGACCCGCTCGACATGAGGCGCCGCGTCCGGGCTTATGCGCCGGGCAATCCGTATGGCCTCCGCCTGGGTTGAAGCAGTCGCGCTCGCCCGCTCGGCGTTGGCCCGCCGCACGGCGTAATCGCCCTTGCCCCTCCGCTGTTCCACGTACACCCGCTTATCTGTCACAGTGACCTCCTAGTCAGCTACGTAACGTCCCGCTCAAGAAAAAACCCGCCGTTGTTAAATGGCGGGCTTCGAATAAACAACAAAACAGGCGGCATAACTGCCTCAATAGCCTCTTATCTCGCCGGTATCCGATTAACTCATTGTTTTTCCTAGCTTCTATACTCGGCTTTAATAGCGACTTTTCTAGACAAAATAGTCCCTATTCTCTGCACGCTCACTCACCCGCACTTCGAGTCGCCGCAGTTCAGGCAGGTCATGCAGTTGTCCATCAGCACCACTGCGGCGGTGCTGCATTTGGCGCACAGCTGTGCGCCCTCGGGAAAGTGCGACTTGGAGAACGCGTCCTGCTGGCGCGCGCGCGCCTCGAACTCGGCGCGCTTGTCCTCGATCAGCTTCTTCTGGTGCGCGTCCAGTTCGACCTTGCGCATCAGGCCGATGCTCTGCAGGTGCTTCTCGATGACGTGCCCGAGCTCGGCGATGATCGACGGCATGAACTTGCCGCCCGGCTGCCAGTAGCCGCCGCGCGGGTCGAACACCGCCTTGAGTTCATCCACCAGGAAAGCGACGTCGCCACCCTTGCGAAATACCGCCGAGATGATGCGCGTCAGCGCGACGATCCACTGGAAGTGATCCAGGTTCTTCGAGTTGATGAAGATCTCGAACGGCCGCCGCTGCTCGTACTCGGTGCCCTCGTTCAGCACGATGTCGTTGATCGTCACGTACATCGCGTGGTCCGACACCGGCGTCTTGATCTTGTAGGTCGAGCCGATCAGCATCTCCGGACGCTGGATCTCCTCGTGCATGCGGATGACCTTGGCGGTGCTGCCATCGCGGCTGTGCGCCAGCAGCTCCAGCGGCGCGGCGCTGTTCGCGCCCTGGCGCTCTTCCGGCTTCTGCACCCGGTACTTGACGATCTTCTTGTCGATGCGTGTGCTGCTCATGTCAGAACTTCCCGTAATAGCCTTCCTTCAAGGCGTCAAACAGATTGGCGGCGCTGTGGGTCTCGCCGTCGTACTCGATCTCCTCGTCGCCGCGCGCACTGATCTCGCTGCCGTCCTCGAGCGTGAACACGTAGGTGGTGTTCTTGAGATCATCCTCCTTTACCAGCACGCCCTGGAACGCCTCCGGATTGAAGCGGAAGGTGGTGCAGCCCTTCAGCCCCTGCTGGTGCGCATACATATAGATATTCTTGAACTGCTCGTAGGGGAAGTTGGTCGGCACGTTGGCGGTCTTGGAGATCGACGAGTCGATCCACTTCTGCGATGCCGCCTGGATATCGACGTGCTGCTGCGGCGTCACCGCGTCGGCCGCGGTGAAGTACTCGGGCAGCGCCTCGGCCTCGTTGGTCGATCCCGGCAGCGCGCGCGGATTGACCAGCTCGCGGTAGGCCAGCAGCTCGAACGAGAACACGTCGATCTTCTCCTTGGTCTTGCGCCCCGGGCGGATGACGTTGCGGAAATAGTGATGCGCGAACGACGGTTCGATGCCGTTGCTGGCGTTATTCGCCAGCGACAGCGAGATGGTGCCGGTAGGCGCGATCGAACTGTGGTGGGTGAAGCGCGCCCCGATCTGCGCCAGTTGCTCGACCAGTTGCGGCGCGGCCGCGGCGATGCGCTGCATGTAGCGGCTGTAGCGCGCATGCAGCAGCCTGCCTGGGATCCTGGCCCCTGGCTTCCAGCCGTCCTGCGCCATCTCCGGACGCTTGCGCAGCATCTCCCTGGTAACAGTGAACTCCTCGTTCATGATCGGCGCCGGACCCTTCTCGCGCGCCAGTTCCAGCGCGGCTTCCCAGCCAGCGATCGCCAGTTCGCGCGACACGTCCTCGGTGAACTTGACCGATTCGCTCGAGCCGTACTTGATGCCGAGCAGCGTCAGCGTCGATCCCAGGCCGAGGAACCCCATGCCGTGGCGGCGCTTGCGCTCGATCTCGTGGCGCTGTTGCGCCAGCGGCAGGCCGTTGATCTCCACCACGTTGTCCAGCATGCGCGTGAACACGCGCACCACGTCGCGATACTCGTCCCAGTCAAAGCGCGCCTGTTCCGTGAACGGCTCGCGCACGAAGCGCGTCAGGTTCACCGATCCCAGCAGGCACGCCCCATAGGGCGGCAGTCCCTGTTCGCCGCACGGATTGGTGGCGCGGATGTTCTCGCACCACCAGTTGTTGTTCATCTCGTTCATGCGGTCGATCAGCACGAATCCCGGCTCGGCGAAGTCGTAGGTCGACGACATGATGACGTCCCACATACGCCGTGCGGGCACCGTCTTGTAGATCTTGCAGGCCACCAGCCCTTCGTCATTGACCACGTAGCCGTCATGCGTCGGCCACTCGCGCCACACGTACTGCTGCGCGTCGTCCAGATCCTGCCTGTCGGCCTCGTACTCGCGCCGACCGATCGGGAACGCAAGTTTCCAATCGCGCTCCTCGCGCACCGCCTGCATGAATTCATCCGTCACCAGCAACGACAGGTTGAACTGCCGCAGCCGGCCGTTCTCGCGCTTGGCGCGCACGAAGTCCATCGCGTCCGGATGGCCGACATCGAAGGTGCCCATCTGTGCGCCGCGCCGCCCGCCGGCCGAGGACACGGTGAAACACATCTTGTCGTAGATATCCATGAACGACAGCGGGCCCGAGGTATAGGCGCCGGCACCGGACACGTACGCGCCGCGCGGCCGCAGCGTCGAGAATTCATAGCCGATGCCGCAGCCGGCCTTGAGCGTGAGCCCGGCCTCGTGCACCTTGCCGAGGATGTCGTCCATCGAATCGCGAATCGTGCCCGACACCGTGCAGTTGATGGTCGAGGTGGCGGGCTTGTGCTCCAGCGCGCCGGCGTTGGAGGTGACGCGCCCGGCCGGGATCGCCCCATGGCGCAGCGCCCAGAGGAAACGCTCATACCAGCGCTCGCGGATGTCTTCGCGCTCGACGTCGGCCAGCGCGCGCGCGACACGCTTATAGGTGTCGTCCATGCTGCGGTCGATCGGCTCGCCGTCCTTGGAACAGAGCCGATACTTCTTGTCCCATATATCCAGTGACGCTTCCTGGTATGGGATGGTGTTGATGTCGCTGATGGCGAGTTTGACTACGGAATTCATGGCGGCGGTGGTTCCCCTTTCCGCAAATCGAAAGATACCGAGACCGGAACTGGATACAAGATCTAGTTGTGTGGACGGGGGAGACTAATCAAGCCTGCGGGTCACCGTCAAGATTATGCAATGCCTGTTTTCGGCTACTTTTAGCCTTTAAAATCATAATGTTATGGAACATATGCCCGCAACTTCATGAGCAAAAAAGTTAAATGCGGGCGATGCATTGTAAGAACGCGCCACATCAATAGCTTGTATCCACCATCGATGCACCGATACTCCACAGCCAGCGCACAGCCTATCCACAGTCGCACCGCGCAGGCTCGAGCACGACCGCCATGGCAACTGGCTGTGCGCGGCTTCGCGGCTGCCAACCAGGCACCCTTGAAACGGCGCGATCCACCACCAACTCATGCTCATGCGGACGGGTCGCACGGCCCGCGGCACCAACACCTACCGGAGAGAGATCATGGTACTTGTACGTTATGAGCCCTGGAGCGCGGTGGATCGTCTCCATCGCCAGATTGGACAGATATTTGGAAGCAATGTGAATGCCGCGGCCGCCAATGGCGACAGCGCGGAAGGCAACGGCGCAGCCGTCGTCAACTGGGTTCCGTCGGTCGACGTGCTGGAGCAGGCCGACAGCTTCGTGGTACGCGCGGATCTGCCGGGTATCGAACCCAAGGACATCCAGATCACGGCCGACAAAGGCGTGTTGAGCGTCAGCGGCGAGCGCAAGCTCGAGCGCACCGACGAGCAGAAGTCCGTCGCGCGCCTGGAGCGGGTCGAAGGCCGGTTCCTGCGTCGTTTCACGCTGCCTGAGAACGTGAATACGGATGACATCCGTGCGCGTCATCTCAATGGCGTGCTCGAGGTGACCATTCCTAAGATCGCCGCGCCCGCGCCGAAGCGCGTCAGCGTCGAGACGCATTGATCGTCGAGACGCGTCGAGACGCACTGACAGTCGGGACCCATTGATCGTTATGCGGCGTTGTGCGGTACTGCGCGCCATGCAGTACCGCACCGCGCCGGCCTGATCGATGTCCGCACCGATCGCATTCATCGAGCGGCCGCGCACCATCGCTATCGCCGGCGGCAGCGGCTTTGTCGGCCAGGAGATCATCTTCGGCCTGGCACGCGCGGGGCATGCGATTCGCCTGCTGACGCGCGCCAGCAGCCACGGCCGCGACCTTGCGACGCTGCCCGGACTGGAGCTGGCGGTCGGCGACGTCTACGACCCGGAATTCCTGCGCCTGAGCCTGGACGGCTGCGATGTCGTCATCAACCTGGTCGGTATACTGAACGAGCGCGGCTTCAACGGTGCCGGCTTCGAACGTGCGCACGTTGCCTTCACCGCGGCACTGCTGCGTGCCATCGCCCAGAACCGCGTGCCACGGCTGCTGCACATGAGTGCGCTCAATGCCGACGCCGAGCGCGGCCGCAGTCATTACCTGCGCAGCAAGGGCCGTGCCGAGGACCTGCTGCGCGCCGCGCCGTCGTCGCTCGACTGGACCATCTTCCGGCCGTCGGTGATCTTCGGCCCGCATGACTCACTGACCAATCGCTTCGCGGCACTGCTGCGCCTCAGCGCCGGCATAATGCCACTGGCGCGTGCCGGCGCGCGCTTCGCGCCGGTGTACGTCGGCGACGTCGCGGCGGCGTTCATCCAGGCACTGCACGGCGGCGCCACCAGCCGCCAGGTGTACGAGCTGTGCGGCCCCGAAGTGATGACGCTGGAACAGGTGGTGCGTGTGACCGCGCAGGCCGCAGGGCTGCCGTGCCATATCGTGCGGCTGCCCGACGCGATCGCGCGCGTCCAGGGCGCGATCATGCAGTGGCTGCCCGGTAAGCCGTTTTCCACCGACAACTATCGCTCGCTTCTCACCGACAGCGTATGCCAGCACGACGGCGCGGCGCAGCTCGGCCTTACCACTTCAAGCCTCACCGCACTGGCGCCGCTGTGGCTGGCGCCAAAGTCTGATCGCGCGCCCCCGCGCGAATCCACCTGATCTCAATCCACCTGGTCTAATCGCGTTCCTGGCACAGCGCGCGGCGCGCGGCGGCATCGCCGCGCATTTTTCTTACCGCCGCGTAGAACGCCGGCAGGCTGCCGCCATTGGCCGCCAGCAGCCGCTGGAACCCTGGCACGCAATCGAAGTAAGTGCCGACCGACGCCAGGTGCGCGTTGTTGAGCCCGTCGCTGATCCACTGGTCGTAGCCGGTCTTGACCTTGAACTGCCGTTCCACCGCCAGCAGCCGTTCGCCGGTGGCGCGCAGGATCTCCTGCTTGAGCGCGCGCCGCTCATCGATGGGCGGTGCCGGCACCTGGGCGTACAGCGTCGCCAGCTGCCGCCGGGCGTCGGCAAACACATCGATGATGCGCTGTTCGGCCACGTGCCTGGCAGAATAATCTGCAAGTTCGGTGCTGCGTCCGCGCGCCGCCAGCCAGCGCCGCAGCCCCTCCTGCTCCACGCTGACCGCGAAGGATTCATTGAACTGGCTGTCGCCCCGGATGTAGATCAGCTGGTGCGCGAGTTCGTGGAACATGGTGGACACAAGGCCCAGGTCACCGTAGCGCAGCATGGTGTTGAGCACCGGATCGGCGAAATGGCCGAGCGTGGAGTACGCAGTCACCCCGCCGACCATCACGTCGCTGCCGCGCGCCGCCAGCGATGCTGCCATCCGGCGTGCATCGCGCTCGTGGAAGTAACCGCGATAGCTCAGGCAGCCGGTGAACGGAAAGCACCAGCGCTGCGGCTCGACCGAGAACTCCGGCGTCGCCACCACGTTCCACACCACGTACGGCCGTTTCAGGTCGGCGTAGCTGCGGTAGCTGCGATTGTCCGGCAGGCCAAGATCCGTGACCGCAAACGCGCGCGCATCCTGCACCACCAGCAACCGCGCCTTGACGTCCTGGCTCACCGCCGGATCGGCCAGCACCTGCGGGATCGGTCGGCGCGCCCGCATCAGGCTGAATTGGCCATGCGCGGCCTGCGCCAGGTAGCCGATCGCGCAGCCGGGCAGCGTGGCGACGATCAGCGCCGTGGCCAGCAATCGTCGCAGCGCCTGCGCGTGGCGGCGGTCGAGTAAGGCAGCGCTCGGGTGGTCGGTTAACATGCTGGCATGCAAGTGTATCTGGTGGGAGGGGCGGTCCGGGATGAGCTGCTGGGCCTGCCCGTGCCGGAGCGCGACTGGGTGGTGGTGGGCGCCACGCCCGGGGAATTGCAGCGCGCCGGCTATCGCGCGGTCGGCCGCGAGTTCCCGGTATTCCTGCATCCTGACACCAGCGAGGAATACGCGCTGGCGCGGCTGGAGCGCAAGACCGGACCCGGCTATCGCGGCTTCGAGACCCGGTTTTCCCCCGACGTCACGCTCGAGCAGGACCTGCAGCGCCGCGACCTGACCATCAACGCCATGGCGCGCGCCGCCGACGGCACGCTCATCGACCCCTACGGCGGCCAGCGCGACCTGCAACAGCGGCAGTTGCGCCACGTGTCGGCCGCCTTTGTCGAGGACCCGGTGCGGGTGCTGCGCGTAGCGCGCTTCGCCGCGCGCCTTCACGCATACGGTTTCAGTGTAGCGCCCGAGACGCGCGAGCTGATGCGACTGATGGTGGCCAACGGCGAGATCAACGCGCTGGTACCCGAGCGCGTGTGGCGCGAGATGGCGCGCGCGCTGCTGCAGGCCAACCCGGAAGTGTTCTTCGACGTCCTTGCAGAGTGTGGCGCGCTGGCACTGCTGTTGCCGGAGCTGCACTGGAATGACGAGGCACGCGCAGCGCTGCAACGTGCCGTTGTGCTTGCACCCGAGGGCAGCGTGCGCTTTGCGGCGCTGCTGGCCGACACCCCGGCGAGCGCGATCGCCGCGCTGTGCGAACGGCTACGCATCCCGAACGACTATCGCGAGCTGGCGCTGCTGGCGGCGCGCCTGCTGCAGCACATCGGCACGCTCGGCGCGCTGGATGCGGCAGGCACGCATGACGTCGCGGCGACACTCGCGCTGCTGGAGGCAGCCGATGCGCTACGGCGGCCCGAGCGCTTCCAGCTGCTGCTGTACGCGCTGCAGGCCAGGGGTGGCCTTACCGATGAGGCGCGCAGCGAACTTTCGGGCGCACTGGCGGCCGTCGCTACCGTCGCGCTCCCACCCGCCGAGCTGGCGCAGCTCAAAGGCCCGGCGATCGCCGATGCCTATCGCGCCGCGCGCCTGCAACGACTGCGGGAGCTGCAGCACCACGCTGGTCATGGCGAGCTGGGTCATGGCGAGCTGGGTCACAGCGAGCCGCGCAAGTCCTGAAACTGGAAGCCGCGCAGTGGCGCGGCAAGTTCACGCGTCAGTGCCATCACCTTGAAGGTCTCGCCCATCTCACCCGGCAGCAGCAGCGCTCGCGCCTGGGATGCCAGCCGCGCGCGATCCAGCGTCACGTCGGCGGCTGCGACATCGGCCTCGATGCCGTTCGCCAGCAGGAATGCAGCCTGGGTGCAATAGCCGGCGAGCTCGAGCCCGGCATCGACCGCCGCCTCCGCCACCAGCGTGAAGTCGACCCAGGCGCTGATGTCCTGCAGCCCCGGGTAGCGCAGCGGTTGCTGGTGGGCGCGCTGGCGGAAGTGACAGCGCAGCGTGCCATCGTAGCGCTGCGGGTGGTAGTACTCGTGGCGCGGCAGTCCATAGTCGATCAGCAGCACGGCGCCGCGGCCGAGCGCCGCCGCCAGCGTCGCGATCCATGGCGACAGCATCGGACAGTGCTCGGACTGGTAGCCCGTGGGCCAGGGCCAGGGGACTCCCGGCGCACCAGCCCCCGCCTCCGCCCCCGGCGCAGCTGCGTCCGTCGCGCTCGCCGCCAGCGACGCGGCGATCAACGCCACCTGCGCACGCAGCGTCGCGTCCGCGGGCCGGTCGGCGTCGACCAGATCGCCCTGCGCCGACAATGCAACGCCGCGCTCGAGCAGTGTGTCGGTACCGATCACGAAACGCTTGAACGGCAATGCATCGGCGACTTCGTTCGCGAGAATCACGCCGGCGAGCGGCGCCTCCGGCAGCGCGTCCAGCCACTGCACGCGCGCCCGCAGCGCCGCTGGCAGCGATGCCAGCTGCTGCTGCTGGCGCTGGCGCAGCTCGGCGCTGATCTCGAGGATGTAATAGTGCTGCGGCACCCGCCCGACCTGCGCCAGCGTCGCCAGCACGCTGGCGGCCAGTGCGCCACTGCCGGCACCCAGTTCCAGCACATCGCCGCCGGTGAGCTGCAGCACCTGCGCGCACTGCCGCGCGACTGCGCGACCGAACAGCTCCGACAGTTCAGGCGCGGTGACGAAATCCCCGCCGGCACCGATCTTGGTGCTGCCGGCGCTGTAGTACCCCAGCCCCGGCGCATACAGCACCAGGCGCAGGTAGTCGTCGAACGCCAGCCAGCCGCCCTGCTGCCCGATCGCATGGCGCACCCGCTGCAGCACCAGCGCGCCGTGCTGCGCCTCGTCGGCCTGCAGCGGCGGCAGATTTGAGAGTGCATCGGCGCTCGTCATAAGCTTCCGCCATGGAAACGGGCATCGAACGCAGTCAGCGGCTGGCCGGGCGCAGCGCGCTGGTGACCGGCGGCGCGCGGCGCGTCGGTGCTGCGCTGGTGCGCGCACTGCATGGCGCTGGCGCCAATGTCGTGATCCACTGCCACCACTCGCTCGCCGCGGCACAGGCGCTGGCGGCCGAGCTGGGCGGCGAGCGTGCTGGTTCCGCCCAGGTGGTCACCGGCGATCTGCTGGACGCGGCGCAGCTGCCGCGCTTGATGCGCCAGGCGCAGGAGCCCTTCGGCGACTTGCATCTGCTGGTCAACAACGCATCGAGCTTCTATCCGACGCCGCTCGGCGCCATCACGCTGCCACAGTGGGATGACCTGGTCGGCACCAACCTGCGGGCACCGCTGCTGCTGGCCCAGGCCGCGGCGCCGGCGCTGCGCCGCACGCGCGGCGCGGTGCTCAATATCGTGGATATTCATGGACTGCGGCCGCTGCGCGATCACGCGGTTTACAGTGTCGCGAAGGCCGGGTTGATCATGCTGACCCGTGCACTGGCGCGCGAGCTGGCTCCCGAGGTGCGGGTCAATGCGATAGCTCCCGGTCCGGTGCTCTGGCCCGATGCCCCGATGCCCGAGCGGCGCAAGGAGAAGATCATCGACAAGACACCGTTGCGGCGGCACGGTGAACCCGACGACATCGCCCGCGCGGTGCTGTTCTTTGCCAGCGATGCTCCCTATGTGAGCGGCCAGATCCTGGCCGTCGACGGCGGTCGCAGCATCGGCTGGTAGCGCCGCAGCCATCACGCTGCATTGAGATCGAGCTGCAGCGCTTCCATCTCTTGCCCGGTGCGCGGGAACTGCGCCCATAGCTGCCCGATGCTCGGACCCGAGGGCGGATAGCGCACCGCAGGCGCGAGCTCCGCCAGTGGCCCGAGCATGTAGATCCTGCGCGCCAGGTCACGCCGCGGCAGCACATACCCTTCCCCGCTGCCGACCATATCGCCATACAGCAGCAGGTCCAGGTCCATCCTGCGCGGCTGCCATTTCGGATCCGCGCGCGCTCGTCCGCACAGCGCCTCGATCTCGTGCAGCTGCGGCAGCAGCGCCTCGATCGGCAGCGTGGTGCTGAAGCCGGCCACCGCATTGTAGAAATCAGGTCCTTCGAATCCGAACGCCGGATTGCGATAGCAGCGCGAGAAGCGCACGTCCGGGAAGCGCTGCCTGAGCGCTCGCGCGGCCTCTGGCATGCGCGCTGCCGGATCAAGATTGCTGCCGATCGCGACGAACACCTGCACCACTAACCGGCCCGCCGGCGCTCGACGCACACCCCGACGTCGCGCGAATGACGGATGGCACCGGGTTTATTGATGCTGACGCGCACCCACGCCAGTGGAAACTCGGCCAGCAGCAGCATCGCCAGCCCGTGGGCCAGCGACTCGACCAGCTGGAACTGCGAGGCGCCCACCCAGCCCAGCACGCGCTTGGCGACGCTCTTGTAGTCCACCGTGTCGGCGACGCTGTCGCGCAGTGCCGCGCGCTCGCAATCGCACGGCAACTCCAGGTCGATCACCACGGTCTGCGGCACGCGCCGTTCCCAGTCGATGAACCCGATGATGCATTCGGTGGTCAGGCCGCGCAGGAAAATCCGGTCTTCGCCGTCGTGCTCGCTCATCGCGCAAAGCTTATCAGCTGGCACCCGGTGGTCGCAGCTCGTCCAGGGGCCAGCGCGCGCGCACCTCGATGCCGCCGCGCGTCTGTTCCTGCGCCAGCAGGCGATGCAGGCCGGCGACCGCGATCATGGCCGCGTTGTCGGTGCAGAACTCCGGCCGCGGAAAGTACAGCTGCGCCCCGACCGCGCTCGCCTCGCGCGCCAGCCGCGAGCGCAGTTCGCGGTTGGCGCCGACGCCGCCCGCGACCACCAGCGCCTGATGGCCGGTGTACTCCAGCGCCCGCAGCGCCTTGGCGCACAGCGTCGCGACGATCGCATCCTGCACCGCGAACGCGACATCGGCGCGCTGCTGCTCGGACAGCGTCGCCGCGCGCAGCGTCTGCATCACCGCGGTCTTGAGCCCGGAGAAGCTGAATTCAAACCCCGGCCGGTCCAGCATCGGCCGCGGGAAGCTGTAGCGCCCCGGCTCACCGGAAGCGGCCAGCTGCGCCAGCTCCGGCCCCCCCGGATACGGCAACCCGAGCAGCTTCGCGCTCTTGTCGAAAGCCTCGCCGGCGGCGTCATCGCGCGTCTGTCCGAGCATGCGGTAAGCGCCGATGCCGCGCACCTCGATCAGCATCGTGTGGCCACCGGAGACCAGCAGCGCCACATGCGGGAACGGTGGCGCCGGCGACTCCAGCATCGGCGCCAGCAGGTGGCCTTCCAGGTGATGCACGCCGATCGCCGGCAGCTTCCAGCCGAAGCTCAGCGAGCGCGCCAGCGCGGCGCCCGTCAGCAACGCCCCGACCAGGCCCGGGCCGGCGGTGTAGGCCACCCCGTCGATTTCGGCCGCGCTGGTCGCGGCGCGATCGAGCGCGGTGCGCAGCAGCGGCAGCAGTCGGCGCAGGTGATCGCGCGAGGCCAGTTCAGGCACCACGCCGCCAAACGCCCGGTGCAGATCCACCTGGCTCCACAATTCGTGCGCCAGCAGCCCGCGCTGCTGGTCCAGCACCGCCACCGCGCTCTCGTCACAGGAGGTTTCAATAGCCAGGATGCGCATCGCCGCGGCCGGTTTTGCCTTTTGCTGCAAGTCTAATTAGAATCGCGGCCCTTGCCCTGACGGCAGGGCAGTAAAAGTAGTTCACAATCAAGAGGTTGGGATTTCGATGCCGAGTGTTCGAGTACGCGAGAACGAGTATTTCGACGCCGCCCTGCGGCGCTTCAAACGGGCCTGCGAGAAGGCAGGCGTTCTTGCCGAGCTGCGGCGGCGCGAATTCTACGAGAAGCCCACCCAGGAACGGAAACGCAAGAAGGCTGCCGCGGTCAAGCGGCACATGAAACGCGTCTCGCGCGACTTCGCGCGCCCCACCCGCCCGTAGCCACGCGCCCATAGCGCCTTCCATAACCGCCGCTCTCCACCACCCGTCCGTAACCAGTCCGGCCGTGACCCTGCAGGCACGCATCCAGGAAGACATGAAGGCCGCGATGCGCTCTGGTGACAAGGAGCGCCTCGGCACCATCCGGCTGATCATGGCGGCGGTCAAGCAGCGCGAAGTCGATGAGCGCATTACGCTCGATGATGTCCAGTTGCTGGGCGTGCTGGAGAAGATGGGCAAGCAGCGCCGCGAGTCGATGGCGCAATTCCAGGCCGGTGGACGCGCCGACCTGGTCGCGAAGGAAGCCGCGGAGCTGGCGATCATCAACGCCTACCTGCCCGCCGCGCTCACTGACGCCGAGCTCGACGCGCTCATTGACGATGCCATCGGCAGCACCGGCGCCACGTCGATCAAGGACATGGGCAAGGTCATGGGACTCATCAAGACCCGCGCCCAGGGCCGCGCCGACATGGCCGCGGTCGGCGCGCGCATCAAGGCCCGCCTGTCCTGAACTTGTCCTAGACTAACGGCCAGTATGGCCGGTCGGATTCCGCAAGCCTTCATCGACGAGCTGATTGCCCGCGCCGATATCGTGGAGATCATCAGTTCGCGCGTGCCGCTCAAGCGTGCCGGCCGCGAATACAAGGCCTGCTGCCCGTTCCACGACGAGAAAACCCCATCGTTCTGGGTCAGCCCCGACAAGCAGTTCTATCACTGCTTCGGCTGCGGCGTGCATGGCACTGCACTGGGCTTCCTGATGGAATACGACCGCCTGCCGTTCCCGGAAGCAGTCGAGGATCTTGCCGGCCGCCTCGGCCTGCCGGTGCCGCACGAAGCCTACGGCGCCGCATCGCTGTCCAGCGGCGGCACCCCGGCCAGCGCAGGCGCGGGTGCGGGCGCCGCTGATGAAGCGGCGCCGCTTTACCCGCTGCTGGCAGGGATCGCTCAGTTCTACGGCTCGCAACTGCAGCGCTCGGAGCGCGCCCGGACTTACGCACTTCAGCGCGGGCTGGCACCCGAGACGATCGAGCGCTTCGGCATCGGCTACGCGAACGATTCCTGGAACGACGTGCTGCGCCGCTTCGGCGCCAGCGAACGTGAGCGGTTGGCGCTGCTGGCGGCTGGCCTGGTCATCGAGCGCGAGCGCGGCGACGGCGGCAGTGCCGGCGGTAGCAGCAGCAGTGGCGGCAATGTCGGCAGTGGCGGTAATAGCGGCGCTGGCGGCGATCGCTATTACGACCGGTTCCGCGACCGGCTGATGTTTCCGATCCGGGACACTCGCGGCCGAGTGATCGGCTTTGGCGGCCGGGTGCTCGGCAGCGGCGAGCCGAAATACCTGAATTCGCCGGAAACCGTGCTGTTTCATAAGGGCAAGGAGCTGTATGGCCTGTATGAAACGCGGCTCGCGCGCCGCCCGCTCAAGCGCCTGCTGGTGGTCGAAGGCTACATGGACGTGGTGCGCCTGCATCAGGCCGGAATCACCGATGCGGTGGCGACACTGGGGACCGCGACCACCGCCGAGCACCTGCGGCGGGCATTTCGCCTGGTGAGCGAGGTGGTGTTCTGCTTCGATGGCGATCGCGCCGGCCGGGCCGCGGCGTGGCGCGCGCTGCAGCAGGCTTTGCCGGAGGCGCGCGCCGGCCGGGAGCTGCGATTCCTGTTCCTGCCCGAGGGCGAGGATCCTGATTCGCTGGTTGGCCGCGAGGGCGGCGAGCGGTTCGCCGCGCGCCTGGACAGCGCGCTGCCGCTGTCGGAATACCTGGTGGCACAGCTGGGCGAGCAGGCCGATGTCAGCCATGCGGACGGCAAGGCACATTTTGTCGCGCTGGTGAAGCCGCTGCTGGAAAAGATCACCCCCGGCGTCTATCGCGAGCTGCTACTCGACCGGGTCGCCGCGGCCATTGGGCTGCCAGCCGAGCGTCTGCATCAATGGCTCGCCGGCGTGCAGACGCCAGGAGTCGGTGCGGAGCGCGGCGGCCGCGCGCCAGTCGGCGCTAACGAGCGTGGGCCGGTGAGTGGCCCGGGGCGTGGTCCGGGGCGTGCCCCCATGCGTGCAGTGGGTCGCGGCAGCCTCGTGACCCAGGCAATCACGCTGCTGCTGCATTTCCCGGCTGCCGTGAGCGCCGTGAGCGAGCAGCAACTGCAGCAGCTGCGCGAGATGAACCAGCCTGGCGTCGCGGTGCTGGTCGCGCTGCTGCAGCAGCTGGGCGCGAACCCCGCGGCCACGATGGCGCAGACCCTGGAGCGCTGGCGCGATCGGCCTGAGTATCCGCGCCTGTGCGAACTGGGCGCCGGCGAGCCGCTGGTGCCCGACCAGGCGGCAGCGCGGCAGGAGCTGTCCCAGGCCGCGGCGCGCCTGCTGGACTCGGAACTGCGCCGCCGACTGGAAGTGCTGATCGACAAGGCGCGCGCGCAGACCCTGGACGACGCGGAAAAACTGGAACTTCAGGCGCTCACGGTGGCTCAAACGCGGGTGGGAGGCCAGTGACGTTCAAGTCCGGGGCTTTCTTGCCGTAATCTTGGGCATGGCCTTGAATACTGGCACCTGCGTATCAATTCTGGTTATCATATTCAACTTTTCCATGAACGATCCCGAAGACCACAGCCATTCGTTGCTCGGGGGTTGCCCTGCGACGGATCGGGCTGTTATGTCTAATACTCGAGTCTTGGAAACACCCCCAGAGACGCCATGACACGCAAGCCGCCGCCGAAGCCCGCCTCCCCTGCCCGCAAACCCGCTGCGCGTGGGGCCGTTGCCGCCGCCAGTCCGGCGCATCGCAAGAGCGCACCGGCGCCGGCGCCCGCACGCCGCGCGACGGGGGCAGCCGGCAAAGAGGCCGGCGCCAGGGCCGCCGACGCCCATCCCCAGCATCCGCACACTAATAATAAGAAAGGCGCACCGGCACCCAAGGCGGCAGCTGCGGTCGACAAGATTGTTCATGAGAAGACTGCTGCGTCGCACAAGTCTGCGACGCACCCAGCTGCAGCGAACGAGGCACCGCGCCGTAGCAATGGACTGCCGGAGGACCGCCAGTCGCAGCTCAAGCTGCTGATCGCGCGCGGCAAGGAGCAGGGCTACCTGACCTACGCGCAGGTCAACGACCACCTGCCGGCTGAAATCGTCGACCCGGAGCAGATCGAAGGCATCGTCAATACCATCAATGACATGGGTATTCCGGTGTACGAGAAGGCACCGGACACCGAGTCGCTGCTGGCGAACGAGGCCAATTCCCCTGCTGATGACGAGGCCATCGAGGAAGCCGCGGCGGCGCTGGCCGCGCTCGACGCTGAACTCGGCCGCACCACCGACCCGGTGCGCATGTACATGCGCGAGATGGGGACCGTGGAGCTGCTCACCCGCGAGGGCGAGATCCGCATCGCCAAGCGCATCGAGGAAGGCCTGGATGCGGTGCGCACCGCGCTCGCCAAGTACCCGGCGACGCACGAGCACCTGGTTAAGACCTATGAACTGGTGAAGGCCGGCCAGGCGCGCCTGATCGACCTGGTGGTCGGATTCATCGATCCGAACGCACCGGACGTCATCGCCCAGCCGCAGAACCCGACCAAGATCGAGCTGGAAACCGTCGCCGTGGAAAAGGACGACGAGGCCGAGGACGGCGACGACACCGAAGAGGAGGCGATCGATACCGGTCCGGATCCGCTCGAAGTCGCGCGCCGCATGGGCTCGATCCACAAGCTGCACCAGCAGGTGCTGGCCTCGATCACCAAGCTCGGCGCCGACGATCCCAAGACGCAGAAGCTGCGCAAGAAAATGGCGCTCGAGTTCATGGAGCTCAAGCTCTCGCCGCGCATGTTCGATGCGCTGACCGACCAGCTGCGCACGCACATCAACGAGATCCGGCAGATCGAGAAGGAGATCATGATCATCGCGGTACGCGACTCCGGCATGCCGCGCAAGGATTTCATCGCCACCTTCCCGAAGAACGAGACCAGCGCGCGCTGGCTGGCGAAGCACATGAAGGCCGGGAAGAAATATTCCGCCCCGCTGGCGCGCCTGAAGGACGAGATCGAGCGCCGGCAGAAGAAGCTGGTGGAAGTCGAGCAGCGTCACCACCTGTCGATCACCGACATCAAGGACATCAACCGCGAAGTCTCCATCGGCGAGGCCAAGGCGCGCCGCGCCAAGAAGGAGATGGTGGAGGCGAACCTGCGCCTGGTGATCTCGATCGCCAAGAAGTACACCAACCGCGGCCTGCAGTTCCTGGACCTGATCCAGGAGGGCAACATCGGCCTGATGAAGGCAGTCGACAAGTTCGAATACCGCCGCGGCTATAAGTTCTCGACCTACGCGACCTGGTGGATCCGCCAGGCGATCACGCGCTCGATCGCCGACCAGGCGCGCACCATCCGCATTCCGGTCCACATGATCGAGACCATCAACAAGCTGAACCGCATCTCGCGGCAGATGCTGCAGGAGATGGGTCGCGAGCCGACGCCGGAGGAACTGGCGGTGCGCATGGAGATGCCCGAGGACAAGGTGCGCAAGGTGCTCAAGATCGCCAAGGAACCGATCTCGATGGAGACGCCGATTGGCGACGACGAGGACTCGCACCTCGGGGACTTCATCGAGGACCAGTCGGTGTCGTCGCCGATCGACCAGGCCACCATGGAGTCGCTGCGCGAGACCACGCATTCGGTACTGGCGCAACTCACGCCGCGCGAGGCCAAGGTGCTGCGCATGCGCTTTGGTATCGACATGAACACCGACCACACGCTCGAGGAAGTCGGCAAGCAGTTCGACGTCACGCGCGAGCGTATCCGCCAGATCGAGGCCAAGGCGCTGCGCAAGCTGCGCCATCCGAGCCGCAGCGAGCAGCTGCGCAGCTTCCTGATGGACGACTGAGGGCTGCAGGTCGGCTCAGGTCTCCGGGCTGACCTCGCCCGGAGCCGCCCCTTCCGGGGTGGCGTCAGTCTCGTTCGATTGCTCCAACCGCGCCCGCGCTGCCGCCAGCGATGCCAGCAGTCGCGCCTCGCCCGCCGGCAGGCTGCGGGCTGCGGTGCTGCCGGCGTCGTACACCGGGACCTCAGCTGACGGCGCCACCACCTCATCGAGCGGCGGTTCAGTTCCGGTCAAGGGCCGGTCCAGTGTCTGGCGCTCGCTGGCGGGTTGCCTGGCTGGCGCCACCACCGGCGCCGCACGCTCGGCGGCGCGCTGGGCCAGCGCCTGCGCCTCAAGTAACTGGCGCGACTCGGCGCGCAGTATCTCCAGCTGCTCGAACACCCGCTCGAGGTTGATGTCCACCGAGCGGCGCAGCTGCCGGATGGAGCGCAGCTCCAGCCAGATCACCACACCGAGCGTCGCCACGGCGGCCGCCAGCGCCGACAGCGGAATGTCATGTAGCCACATCGTTCACCTCTGGCGTCAGCGCAGGCCGTCCGCAGTCGCATCGCGATTGAATATCAGCACTTCCACCCGCCGGTTGGCATTTCGGCCGGCGGCCGTAGTATTGGCCATCGTCGGGCGAAACTCACCGTATCCGACCACTGCCATGCGCGGTGCTGCAATGCCGCGATCCATGAACAGGTGCACCACGCTGGCGGCGCGCGCCGCCGACAACTCCCAGTTGGATGGGAATGCCGCCGTGTCGATCGGCCGGTTGTCGGTATGTCCTTCGACGCGCACCGCATTGGGAAAGCCCTTGAGCACGTCGGCCAGCCGCGCCAGTGCCGCCACTGCCTGCGGCGACAGCCGCGCCACCCCGCTGCCGAACAGGATGTCGGTGCTGATGTCGACCGCCACCCAGGAGTCGCTGCGGCGCACCCGTACGTTGCCCGAGGCGACCAGCGATGACAGTGCGGCGCTCACATCCTGCGCCACCTCATCCAGGTCGCTGCCAGGCCCGGCCACCGGGGTTGCCGCCGGGCCGGGCTGCGCCGCAGCCGGCGGATTGATCGCCGGTACCACGTGCCGCATCGGCATGCTGGCACTGATCAGGCGATGCACCTGGGTGAGTGGCAGCTGTTCGATCGGCTGCAGGTGCGCGCCGCTGGCCTCGATCGGCTGCGGCGATCGCGGCGTGCCGTGGAATGCCTCCGACAGCGAATCCGACAGCACGCGATACTTACCCTCGTTGACCGATGAGATGGCGTACATGACGACGAAGAACGCCAGCAGCAGCGTCACCAGATCGCCATAGGGGATGGCCCAGGCCTCGTGATTCTCGTGATCCTCGTGTCGGCGGCGCCGCGGCATGCTTGCTGTCCTGCTGGTGACCCGCTCAGTGCAGGAATCCGACCAGCTTGCCTTCGATGATGCGCGGATTCTCGCCCTGCGCGATCGCGATCAGACCCTCCACCTGCATCTCGCACAGTTGACTGCGGCTGTGGACCGCGAGCTTGAGCTTGTTGGCCACCGGCAGGAAGAACAGGTTCGCCATGCCGATGCCGTACACGGTGGCGGTGAATGCCGCGGCGATGCCGTGGCCGAGCTTGGACGGATCATCCAGGTTCTGCATGGTCGCCATCAGGCCGAGCACCGCGCCGATGATAC
>Ga0116229_10005731_pt1 | contig 20158 bp, 18 predicted proteins | sample S1TSphgellanicum_3_FD_87313 | JGI IMG/M metagenome (GOLD analysis project Ga0116229, IMG submission 87313) | Host-associated microbial communities from peat moss isolated from Minnesota, USA - S1T2_Fc - Sphagnum magellanicum MG | ecosystem: Host-associated > Plants > Peat moss > Unclassified... | reverse complement strand
GCCGAGGCGTCGCTCGTGATCGACACGAAGGCGACCGATCTCGTGACCGGCAACACGGTGCCGGGGCAGCTCTCGGCGCAGATCATCGCCACTCAAACGGACGTCATCGAGAGCCATGCCGTCGCGCTCAAGGTGGTGGACCAGATGGCGCTCACGAAGAATCCGGTCTACCTCCGCAAATTCCAGAGCGCGACGGGCGGCGCGGGTTCGATCCGCGACTGGATCGCCGACCGCCTCACGGAGGACGTCAGCGTGCGTCCGTCGCGCGACAGCAACGTGCTCAACATCGATTTCCCGGCGCGCGATCCGCGTCTCGCGGCCGAGTTCGCCAACGCGTTTGCGGATGCCTACGTGCAGACGAGTCTGGAGCTCGAGGCGGATCCGGCGCGCCGGCAGGCACGCTGGTTCGAGCAGGAGACCAACCAGCTGCGCGATCGCGTCGAGGCGGCACAACGGCGTCTCGCCGCGGAACAGGCCAAGACCAGCATCGTCGGCACGGTCGATCACATCGACGTGGACGACGCGAAGCTCACCGAGATCTCGACCGAACTCGTCGCCGCGCAGCGGTCGCTCGCCGAGTCGCAGACCCGCCTCAAACAAATGAACGACGCGGCCGCGAAGGGGCAGCTTGCGGCGCTGCCCGACATCCTGAGCAATCCGCTGCTGCAAACGCTGAAAACGGATCTCGCCCGCGCCGAGGCGTCGTTCGCCGAGGTGGCGGCCCGATATGACCGCAACCATCCCGCGTATCAGAGCGCGCATGCGACGGTGATCGCGCTGCGCAACAAGCTCGCCACGGAAATCGACTCCGTGAGGGGCGGCGTGCAACAGGACGAGCAGATCAACCAGCGACAGGTCGACGCCCTGCAACGCGCTCTGGATCAGCAAAAGACCACGCTCATCGGCGCGCAGCGCAATCACGATTCGCTCGCCGTGCTCAACCGTGAAGTGGACAGCGCACAGCGCGCCTACGACGCCGGACTGCAGCGCGCGACCCAGGTCCGGCTCGAAAGCCAGCTCGATGCCAGCACCGTCGCGACGCTGAACGCGGCGGTGCCGCCGTTTCAGGCGGCGCGTCCGAAGCCGATGCTGTATCTGCTCGTCGCGCTGGTGTTCGGTTCCGTATTCGCCTCCGGCATCTGCATCGCCGCCGAAATGGTCGATCGACGCGTGCGCCAGTCCGCCAATATCGTCGAGGCGACCGGGTGGCTGGTGCTCGCGGAGGTACCGCACCTGACCTATGGACCCGTCCCGCCACGCCGACTGAGGTTCACATGAAGAACCTCAAATCGGTGACCGACCCGGCCTCCGAAGGCCTGCGGGTCAATCCCTTCGCCGATCACGATGCCGTGCGCATCGGTCAGCGTCTCGTGGAGATGGGCAAGATCGCGGAGCACGACATTCCGCGGATCGTGATCAAGCAGCGGGAGAGGGGGCTGCGCTTCGGCGAGGCGGCCGTCGGACTCGGATTGCTGACGAGTGACGAGCTGCGCCGCGCCCTGTCGGCACAATACGCCTACCCGTACGTGGAGGTCGGCGGATCTCTGATCAGTCCGGAGATCGTCACCGCGCATCGACCGTTCGACGCGCAATCCGAGGTGTTCCGGGCGCTGCGCAGCCAGCTCTCGCTGCGCTGGTTCAAGGATCGGCACAAGACGATCACCGTGGCGGCGCCACGCAGTGGCGGCGGCGCGAGCACGATAGCGGCGAACCTCGCCGTGAGTTTCGCGCAGCTCGGCCAGCGGACGCTGCTCATCGATGCGAACTTCCGCACGCCGCGGCAACACGAACTGTTCGGCCTGCAGGCGGGCGGCGGGTTGTCGAGCGTATTGACGGGCCGCTGCGCTCCGCACGACAGTCTCAACGTCGTCGCACCGTTCGAGCATCTCGCGGTCATGTGTTCGGGGCCTGCTCCGCCGAATCCTCAGGAGCTCTTGTCGCGCGCGGGCTTTGCCTATCTGCTCGAGACGGCGCCGACGACCCACGACGTCATCATCGTCGATGCGCCGCCGCTGCTCGAGTATTCCGATGCGCAGATCATCGTCGCGATCACCGGGGCCTGTTTGCTCGTCACGCGCCGGCACTCGACCCGGATCGCCGACGTCGAGAGCGCGCAGCGCTACATCTCGCCGACCGGCGCCTCCGTCATCGGTACGGTCATCAATGGCTGACTCCGTCGATGCCGCTGCCCATCACCATCAACGGCCGGTTTCTGTCGCGGCCCGCCACCGGTGTCGACCGCTTCGCGCTGGAATTGCTGAAGGCCTGGTTGCCGCGCCATGGCGCGGACCGGCGCGCGACGCTGGCGCTGCCGCGAGCGGCTCTGGCCAGGGACGCCGTGCGCGCCCGCGCGGAGGCACTCGGTCTCACGATCCGCAGCGGTGTCGACGGGCCCTTGCGGGGGCATCTGTGGGAACAGTGGCGTCTGCCCGCGCTCTGTCACGACAGCGTGCTCTTGAGCCTGTGCAACAGCGGTCCGGTATCCTACCGTCGTCAGATCGTGGTCCTGCACGATGCCGCCGTCGTCGCGATGCCGGCCTCCTATAGTTTCGCCTACCGCCAATGGCATCGTTGGCTCATGACACAGCTGCTGCGCCGGGCGGCCGTCGTCGCCACCGTGTCGAAGTTCTCCGCAGGGGAACTGCGCCGCTGTTTCGGCGTCCCCATGCCGCAGATCGAAGTGATCGGCGAGGGGGGCGAGCATGTCCTTCAGGAAATTGCGGATCCTGAGATCTTCGACCGGCTCGAGCTGCGCGGCCGCCGTTTCGTGCTCGCCGTCGGCAGCTCGAGTCCCACCAAGAATCTCGCTGCGCTGCTCAAGGTCCTGCCGCTCCTGCGGGAGCTCGGGGTCTGCGTCGTCGCGGCCGGCGGCGGCAATCGGCGGGTCTTCCGCGCGACGGGCGGCGCACCACCCGCGGGCGGGCTCGTCAGGGCCGGCTACGTCAGCAATGCGGAACTGCGCGCCTTGTACGAGGCGGCCGAGTGTTTCGTGTTTCCCTCCTTGTACGAGGGCTTCGGGCTGCCGCCTCTCGAGGCGATGACTTGCGGCTGCCCCGTGCTGGTCTCGCGGCGTGCCTCGATGCCGGAAGTCTGTGGCGACGCGGCTCTCTACTTCGACCCGAATGACAGCGGCGAATTGGCCGGCCAGCTGCGGCGCGTGCTCACCTCGCGCTCGTTGCGACAGGAGCTCGGCGAGGCAGGCCGGCGGCACGCGGCGCTCCATAGCTGGTCCGCGGCCGCGGCCGGGTTCGAGGAGATTTTCACGCGCCGTACCGCGGGGCTGGTGTGACGGCGTTGCGCTACGGTGCGCTGTTGCTCTGTACCGTGGTGGCGGCGATCGCGCCCCGCCTGGCGCGTTGCCAGACTTACGTCGACATTCCGGAGCCGCCGCCGCCCGACGACATCCAGCCCGGCTTCAATTATTTTGCCGCCGAACAAATCACTGCCGACGATAATCTGTTTCGGCTGCCGTCCGGGCCGCTCGCCGCGACGATCGCCCCCGGCGTCGCGAGCCTGAGCGATCACGTCGAGGATACGGCGCTCGGGGCAAGCCTGCACTCGGTCACCGATCTGCAGAATTTGGTGCTCGATCTGCGGCTCGCGCGCGACACCTACTCGCGCAATACCGATCTCGACAATACGTCCGGCAACGGCAGTCTGGTGTGGAACTGGGGCCTCTCCTCGAAGTGGTCCGGCGAGGTGCAGGCGACGTTTTCGCGCGCGATCGTGAATTTCGCGACGACGCGGGAGTTCGACAGGGATCTGCTCGACACCGGGTCCTATCTCGCGTCGGCCCGGTTTCAGCTCGATCCGATGTGGGCGTTGACGGCGAAAGTCCAGAATGCCGACACGACTCATAGTCTCGATACGGCGGCGGCCCAGGATTCGCACGTCACCTCGGGATCCTTCGGGCTGCAGTACGCGACCTCGGAAAAAGACACGCTAGAGCTTCAGTATCGCTACGCACGCGCGGAGTTTCCGAATGACGTCGCGACGGGGCCCGGGTCGATCCAGGGAAACTTTCGCGAGTCCACGACGCTGTTATTGCTCGAACTGGAACCGAGCGACCGCACCACCCTGTCGGCCAACGCCGGTTATCTGCAACAATCCTATAGCGATGCCGCCTTGAGCCCATATACGGGGGACATCTGGCACGCCTCCTTCAAGTATGCCCCGGCGGACAAGACGGCGATCGTGCTCGCGGCTTCGCGCGACCTGTCCGCCTACGTGGGGGCCGCATCGGAATACTTCGTCGACCAGGGTCAGAGTATCACGGCGTCCTGGTCGGCCACGGCGGCCATCACGGCATCGGCGGTGTTTTCCTGGGACGACCAGGCCTATCTGCCGGGCGCCACCCAGGTCGCCGCCGGCACCGGGGAGACCTACACCGAACGGGAGGACCACGTGCACGATCAGCGCATCGCGATCACCTACATCCCGCGCGACTGGCTCGAGGTCGATCTGTCCTATCGCTGGGAGCAACGCCACTCCAACGAGGCGCTCTACGCCTACGACGACCGTCTCGTCGTCGCCGGAATCAAGTTCACGCTATGACGCCGGAGAGCGAGCTCTTCGTCTACGCGGCCGGTGCGCCCCCGGCGATCACCGTCGGCACTCGGCCGAACGCGTGGTCCCGCGGCGTCAGTCATGCGTTTTTCCTGTTCTTCACCTCGCCGATTCTGTCGCCGTACCTCGACCAGAAGACGATCTACCTCTTCTGGATCGTACCGATCCTCGATCCCCTGTTCTTGAAGTACCTGTTGCGATCGGCCGCCGGGATCTCGGGCCAGCGCTGGTGGGCGACCGGGGCGTTGCTGCTGTGGTTCGCGGCCGTCGCGCCCGAATCCTGCCTGCGCTGGTCGCTGATGCTGTGGTCGCTCGCCTATCTGTGGTACGCATTCGAGCAGGATCTTTTCTATCTCGGTTTCTGGATGGTGGTCAACGTCGCCGTGGCGGTGCTGCAGGCGCTCACCTATTGGGGGCTCGGCCCGGCGGCGGCCATGCAGCTCGGCCCGAACAACATCGCCGCCACGGTCTGGGGACCCTACGCGACGCGCACGTTCACGAACTTCTATTCGATCGTACCCGGGTTCGATCTGCCGCGCTTCTCGGGGCTGTCCCGCGAAGGCGGTTTCTTCGCCTCGCTGCTCGCCACGGTGGTCCTGTTGAAAGTGAGCGAGCGGCAGAGGATCGGTCTGCCGCTGTGGCTCGGGATCGTCTTGTCCCTGTCGAAGTCCACCGCGTTCTTGGCGCTGGGCTGGATTGTCACGGCGATCGGAGCGAAGGATCGGCGCACACCCGCGCTGCTGTTCCTGCCGTTCTTGCTGTGCTTCTGTCTCGCGTATTTCCTGTGCCTCGACGGCGCCTTGATGGAGGGCAGGATCTCGCCGACGTTCACGCAGCGACTCTATCCCTATGCCGCTTTGTTTCACGACCTCGATCTGCAGAACCTCCTCGCGGGCAGCCGGCTCTCCCCGCACGTGCTCGCGCAGTTCAAGTCCTTCCAGCTCTGCGTCAACGTCGAGTCCTACGTCAACTGCCTCGAAATGCCGAGTTTCGCCGCGCTGATCTATGCCGCGGGCATCGTCGGCCTGTGCCTGTATCTGTGGCAACTCGCCGCCCTCGGCGTGACGCTGTGGGGCGTGCTGCTGATCTTCATTCTGACCAGCAACGTCTCGCCGCTGTCGAACACCTCGTTCGTGGTCTTGAGCTATTTCCTGGCCATGCGCGTGTCGGGAGCCGGCGGTCCGCCGCCACGCGGCGCGGTATGACACCGCGCGCGCTCGGCATCGCTGTCCTCGCCTGCGGCTTGGGCGCGGCGCGAGTCGCCGCCGCGGAGACGGCCGCCACTGCGATGCCGCCTGCCGCCACGGCAGCGATGGCGGCCGAGGTCGTACCCGCCGTCTGGGTGGAGGGCTCCGCGCCCGGGGAACTGCGCGTCGGGCGGTACGCCGCCGCATCGGCTGTCAGCGTGCAGGCATCGCGGATCTCGCGCACCGGCATGGATCAGCCGGTGTGGAGCGGACGGATGGCGGGACCCACGCTGCCCTTACCACGGGAACCCTTCGGTCAGGCCGGGTTCTACCGGCTGCGCCTGAGGTCGGCCGCCGGCGAGCAGTCCCTCACGGTCAGCGTCGTGGCCGCTCCCGCCGCCCGCCGATCGGCAGCGCCGTTATTCGGGGTGAACACGCATTTTGCCCAGCGTGAGATACCCGATGCGGCGTACCGCCTGCTGCGGGTCGCGAACGTCGACGTGATCCGCGATCAATGGGTCTGGTCCGCCGTCGAGACGACGGCGGACCGCTACCAGATGCCGAGTGCGCCGAACGGCGGGCCCGCGCACCAGCGTCGGGAGCTCGAGGACACCGGCCTTAGGCTGCTGCACGATTGCGCTTACACCAACCCGTTGTATGACGGCAACCGCTTTCCGACGAGCCCGGAGGCGATCGCTCAATTCGCGGGATATTGCGCGTTCATCGCCCAGCAGTTCGGTCCCGCCTTGTACGGCTCCGAGATCTGGAACGAGTCGAACCGCATCGATGCGGCGACCGTCTATGCACCGCTCGCGCAAGCCAGTGCCGCGGCGTTGCGCGCCGCAGTGCCGTCGAGTGCGATCCTCGTGGGCGCAGGGGCGGGCGCCGGCGGGGGTGCCGACCCGTTCTACGAGGAAACCGTGTTGAAGACGATCGGTGCCGCGTGCTGCACGGGCTTCAGCATCCATCCCTATATGACCAATCCGGACGTCGGATACTTTGCGGCAGGATCGCGCTTGAGCGACCCGGTCACGGGGCAATCGATCGTGAACATGGATTTCGTGACTTTTTGGGCGGACTATCTCAGCCATCTCGTCGGTCTCGAGCGGGGATCCAATGTCACCGAGATCGGCTGGTCGAGCGCTGCGTCCGCGGACGGCGTGAGCATCGAGAAACAGGCGGCCTACGTGAGCCGCACGCTGATCGATGCCGCGACGCCCTCGGCCTGTACGCGCGCCGATGCCGAGATCGCGCCGGCACTCGCAGACGTTTGCCGGCCCGCGCCCACGGCGTCGGCGCCCGATTTGAAGGCGCTGTTCATCTATGACTTCCAAGATGACGGCCCGGATCCGGCGAATCGAGAGCACCGCTTCGGCATGGTGCATCAAGACCTGACGCCGAAAGCCGCGTACAGCGCCTTCGCGCAAGCCGCCAGCGTGCTGCGCGGCAGTTCGTTCCACGAACGGTTCCGCTTCGCGGCGGGTTCGCTCGCGCATGCCGTGCTGTTCGAGACCGACCCTCGTACCGGTTGGCTCGTGCTCTGGACACAGGAATTCAAACCCGCCGGCATCGCCAAGAGCGCGGGCGACGATCGCTATCCAGCCGATGCGCAGACGCAGACGCGCGTCACCGTCGAGGGGCTGGCCACGGCCGGCGCCGCCGCGAAGCCGGTCTGCCGCGAATGGGATGGTCACCCCTGTCGCCTCGACGGGACGTCGCTCGAGATCGCGAACCTGCCGGTCTACCTCGAGGTGCACGGTGACTTGGATGCCGTACGCGTCTTCGAGTGACGCCGCTGTGAGTGCCGTCCTACTCAGTTGACTGGCGGCATGCGTATGGTCTGTGCAGGTGCGCCGGCATCAAGATGGTGCCATGTCTTTGAACCAGCCGCTCGATCTGTCCGACGCTACGGTGGCCGAGACCGCGGCGCCCGTGCGCACGAAGCGGTCCTTCTCCGCGCTCGACGGGCTGCCGAGTTCCATCCTGCCGAGCGTGAAGCAGGCGGCGCCGCTCGCATTGCCGGACGTCGCGGACGCCAGCATCGCGCTCGTGCACGACTGGTTGACGGTGTATTCCGGTTCGGAGCGCGTGCTGGAACAGATGATCGCGCTGCACCCGAATGCCGATGTGTTCGCGGCGATCGATTTCCTGCCAGAGGCGCAGCGCGGGTTCTTGGGGGGCAAGCGACCCGGAACGAGTTTTGCGCAATATCTGCCGCTCATGCGCAAGCATTACCGCAAATGGCTGCCGCTGCTGATGCTCGCGGTCGAGCAGATCGACGTCAGTCATCACGATCTGGTCATCTCGAGCAGCGCGGCGATCGCCAAGGGTGTCCTGACCGGCCCGGAACAGCTCCACATCAGCTACGTGCACTCCCCGATGCGTTACGCCTGGGATCTGCAGCACGAATACCTGCACGACAGCAATCTCGATCATGGGATCGGCGGGTTCCTCGCGCGCTGTCTGCTGCACAATGCGCGCTTCTGGGATCTGCGTACCACCAACGGCGTCGATCATTACATCGCGAACTCGCATTTCATCGCCAAGCGCATCTGGAAGGTGTATCGACGCGAGGCCGCGGTCATCTATCCGCCCGTCGATACGGATCGGTTCCAGCGCGTCGACAAGAAGGACGATTTCTTCCTGACCGTCTCGCGCATGGTGCCCTACAAGAAAATCCCGCTCATCGTCGAGGCGTTCGCGCGCATGCCGGAACGCCGACTGGTCGTGATCGGCGACGGGCCCGACATGAAGAAGGTCAAGCAGCTCGCGACGCCGAACATCGAGATTTTGGGGTTTCAGCCCGCGGCGGCGTTGACGGGCTACATGCAGCGCGCGCGGGCATTCGTCTTCGCGGCACAGGAGGACTTCGGCATCAGCCCGGTCGAGGCCCAAGCCTGCGGCACCCCGGTCATCGCGTACGGTCGGGGAGGCGCGCTCGAGACGATTCGCGGCGAGCATCCACTGGCGGCGCCGCCCACCGGTCTTTTCTTCCAGCGGCAGACGGCGGATGCCATCGTCGCGGCGGTGCAGGAGTTCGAGCGGCGCGAGGCGCTGTTCAGCCCGCGCGCCTGCCGCGAGAACGCCGAGCGCTTCTCCGTGGACAACTTCCGCCGGCGCTATGGGAACTTCGTCCAGCATTGCTGGGATCTGTTCGCGGCGTAGGAGCCTCAGACCGGCGCCGCGGCCCCGATGGTCAGGCTGTTCAACAATTCGAAGGCGCCGTTCCACAGCACCTGGATGCCGATACAGAACAGCAGGAAGGCGGACAGGCGCACGACGATGCTCGTGCCCGTCGGGCCGATGAGTTCGGCGAGCCGCACGGCATTCCGATAGAAGAGATAGATCAGCAGCGCGAGCAGCGCAACCGCCACGAGCGTCTCGGCGAAGAATTCGATCGTGGCGGCGTGCAGACCGTGGGGACGCGTCGCCCCCAGGGAGATCGCGACCGAAATCGTGCCGGGGCCGGTCGTGAGCGGCATCGTCAAGGGATAGAAGGCGAGGCGACTCGGTGCAACGGTGATCGAGCGCGGCCGGGCCGTCGGGTTGCGCCGCTGTTCGGTGGCGTCCGGCTGATTGAGCATGCCCCAACCGGAGGCCGCCACGATGATGCCGCCCGCCACCCGCAGCACGGGAATCGTGACGCCGAAAAAACTCAAGACATAGGCGCCGACATAGAGCGAGGCGGTGACGAGCGCGAAGGCGTAGATCGCGATCCAGCGCGACACCTTCGAGCGCGTACGCGTGTCCAGTTCGCGCGTCGCTCCGAAGAAGATGAACGCGCCCGACAGCGGGTTCACGATCGAGAACAGGGCGCCGAACGTCAGCAGGAAGGTCGTCATCGCGACACTCTACCAGCCGCGGGTCATCCGCCGTGCGCCGACTCCGGCACCGAGAGAAGCCGCTCGACCGCCGTTTCGAACGGCGCGGCATCCGGGGTCACGTCGCTGTCGAAGTAATCGAGGACCGAACCGTCGGGCTCGACCAAGTACTTGTTGAAGTTCCAGGTCGGCTCGTGGCTTTGCCGGGCGAGTTCCCGGAAGACCGGGTTGGCCGCCGCACCCTTGACCGGCAGCGGGCTCAGCATCGTGAAGGTGACGCCGTAGTTCACGTAGCAGACCTGGGCGGTTTCCGCCTCGTCCTTGGCCTCCTGGTTGAAATCATCCGACGGAAAACCGATCACGACGAGGCCGCGCGCCTTGTATTTCTCGTACACGGCCTCGAGTCCCTTGAACTGCGGTGTGTAGCCGCAGTGGCTCGCCGTGTTGACGATCAGCAGGGGCTTGCCCGCAAACGCCTTGCAGATATTGACGTGTTCCGCGGAATGCAGTTTCTCGAAATCGTGGTTCAAGTACGCGGGGCATCCGGCCGCGCGCCCGCTCTGCGGCAGGCCTAAGAGCAGTACGACGAGGAGTCCGGCCAGGGGGAGGAGACGATCAGGGTTCATGAATGCACCTGTTGGATGGAAGAGCCGACGGGTCAGTGCCGTCGGGTGGGATAGGCGTCGATTTCCGTGAGCATGTCGGGGCCGCCGAGCGCCTCCATCTGCGTCATTATCCATGCACGCCGCTGTTCGACGTAGTGCGAGGGCGCGGCGACGAGCAGGCGCCGCGGGTTCGGCAGCACGGCCGCGAGCAGCGCCGCCTCCGCGCGAGTCAGGCGCGCGGCGGGCTCGTGAAAGTACTGCTGCGAGGCCGCCTCCGCGCCGTAGGTGCCGAAGCCGAATTCGGCGAAGTTCAAGTACATCTCGAGAATTCGACGCTTGGGCCAGAAGGTTTCGATCAGCACGGTGAAATACGCCTCGATGGCTTTGCGAACATAGCTCTTCCCCGACCAGAGGAACAGATTCTTGGCCACCTGCTGCGAGATCGTGCTCGCACCGCGGACGCGGTGGCTGTGCCGATTCAGGGAATAGGCCCTCTCGATCGCCTCGACGTCGAAACCCCAGTGATCCGGAAATTTCTGGTCCTCCGAGGCGACGACCGCGAGGGCGAGATTCGGCGAGATCGAGGGCAGATCGACCCACCGATGACGGACCTGATAGAGAGGATCGTGCGCCATCCAGGCCCGCACACGGCTCTCGACCATGAAGGCGCTCCACGGTGGATCGAGCCAGCGCAGCAGGATCACCGAACCGATCGAACTCGCGACGGCGGCCAGCGCGACCATGAGCAGCGTGCGCGCCAAGCGTCGCGCGCGGGACGCCTTTTTCGCCACGTCGCGCCGCGTCAGCGGCCGCGCGGATGGCGCTGCGTTCCGGTCAAGGCGCCGCGCGCCTGACGCTCTTCATGATCACCGCATCGACCGGCACGTCGTCGAATCCACGGCGCCGGCCCGTGTCGACGGCCGCGATCTTGTCGATCACGTCCATGCCGGCCGTGACCTTGGCGAAGACGGCGTAGCCGAAATTGCCGCGCTGGTGATCGAGAAAATCGTTGTCCTTCAGGTTCACGAAGAACTGCGACGTGGCGCTGTTGACGTCGTTCGTGCGCGCCATCGAGAGCGTGCCGCGCTCGTTCTTCAGGCCGTTATCGGCCTCGTTCTTGATCGGCGCCTTGGTGCGCTTCTGGGTCATGTCCTCGGTGAAGCCGCCGCCCTGGATCACGAATCCCGGCACGATGCGATGAAAGATCGTGCCGTCGAAGAACCCTTCGTCGACGTAGGCGAGGAAGTTGACGACTGTCTCGGGCGCGTCCTCCTCGAACAACTCGATCGTGAAGTCGCCCAGCGTGGTTTCGAAGTGAATCATGGCAGTGTCCTGTCGTTGATGAAGTTAAAAGGTCAAACAGTCGATGCAGCAAGACTCGATGCGCAAACGTCCCGCCTCGGCATGCCGCGGCGTGCTCAGCATGCCGCGGTGTGCCTGCCCTCGGTCGCGCGCGGCAATCCGGCAGCGTCCGCATGTGTCCTGATCGCGGTGAAGCCGTGCCGCCTGAGCAGCGCCGCGACGTCCTCGCCTTGCGAGCAGCCGTGTTCCAAGATCAGCCGGGCGCCGGGGTTCAGACAGCCGCCGGCGCCGGCGGCGATGGCCGCGAACGCCTCGAGTCCGGTCGGTCCGGGGGTCAGCGCGATGGCCGGTTCCGCCGCGAGGCGCGTCAGTGCGGGGTCGTCTGCCGCGACGTAGGGCGGATTGGCCAGCACCAGGTCGAAACGCAGTCCGGCGACGGGTTCGAACCAGGAGCCCTGGCGCCAGTCGATGTGGTGAAGGCCCAAACGCGCCGCATTGGCGCGGGCGACGTCGAGGGCCGCGCCCGACACGTCGACCCCGATCACCGTCGCTTGGGGCCACTCGCTCGCGACGGCGAGGGCGAGCGCGCCGCTGCCCGTGCCGAGATCCAGGATGCGCGCGGGCCTGCGCTGGGACGCAGGGCCGGGTGCGATCGTCCCCAGTGCGAGTTCGACCAGCAGTTCGGTCTCGGGCCGCGGCACCAGCACGGCAGGCGTGACCGCGAGGCTCAACGACCAGAACTCGCGGGTGCCGGTCAGGTAGGCGACCGGCGCGCCCGCGCGCCGCGCCTCGAGCAGCAGGCCGAGCGCCCGCTCGTCCGCGTCGTCCACGCTTGCATCGCCGTGTGCCCGGAGCGCCGCGCGCGGGCGACCCAGCACCCGGCCGAGCAGGAGTTCCGCATCGAGTCGCGGCGAGTCGCTCGTGGCGCTCAAGCGCAGCGCGGCGTCCTCGAGCAGGTCGTCGATCGTGGACATGCCCGTCATTCGACCTGGCTCGCGAGTTCTTCGGCTTGATGCTCCGAATTCAAGGCCTGGACGAGTTCCTCGAGCTGACCCTTCATGATGTCGTCGAGCTTGTAGAGCGTGAGATTGATGCGGTGATCGGTGACGCGGCCTTGCGGAAAATTGTAGGTTCGAATGCGCTCGGAGCGGTCGCCGGAACCGACCTGGAGCTTGCGCGACTGGGCCTGCTGCGAGGCCTGCTTGTCGCGTTCGCTCGCGAGCAGCCGCGCCTTCAACAGGGACAGGGCGCGCGACCGGTTCTTGTGCTGCGAGCGCTCGTCCTGGCATTCCACCACGATGCCCGTCGGAATGTGCGTGATGCGAATCGCCGAGTCGGTCTTGTTGACGTGTTGGCCGCCCGCGCCCGATGCACGGAACGTATCGACGCGCAGATCCGCCGGGTTCAATTCGACGGCCGCGACTTCCTCCAGTTCGGGCAGGATGGCCACCGTGCACGCAGAGGTATGGATGCGGCCCTGTGCCTCGGTCGCCGGGACCCGCTGGACCCGGTGAGTGCCGGACTCGAACTTCAGCCGTGAGAATGCGCCCCGTCCGATGATGCGGCAGATCACCTCCTTGTAGCCGCCGTGCTCGCCGGGGCTCTCGCTCAGCAGTTCGACGCTCCAGCCCTGTTGCTCCGCGAAGCGGGCATACATGCGATACAAATCGCCGGCGAAGAGGGCCGCCTCATCCCCGCCCGTGCCGGCCCGGACCTCGAGAAAGATGTTGCTGTCGTCCTGCGGATCCTTCGGCACCAGCAACCGCTGAAGTTCGAGCTCCTCGGCCGCCAAGCGCGGCGTCAGCCCGCGCAATTCCTCCTCACCGAGGGCCTGCGTCGCGAGGTCCTCGTCGAGCCGCCATTCATGCGCGATGGCGACGTCGCCCTCCAGCGCGACGAAGTGCCGATAGCGATCGATCAGCGGGGCGAGCTTCGAGTACTCCATGGACAGCTCGCGAAACTGATTCTGGCGGGCGATCACGTCCGGATCTGCCAGCAAGCGGCTGATTTCCTCGAAGCGTTCATCCAGCTTTTGCAGCTTGCGGCGGATCGAGTCTTTCATGGCCGCGGATTATAGCGGCCCGCCGGCTCAATGCCGGTTGCGATCTTCGAGCAGCAGTCGGGTAATGGCCTCGGACACGGTCGAATCGGCCAATTCGGCCGCATGCCGCAAGGCCTGGGTCGGGGCATGCAGGAGCCGGTTGGTCAGCGTATTGGCAAGATATTCGATGACCTCCTCGCTGGAGCGGCCGGTGGCGAGCATGCGCCGGGCCTGCTCCAGGGACTGCGTGCGGACCGCCTCGGCCTGATTGCGCAGGGTCCGGATCGCGGGCCCGGCATCGTGGGCGCGCGTCTCGGCGAGGAAGCGCGCCACCTCCTCGTCGATGACGACGCGCGCCCCATCGGCGGCGACTTCGCGCTGTTGACGATTCTCGTCGATCAGCTGTTGCAGGTCGTCGATCGAAAACAGATAGACGTCCTCGAGGTCGGCGACGGCGGGTTCGATGTCGCGCGGTACGGCGAGATCCACCATGAAGATGGGTCGGCGCCGGCGCGCCCGAACCGCGGCGTCGGCCAGGGGTTTGGTGATGAGCGGCAGCGGGCTCGCGGTGCAGCTGATCACGATGTCGGCCGCCGCCAATTCGGTGCTCAAGTCCGACAGCGGCACCGCGTAGGCCTTCAACTCGGCCGCCAGGGTCTGCGCACGCGGCAGGCTGCGATTCGCAATCACCATGCGTTTGACGCCCTGCGTCGCGAGATGCCGCGCGGTCAGCGCGATCATCTCCCCGGCGCCGACCAGCAGCGCCGTGCGAGATCCCAAATCCGAAAATACCCGGCGCGCGAGGCTCACGGTCGCGGACGCCAGGGACACGGCATTGGCGCCGATGCGCGTTTCGGTACGGACCCGCTTGGCGGCGGAAAACGCGGCCTGAAATAACTTATTCAGGGCGGGCCCCGTGCTCCCGGCCTCCTGGGCGATCCGGTACGCCTCCTTGAGCTGACCCAAGATCTGGGCCTCGCCGAGCACCATCGAATCGAGGCCCGAGGCGACGCTGAACGCATGGGCGACGGCGTGCCGCTCCTGATGCACGTAGACGTTCGAGGCGAGATCGAGGCTGGCGCCGTGGTGGCGCTGCAGCCAGTCCGTCAGGTCCGGGCCACTGGCGGAACCCGCCCAATACAGTTCGGTGCGGTTGCACGTGGACAGGATCACGACCTCGGCGACGCCGCTTTCCTGCCGCAGAGTCCGCAGCGCGGCACTCAGGCGCTCGGCGCTGAACGCCACCTTTTCGCGCAGCGCCACGGGCGCGGTCTTGTGGTTGATCCCGAGGATGTTGAATGCCATGACAGCCCTGTTTTCTCGTTCTATCTTAATGAGTTGTCGGGCGGTCGCCACGGGAGTTGCCGGCGGGATACTGGGGCGTCAGCATAGCCATTTCGCTATAGTGCGGGCGTGTTCTCGAAGTCACTTTTTGCACGTTTCTCGATCGGTTTGGGCGCCCTGTCCGGCGCCGCCGGCGCCGCCGCTCACCGCGCGCCGCCACCTGCTCCGGAGTCATTTTATACTGTCACCGCGGAGTTGGCGCTGGCGCGGCATGAACCCCGGGTGGCAGCCCTCCAATACGCGGCGGGCGCGCAAGTCTACGATGACTTGCTCGCGCGTGCCGTCGACGTCGCCGCACAGACCCTGCAGCCGACCCTCGAGTTGAGATCGGCCGAGCGCTGGCTGCGGGTCGATCCGACGGCGTTGGCGGCACACCGCGCGATCGCCGAGGCGGCCCTCGAGCTGCAGAAAATCGACCTGTCTGCGGCGCAGTACCGCGTCGTGGTCAGTGCCGCTGCGCAAGGCCGGGAGGCGCTGCTCGAGCAGATCGACGGGCTGCTGCGCGCCTCGGACAACGTCTACGGCGCGCGGCAGCTCGCCGATCAGTTGGCCAAGGACTTTCCCGACTCCCCGACCGTGTATCGCCTGCAGGGGTACGCCGCGCTGCGCGCCGACGATCCGGCGGCGGCCGTGCGCGGTTTCGACGCCGCGATCGCGCGATCGCCCGCGGACGACGATGCCCGCCGTGACCTGCGCATGGCCTGGCTGCGCGCCCGGGTGCTGTCCGGTGATGCGGATTCGGCCCTCGCCGAAAGCAGCGACGAGACGGTGCGCGACGATACACCGACGAACCGTTTCGACTACTGCCTGCTGCTGTGGGCGGCGCGACGCGACGCGCCGTTGCGGGAACAGCTCGATCGGCTCATCGCCGTTCCGGAGGCGCGGGCGGATGCGCTGCGGGTTTACGGGTTGTTCGAATTCGAACAAGGCAATGACGAGGCAGCCCGCGCGCGTTTCACCGAGTTGCTGACCACGGGCCGCTACGCCGGGGACGCCTTCTATTATCTCGGCGTGATCGCCGAACGGCATGCGGACGTGGACCGTGCGCTGCGCTGGTATGCGCGCGTTCAGCAGGGGGATAACACCGTGCCTGCCGTGCTGCGGGCCTCGAGCATTCTCTATACCCACGGCGCGGGGGCGACCGCCGACGAATTGCTGGAACGGCTCGTCGAGGATGAACCCGCCCGGGCCCCCGAGATCTTGAGTGCCCGCGCGCAGATCTATGTGCTGGCGGACCAGCCGACCAGAGCGCTCGCTCTGCTCACGGAGTCACTGCATCGCTATCCCGACAGCGTGCAGCTGCGCTACGCCCTGGCCTCGACGCTCGACGAGGCGGGGCAGGTCGATGCGGCGCTGCGCGAACTCGCGCAGCTCAGCGCGGAACGGCCCGACGATCCCGCGGCGATGAATGCCTTGGGTTACACGCTGGCCGATCACGCGCGCGAGCTAGGCCGGGCTCGCGCCCTGATCGAGCGCGCTTATGCGGCGGCGCCCCGGAGCGCGGCGATTCGCGACAGCCTGGGCTGGGTCCTCTATCGGCAGGGCAAGGCGGCGGCGGCCTTACCCTATTTATCGGCGGCCTATGCCGACGACCCGGGCGGCGACATCGGCGCACACCTGGGCGAGGTGCTGTGGAAGCTGGGTTCGCGCGCCGATGCGGAGCGGATCTGGGCCGAGGCCGCCAAAATCGACGCCGATGACAAGCTGCTCAAGGCCACGCGGTCGCGCTTGCATGCGAGCGAGCCCGGCGGCGCGTGAACTCGCCGGTCGCGTCGTCCCGGTACGGCGGCGTGCGGCTGCCGGGCGTGGTGGTCTTTCAGGGCGCCCTGCTGCTCGCCGGCTGTGCGGCCCTGCGGCCGGCGGCCCCACCGGTCGTGCCGGCGCCGTCGGCCGTCGGCGCATCCGTCTGGGAGCAGCGGGTCGGTGTGCTGCAATCGTTGCCTGACTGGGAATTACAGGGTCGCGCCGCCGTGGCGTATGGAAAGCAGGGCTGGCAGGCGTCCCTGACCTTTACTCAATCGGGAGACGTCAGCGATGTGCATCTCGCGGGTCCGCTCGGCATCGCTGCCTCCGAGCTCACTCTGATGCCGGCCGGGTTGTCGGTCAACGGCGCCCCGCCGACCGCCGACGTCGTGAACCGGCTGCAGGCAAAACTCGGCTTCGCTCTGCCGCTCGAGGATCTTCGCTATTGGCTGCTCGGCGTCCCGGCGCCCGACGCCCCCGCCGACGTGACGCGCAATGCGAGCGATCGGGCCGCGCAATTGTCGCAGGCCGGCTGGACCGTCGTGTTCGACCGCTACATGCCGAATCAAGGCGACGTGCTGCCCGCCCGGCTCGTGCTCAGTCACGAGGATGTCCGAATCCGTATCGTCGTCGAGCAGTGGAAACTGCCCGCGGGAGCTCGCCATGACTGATGGCAAGGCCGCCGCGGGCGAGCGCGCTACGGGCGAGCGCGCCGCGGGCGAGCGCGCTGCGGGCGGAGCGGTGCCGGGATCCTGGCCCGCGCCGGCGAAGCTCAATTTATTTTTACATATCCTCGGCCGGCGAGCCGACGGGTATCACGAGCTGCAAACCTGCTTCCAGTTCATCGATCTGTGCGACGAGATTGTCATTCGCCCGCGGACCGACGGGCGGATACGGCGTCAGGGCGGCGCCGCCGGCGTCGCGGAGTCGGCGGACCTCGTCGTGCGTGCCGCCATGGCACTTAAGGACCTGTCGGGGTGTCCGCTGGGCGCCGACCTCGAGGTTCACAAGCGCATCCCGATGGGCGCCGGACTCGGCGGCGGCAGTTCCGATGCGGCGACGACGCTGCTGGCCCTCAACCGGTTGTGGCAGCTGAATTTTTCGGTCGACCGTCTCGCCGAGATCGGGCTTCGCCTCGGAGCCGACGTGCCGGTCTTCGTGCGCGGCCGGGTGGCCTGGGGGGAGGGCGTCGGCGAGCGGCTGACGCCGCTGTCGGGAGCGCTCGCACCCCCCGAAACGGTTTACCTGATCCTGAAACCACCGGTCTCGGTCGCGACCGCCGCGGTGTTTCAGGACCCTGAATTGACAAGAAATTCCGCGCCGATCACAATTGCGGGCTTTCTCTCGTCCGGTGGGCGTAACGATTGCGAGCCGATCGTGCGGCGCCGCCATCCGGAGGTGGGCCGGGCGCTCGATTGGCTCGCGCAGTTCGGCAGGGCGCGGCTCACGGGTACCGGCGCCTGCGTGTTCGTCGACTGTGGAACGATGGCTCGGGGTCGTGACGTGTTGCGGCGGGTGCCGCCGGAGTTCGAGGCGTATTTGGCTCGCGGACTGAACGACTCACCCGTGCTGGAAAGAGTGGCGGCCGGCTGAGCGCCGGTCGTGCCGGTCGCTGGCGGTTGTTTCGTTTGGGGTGTCGCCAAGTGGTAAGGCAGCGGGTTTTGATCCCGCCATTCGGAGGTTCGAATCCTTCCACCCCAGCCAATTTAAGTCTGCGGTGATCACAGTTTAAGTCCTATGTCGCGCAATACCGAATTCGACTCTCTCAGCATCGCGCTGTTCACGGGCAACGCGAATCCGACGCTCGCACAGGAGATCGCCAAGCACCTGCACGTGCCGTTGGGCAGGGCGCACGTGAGCCGGTTCAGTGACGGCGAAGTCAACGTGGAGCTCATGGAGAACGTGCGCGGCCGGGACGTCTTCATCCTGCAGCCGACCTGTCCGCCGGCCGAGAATCTGATGGAACTGCTCATGATGACCGACGCGTGCCGCCGCGCCTCGGCCAAGCGCATCACCGCCGTCGTGCCGTATTTCGGTTACGCACGCCAGGATCGCCGGCCGCGCGCCACGCGCGTCGCGATCGCGGCGAAACTCGTTGCCAACATGATCGCGAGCGCGGGCGTCGACCGGCTGCTCACCGTCGACCTGCACGCGGATCAGATCCAGGGATTTTTCGACATCCCGGTCGACAACGTCTATGCCTCTCCGGTGCTGCTCGGCGACGCCTGGCGGCAGAAGGACGAGAAGATGATCGTCGTGTCGCCCGACGTCGGCGGGGTGGTGCGCGCTCGTGCGCTCGCAAAGCGCTTGGACGATGCGGATCTCGCCATCATCGACAAGCGCCGGCCTCGGCCGAACGAGTCGAAGGTCATGAACATCATCGGCGAGGTCAGGGGCAAGACCTGCGTGCTCATCGACGACATGGTGGATACGGCGGGAACGCTGTGCCAGGCGGCGCAGGCGCTCAAGGACGAGGGCGCGTCCCGCGTCGTCGCCTACATCACGCACGCCGTGTTGTCGGGCGCGGCGATCGAACGCATTTCGAAATCGGTGCTCGATGAACTCGTCGTGACCGATACGCTGCCGCTGTCCGAGGCGGGACGCGGCTGTTCGCGGATCCGGCAGTTGAGCGTCGCGGCACTGCTCGCCGAGACGATTCGCCGCATCAGCGACGACGAGTCGGTGAGCTCGCTCTACGTGGATTGAGAATTTCGTCCCGCGGCCGGCCGTGCCGGGCGAGGGACGCATTGTCGGTGTGTCGGCAACTGGTCGCGGTGCCGGCACGCCTGAGTCATGGGTGCAACTGGAGACGATTATGAAAACTTCATTCGAACTCGATGCCGAGTTTCGCGATGGTCAAGGCAAAGGTGCGAGCCGCCGCCTGCGTCGCGACGGCAAGGTGCCGGCCATCCTGTACGGCGGCCATACCGATCCCCGGGCCTTGAGCCTGAGCCACCAGAAGCTGCTCGTGATGCTCGACAACGAGCGCTTCTATTCCACGATCCTCTCCTTGAAGGTCGGCGACGAGAAGCAGGCCGCCGTGCTCAAGGACGTGCATCGGCATCCGTTCAAGAACGCGATCCTGCACGTCGACTTTCAGCGCGTCGAGGAGAACCAGAAGATCCGGATCAGCATCCCGCTGCACTTCAAGAACGAGGCGATCGCGCCGGGCGTCAAAGCGCAGGGCGGCCTCGTGTCGCACATGCGCACCGAGGTCGAAGTGACCTGTCTGCCGAAGGATCTGCCCGAGTTCATCGAGGTCGATCTGTCGAAGCTCGGTCTGAACGAGATCATCCATCTCTCGGAGCTGCCGATACCCGAGGGCGTGCAGATCGTGGATCTCGCCAAGGAAGACGCCGCGGTCGTGGCGATCCACAGCCCGCGCGCGGAGGAACCCGAGGCGGCTGCGGCGACGACCGAGGGCGCGGCGGCGGCACCGGCGGCGGCCGGCGATGCGGCCAAGAAGGCGGAGCCTGCGAAGAAGGAAGACGCCAAGAAGGAACCGGCCAAGAAAGACGCGAAAAAATAGCCGCGTGAACTGCAACGGTT
>Ga0116229_10005730_pt1 | contig 20158 bp, 17 predicted proteins | sample S1TSphgellanicum_3_FD_87313 | JGI IMG/M metagenome (GOLD analysis project Ga0116229, IMG submission 87313) | Host-associated microbial communities from peat moss isolated from Minnesota, USA - S1T2_Fc - Sphagnum magellanicum MG | ecosystem: Host-associated > Plants > Peat moss > Unclassified... | reverse complement strand
TCAATAGCTGGGTCGACCCTGTGCTGCCCGGCATCGTACTGGGCTATCCGGCGCGCCTGCGGCAAGTTCTGCTAAATCTCGTGGCAAACGCAGCGGCTTTCACGCCCGAGGGAAAAGTCGAGGTTACGGTCAAGCCGGGGGCGCATCCGGGCCGCATCCGGTTTGAGGTCACAGACACCGGCATCGGTATTGCGTCCGATCATCTGCCCAAGCTTTTCCGGCCATTCTCGCAACTGTCGTCCGCACGGCGGCGGTCCGGTGGAACCGGCCTGGGGCTCGCGATTTGCAAGCGTCTGGTGGAAGAAATGCCCAACGGCATCATTGGCGTGTCGAGTATTGTAGGAATCGGAAGCACTTTCTGGTTTGAGACCGATTTGCCCGTCGTCAACACCTGCCCGCCATCTTACGCCCACAAAACTTTGGCGGGTGCTGCCTGAGTAGCCGCATGTCATTCAAGCGGCCGACCTGTCGGTGGGTGCAATGCGCTTCAACACTGCACCACCCCGCCGTTCACACCCCGCAAAATGAACGACTGTGCATCAGCGCCCAATTGGGACCACACCTGAGATTCATGGCAAACTGTTGAAAGAACTTGGGTATTCGCCGTGTCGCGGGGGTCCCGATCGGCGCCGATCGGGACCCCACCCCGAACGAAATAAAAAAACAATCTCAGCGGGTTGGGCGAGTTTTCAGAGGGGTCCCGATTGGGTGCCGATTCACAGTGAGCACCGTCAGAGTGTAAAGGTATCGGTGCTTGACCACCCATTATCGGCCAAAATCGCCCCGTTTGGTGGATCGACTTGACAGGTAGCTGGGCGCAACCCCAATGTAGATGGAGTCAGATGTCTGAATGCCACTTTACACATTTTCTTCCGGTTCCGTATCTAGCTGGCCCAATGCGCATCTGCTCAAACATCTGAAAACAAAAGTCTTTTTGCTTCTTTTTCTTCAGAAAAAGAAGAGTCTTCCTTGCTTTGCCTGGCGGTAACACAGTACACTCGGATACTCAGGTTTGCCTGCGGCCTGAAGGGGCAGTAGGACAGGGTCCAATTTACAACGCGACACGCCGACATGGATGCTTTTACCAAGGAGAATGGCATCTACGTATTCGGCAGGTTCCAGCTGGATACGCTTCGCCGCACCCTCACATCCGCCGGCACCCCGATCAAGCTGGCGCCGCGGTTATTCGATCTGCTGGTCTATCTGGTTGAAAATCCGGGGCGGGTTATCGAGAAAGACGAGCTGCTATCCGCCGTATGGGCCGGGCGCGTCGTTGAGGAGAGCAATCTCGGCCAGGCGATTTTCGCGCTGCGCAAGGCGCTGAACACCGAGGGGGCGGCGGAAAGCCTGATCAGCACAGCGCCTGGGCGCGGCTATCGTTTCACTGCACCGGTCGAGCGGCTTGCCGATGCCGCCAGCGCCGCGCCGCCGATCCCCGCAATCTTGACCGGCGGGGCCCTCGGCGGAACGAAGCCGGCGCCACAGCACGCACCGCGGCACATCCAGCGTGGCTTGCTGGCTGTGGCGCTCATGGTTGCTGTCCTGCTGGTCTGGCGCCTGTTGCCCACCGCGCCCGCCCCTCCGCCATTTGCCCCGCCGGCCCATTCGGTCGCCGTTCTGCCCTTCACCAACCTGAGCGGCGATCCCGCGCAGGATTATTTTTCCGATGGCTTGTCGGAAGAACTGATCGATGCGCTGAGCACCATCGATGCCATTCGCGTGGCGGCCAGGGTATCGGCCTTCTCGTTCCGGCACGGCCAGGCCACCATCCAGACCATCGCGCGCAAACTGAATGTCGGCGCCGTGCTGGAGGGCAGCGTTCGCCGCGATGGCAACCGGCTGCGTATCGCGGTTCGGCTGATCAACGCCGGCACAGGCTTCCCGATGTGGTCGCAAACCTACGATCGCGACCGGTTTCAAGACGATCTTCTTGCCGTGCAATCCGACATCGCGCGTGAAGTCAGTGCCGCGCTGGAAGTGAAACTTCTCGCCGCCGATGAAACCCGGCTGACCGCCGGCGGCACCCATAACCCAAGAGCGCTGGACGCGTTCTTGCGCGGAACCGCCGCGGGCCTTGTGATGGACGATGCGCATGCAAAGCTAGCCGTTTCGGCCTACACGGAAGCGATCACGCTCGATCCGGGCTATGCCGCGGCCTATGCTGGCAGGGCGGGCAGCCTCAATTTCATGTTCGACGCCGCCACCGATACCGATGCCGCTCGTCTCGCGCAGTATCAGGCCGATGCGCGGCACGACATCGACAAGGCGATCCTGCTTGCGCCCGACCTCGCTTATGCGCATCGCGTCAAGGCCTATATCCACAAATCGGCGCTGGACGTGCGGGGGCAACTGGCGGAGATCGAGCTTGCCTATGCCCTGGCGCCAGGCGATGCCTCGATCCTGTCGTTTTATGGGTTGACCGAGGCGGCATGGCGGCATTCCGATGCCGGCCTGCTGGCCCTGGAGAAAGCGGCCCGTCTCGATCCGCTGCGCCCTGGCGCCTATCGCAATCTTGCTAACGGCCAATTTTATATGCGGCGCTACGACGACGCACTGGAATCCTTCCGCCGCGCAGATGCGCTCGACAGCACGACCTCTGCCACCAAGCGCACCATGGTGGCCAATGTCTATCTTGCCAAAGGCGATGCCGCTTCGGCGGCGCGCCTGTGCACCGGAATCGATAGCTGGTTCGCCAACGAATGCCTCGCCATTGCTGACCGCGCCCTGGGGCGCGAGGCAGAGGCGGATGCGCAACTGGCCAGATTGCAGGCAAGAATGGGCGATCAGGCGGCCTACAATTATGCCGATATCTACGCGCAATGGGGCGACAAGGATCACGCGCTGCAATGGCTGCAAACGGCCTACCGCCTGCACGACCCTGGCCTGGCCGAGTTGCGCATCGATCCGTTTCTCGACCCGATCCGGCAGACCCCCGGCTACCACGCGCTGGAACGCGAGCTTAATTTCCCTCCGTGAGCAGCAGTTTGAACAAGAATCGGCACTTTTCTCGGTAATGGGCAAAGACCTGGCAGCAAGAAAGTAAGAAGTTCTTTTCTGAAGAAAAGAACCAAAAGACTTTTGTTTACTTCGCCTGCGGCACGTTCGCGGCTCAGGGCACGATCTTCCAGATCACCCCCGGATAATCCTTCTTTGCGATCTTGTAGCCGCCGGTAAAGGCTGCGGGAAACACGTTCTGGCTGTCGGCGACATACAGCGCGCCGTGGAACCAGGTAATTCCCTGCAGATCCAGAAATTGCGGAATTTCCACCAGCTTCTTCACCTTGCCATTGCTCAGGCTTATCGTCCAAACCGCGTGCGCACTGGTGACGTAAAGCGTGTTTTGCACGGCCACGATCCCCTGCGGCGACGGAATCTTGGTCGTGAGAGTCTGGAAGCCGGATGTGCCGTCGATCGAAATCCACCGTACCGCCGGCGTTATGGAAGCGGACTGGTCCTGCACGTCGGTCTTGTCCGTGGCTGGGTCGGCGCCGCGCTGTTGTGCTGAATCGGCGAAATAGATCCTGCCGTGTGCGATCGCGATCTGCGACCACGCCTCGGTGGAAAAATCCGGCGCGTAGCGCGTCGGCCCAATCTGCGTGGCCGAGCTTCCACTCGGCCCCACGCCGACCCGCCCGCCCGTGCCGTCCGAAAAATACAGGCTGCCAGAGGCCAGCGCCACGCCGATGCCATCCCCCGGCAGCGCATCAGGCCCGCAGCAGATGCCAAAAAACTGGGTGGCGTTCATACCTGTGGTGCTGCCGCTGTTGAAGGAGGCGCCGGTCCCGGGCCCATCATCCGGGTCTGCCCAATATAACGTTCCAGCGCCGTCAGTGGTGATCTGGAACGGGGCAATATGCGTCGATCCGCCAGGATAATTCCCATTCTGATACAACGTCGTCACCGCCCCGCCGGAATAGGGAACGAACCCGATCACCCCGTTCAGCGGGTTCTGGCCAAAATCGCGGATCGCCCCGGTGGCCCCGGTGACATAAACGCCGTATTTGTCGGCCGTGATGCCATACAGATTCTGGTAGACATTGCTGGCCAGTTCCGTGACCACCGGTGCAGCCTGGGCGGTGCCGGCGACCATGCCGGCCAGCAACAGTGTGGGCAGAAATGATTTCATGATTTGGCTTGCCTTCGTACCTGGGCGACAGGTCGCAGGTTAGGCAGCTACGCAATTCGCAAGCCAATCAAAGCTTTTGAATTTTTATTTAACTTTGCGAATTCAATCAGTTGCACCGTCCGATCTGGTGGCTGCCAACAACGATTGATGCAGGGCGGTCGCCGGGCTCCTGCCGTGGCCCACCCCACATCGCCTGCTTCACGCGCGCGGCCCAGCCCCCGACACGACAAAGCCAAAGCATACAAGTCGCTTGTGTCCTTTCTTCAGAAAGGAAGGCCCTTCCCTCCCAAGGCTCGAGGGCCAGCCGAACGTGGATCAGGCGCCCGCAACCATTTGAAATCACGATAATAAATAAAAACAAAAAAATATTGATTGGCCGACCCGCGACGCTGCCACGTATCCGCCGCCCGGCCAACCGCCCGAGGAATTCAACAAGATGACGAAGCATCTGAGCACGCATTCAACTCTGACCGGCGCAGATTTCATCCAGGCGGCGTCGTTTTATAGCGGCGCCAGCCCGGAACCGCAGCGTATCGTGCCGGATATCGGGCAGACTTATGCGTGGGTCGGGCAGACCGGCGATCTGGGGGCCTCCTACAACTGGCTGAATACCGGCAACCCGTCGCTCCCCGGCGAGCCGGACGCCGGCGACACCGCCACCCTGCAATTCGGTCAGAACTTGTACGGAACGCTGACGATCGGCGGGCTGAGCGTTGTGAACGGAGCCACCACGCCGATCAGCTTCGGTAGCGCGAGCAACACTACCACCATCACCGCCACCACGCTGAACCTCTCGGGGCCGGTTCAATTCGAGGAAAACACAGATCTGACGTCCAGCAACCTCACCATCCAAGGCAGTACAATCGTCGACTCCGCTGGCATCTCTGTGCAGGGCAGCCTGCAGATCGCAGCGTCTGCCACCCCCTCCTCATTGCTGCTGACCGATTACGCCTTTCTCAATATCGACAATTCCGATGCGCAGATTGGCTTCGGCACCTACGGCAGCGCCACGCTCACGGCCGCGGATGGGGCATTCCTCGAAGCGAATGGCGGAAGCATAGCACTAGGCGATACATCGGGGGATTTGGCAAACGACTCAGGAAGTGGCACCCTGATCATCACGGATCCGGATACCGAGGCGTTTCTGGAAGAAGGAATTCAGGTTGGAAACTACGGACAGGGCGCAATCCTGGTGGAAAACGGCGCCTATGCAACGATCGGCGGATCGAGCGGAGTAAGTGTCGGCTCTACTGACACTGGCGTAGTTGGCGCAATAACCGTAACCGGCGCCGGATCGGTGCTGTCCATCGACGGCAGCCTCAGCGTGGGTTTAGGCGGAGCACTCGCCGCTGATGCCGGTGGCGTCATGCAAATGGAGGTCGATGCCGATGTGCAAGGCAGCCTGCTTGTAAACGGGCCAGGAAGCGAGTTCTCCGCCAGGGAATTGACCTTGGACTACGGTTCGGTGGTGTCGATCCTGAGCGGCGGCACGGTGAATGCCATCGATATCCTTATCAATGGCACCGCCGCGCCGATCCAGGTGGAGGGCGGAACGCTGACAGCCCATACCACCATAGTCGATGAAACCAACACGTCCGTCATCGAGGGATTTGGTAGAATCAACGCCCGGAAGCTGTTTGATTTTGCCAGTATTGCGGCGCAGGCTGGCACGCTGGTGGTGAATGCAGATGCGTTCAATATCAACGGAATTTCAGCCACGGCGGGCAGCGTTCTCGATCTGCGGCAGGGTGGCGATTTCGATAATGTGTCCGGCGCGGGAACTCTGCTCCTGGAGGGCACATCGGGTGACTACGAGTTCGATACCGGCACACTTTCGATCGGCACAATGCTGCTGAATAGCGGCACCACGGCGTATCTTCTCAGCAATATCGTCAGCAGCACCATCACCGATAACGGCACGCTGACCGTGTATTCCGACAGCTTTGTCAACATCAAAGGCAAACTGAGCGGTGCCGGGTCGATCGAGCTTCAAAGCGGTTCCGCGCTGGAGCTCGCGGCCGCCGGCACGCTTTCCGAAACCATCAGCGGCGCCGGCACACTGCAACTCGCCGCCGCCACCACGCTCGGCAAGATGGCCCCAATCGTTGCCGAACTCGATGTGCTGAAAAGCGGCAGCCTGTCCGGCGCCGGCACGCTCACCGCGGTCATAGAAGATGCCGGCAGCATCGCGGCGGCCGGCGGCACGCTCGCCCTGGCGGGCGGGTTTACCGCGCCCGTCACCGGTACACTCTCGGCCGGCACCGGCGCGGTGCTGGATATCACCAGCGCCGGAACGCTGGCGGGCGCCATAGTGGGCGCCGGCACGCTGCGGCTGGATGCCGTCATGGTGTTCGCCCCGCATGCGGCACTTTCGGTCGGCAGCGTGATCGATAACGCAACCATCAGAATGGCCGCGGGTGAAAACCTGACCAACGCCGCCGGCCACGGCTTCGCCATAAATGCCGCCTCCGCCACCACGCTCGCGCTGGGTGGATCGGCAACCAACACGTTCACCAACGCGGGCAGCTTTGCCGCCGCCGGCGCCGGCGCGGTCAGCATCGGCGCCACCTTCAACAATACCGGCACGGCGGCACTCGGCGCCGCCAGCCTCACCTTCGCCGGCGTTATCGCCAATACCGGCACCATCACCGCCACCGGCGCCGTGCTGTTCGACAGAGCCGTGTCCGGCACAGGCACGCTCGATATCGGCGCCACCGGCACCCTCTCGCTGCTGGCCGGTGCCGCTTCAGGCCAGCAGGCGGATTTCCTCGCCACCACCGGCGCGCTCGATCTCACCGCGCCCACCAGCATGCTCGGCACCATCGCGGGATTTGCGGGCAGCGACATGATCGACCTGGTGAAGACCCCGGAGACCGCATTTTCCTATGCGGCGGGCATACTCACCGTAAAAAGCGGCAGCACGACCGAAGCCACGCTGCATTTTGCCGGCACCTACACCGCTGCCAGTTTCGCCATCACGCCGGACGGTCATGGCGGCAGCCTGATCAGCTTCGTGTGACCGCCAGCCAACACAAAAATGTTCCTTTCTGAACAAAAGAACCAGAAGACTTTTGTCCATCCGCGGATACCAAGACCGCGGCCAATGCATCGATCTTTCCGCAAGTGAAGATTATAAGAGCAGTTGGGCATTGGCTTTGACAGTTGCGCGCCTCTCTTCCACCTCCCCCGCGTGGGAAGGGCCGGGGTGGGGGTCTTTTCTGGGCGAGGGTGCAACGCCGTTAGCTTTGCACCCTTTCCGCCCGACGCAAGTAGCCTCAGTCTAGAAGATCAGTTCGACTCGCTGAATTTGATATAACCTGGCCCTGCGCTGCATGTGCTCAGTGTCAGGTTGTTTTGCTCACCCGTCGAGCCGTTATTGACGCAAGTTGGCGTTGCGCTCTTGCCGTCGAAAATCTTCACGGTGATCGAAGACCCCTTGTTGAAATCGGCAGTGGTTGAGTTGTAGTTGCCAAATACGTTGAACTCGGTCTGCGTCCAGCCCGCCGAGGCATAGACGATCGTATCCGGCTGCGAATTGCTGTAGGCTTCGCTCGATGTCGTATAAACCACGGTATCCTTGCCGCCTTTCACGGCCGTGGTTTGGATCTTGATCTTGGTCAAATCCTCCGGCAGCAATTGCGGCACTGTCGTTCCATCCGTGGTGTAATAGCAGTCGCCACTGCCGTCACTTTCCCAGGCCGAACCAAGCTTGCTGCATTTGCCGTTGTAACCCAGAAGCCACGCCTGCATCTGGATGACATAGGGCCCCGTTGCATAGAAGAATTGCTGCCATCCCATGCAGCTACTGCCACTGCAGGCGGCGCTCTTGAACGTATTGGTATTGAGCTGGAGCGAAAAAGCGTTGTTGCCGCCCGATCCCGGATTTGTCTCGCTCGTCACGCCGGTTTCCGCGGAAAATTCCCCGGTCGAGGCGCCAATCAGGGAGGTGCTGCTCAACACCCAGTCATTGCCATTTCCGGTGTTGTGCGTGCCGTCCGCCCTTATCTGCCGCATCTTCAGGCGTTGGGTAAAAGTCAGCCGCGGCTTCCAATGCGTCCGGTGCACGCATGGAACTGCAACCCAGTTGGTGTCGGGATAGGAGGCATGAAAGCATCCCAGGCCGGGCGTTTCGGTAGATTGGATCGCACCGCGCCATTGCTCATGCAAATTCCCGTCTTCGTCGCTCGCCTGGGCAAGCGCCGGCGACACGGCCAAAATGCCTACCAACACCAACACGCCGGCAGCGCCCAGCAAGTGCGCGCGATATAAATTCAAATTCATTTAAACATCCCCAGTGACCGCATGATCAAGTTCGGCGGCTGGAAAACGTTATCTGCTGGATTTTCATTGAGCAATCATGGCCGGCCGATTTGAGACGCTGCGGCAAGCGAGTTGAGACGCTACGACAAAAAAATGATACGCAGCGCTCAATGGGTTTCATGCGAGCCGCCCTCGAGGCCGACACAACAGCCGGCCCGCTGCTGATCCAGGAGAGCGACGTCGCCGGCCTGCCGGAGCGGGGCTATGCCGGCCCAACCAGCCTAGGGTGAAGCTGACTTCAGCAGGTCGCGTATTTCCGCCAGTAACACCTCGGTCTGCGGCGGCGACACCGAAGGCGCCTCTTCCTGCTTGCGCATGAAGCGCTGCATGCTGCGCACCAGCCAGAATACCACGAAGGCCACGATAACGAATTGAATCACGGCATTCAGGAACAGCCCGTAATTCACCGTCACCGCGCCGGCCTGTTTGGCGGCCGCAATGGTCGGCTCCACAGGGCCCTTGATGGTCAGGAACCGGTCGGAAAAATCCACGCCGCCGATCAGCAGCCCGATCACCGGATTGAACACGTCCTTCACGAGGCTTTGCACGATCCCGGTGAAGGCCGCGCCGATGATGATACCCACAGCCAGGTCAACAACGTTGCCGCGCATGATAAAGGCCTGGAAGTCAGCGATCCAGCCGGGCTTCTGCAGCCTCAAGTCTTTCATGCGAAGGTCTTTCATTTCGTTCCGCCATACATGTTGATGCCGCAACACCTATGGCTCAGGCCGTCCGCGATCGGCAAGTGTGCACCCGCGAGGCAGAGCGTCATCTTGACCGGCGGCACGCTCAACCGTAACCGGACATCATGAGCACGACCGACGAGGCGCTGCGGCGCGCCACCGAACAGGCCGCCATCCTGGCGCAGGCGCTGCCATTCCTGCGCCGCTATGCGGGCGCCACCATCGTGGTCAAATACGGCGGCCACGCCATGGGCGACTCTGACCTCGCCACCGAGTTCGGGAAGGACATCGCGCTGCTGAAGCAGGTGGGTGTGAACCCCGTGGTGGTGCATGGCGGCGGCCCGCAAATCAACGCCATGCTGAAGCGCCTTGCCATCAAATCCGAATTCGTCGATGGCCTGCGAGTGACGGACGCCGCCATGGTCGAGGTGGTCGAGATGGTGTTGGCCGGCACGGTGAACAAATACGTCACCGAGCTGATCAATCGCGCCGGCGCGCTCGCCGTCGGCATATCCGGCAAGGATGGCGGCCTGATCCGCGCCAAAAAGCTCACCCGCACCATCATCGACCCCGACAGCCATATCGAGCATGTGCTCGATCTTGGATTCGTTGGCGAGCCTGAGCACGTGGATGTGCGTGTGATCCATGCGCTCACCGGCTCCGGCCTGATCCCGGTGATTGCCCCGGTTGGCCTCGGCATGGACGGCCTGACCTATAATATTAATGCCGACGATGCGGCGGGTGCGATTGCCGGCGCGCTCCACGCCACCCGCCTTCTGATGCTGACCGACGTGCCCGGCGTTCTCGACAAGGAGGGCCAGCTTATTGCCGAGATGTCGGTTGCCGAAGCAAAGGCGGCAATTGCCGACGGCACGATTACCGGCGGCATGATTCCCAAGGTAGAGAATTGTTTCGAGGCTTTGGGTTTTGGCGCCAAAGGCTGCGTTATCCTAGATGGCCGGGTGCCGCATGCCGTCCTGCTCGAACTTTTTACCGAAGCCGGCCCCGGCACCCTCATCCACAGGTAACACCCATCCCGTAAGACGGGGCCGCAGCCGTTTTCGTTTCGGCAAAATACCCTTCGGCCCCTTGATGAGTCTCAACCTCACCCAGCCGCGCAAAAACCGGAAAGACACTCCGGTAGAAATGCGCCTTGCAGCGGGCGCGGCACCACCGTGGAAAACTTGCCAATCTGCCCCGTGGCCGCAAGCAGGTTCAACAGTAAACTGTCATCGTGAATCGCCTCGACTTGCCAAGAAGCTAACCAGTCTGCGCCGCCAAGATCGAACTCGTTCAGATCCATTCCATCGGGTGCATCATGCAGCATGTTCCGCCAAATCCTTCGCGAAGAACATCACGGCCTATACGATATTGCACCCGCGAAGTTATCACGAAAGCGCCTGCCCCAACCGAAATCTGTAAAGCCGATGACAAGACTATTTTGTGAAGTGTAAAACGCGGTAATCCGCCAGCCGCCGGTTCTGCCTTCAACCCGGGTTTGCCCGGCCGCTCCACTCCCTTTATGCACGGCCCCTTTCCTCCGCCTCCGGACTGACTCACATGACCGACCCAACCCTTAAGAACCACATCGAATCCCTATGGGACCGGCGCGACACCCTCTCCCCCGGCAGCCCCGCCGCCGACAAAGCCCATGTTGAACAAGCCCTCGCAGCCCTCGATTCGGGCCAACTTCGCGTGGCCGAACCCCTGCCCGATGGCTGGAGAGTGAATACCTGGCTGAAACAGGCCGTGCTGCTCTCCTTCCGCCTGTCCGATAACCGCCTGATGCAAGGGACGGCCGGCGCCGCAGTTTTCGACAAGGTCGCCCCCAAATTCGCCGGCTGGGACATGGAAAATTTTGCGCAGGCGGGCTTCCGCGCGGTGCCCGGCGCCATCGTGCGGCACTCTGCCTACATCGCCCCCGGCGTCGTGCTGATGCCGTGCTTCATCAATGTCGGTGCCCATGTGGGGCAGGGCACCATGATCGACACCTGGTCTACCGTCGGAAGCTGCGCACAGATCGGTGCGCGCTGCCATATCAGCGGTGGCGTTGGCATCGGCGGCGTGCTGGAGCCGCTTCAGGCCGCCCCCGTGATCGTCGAGGACGATTGTTTTATCGGCGCCCGCTCCGAAGTCGCCGAAGGCGTGATTGTGGAGCGCGGCAGTGTTATTTCCATGGGCGTGTTTCTCGGCGCCTCCACCAAAATTATAGACCGCGCAACTGGCGAAATCTTGTACGGCCGTGTCCCTGCCTACTCCGTAGTGGTGCCGGGCACACTGCCGGCCAAAAGCGGTGGCCCAAGCCTCGCCTGCGCCGTTATCGTCAAACGCGTCGATGCCCGCACGCGCGAAAAAACCGCCATCAATGAATTGTTGCGCGACCAAACGTAAGAAAGGTGTTCTTTTCTGAAGAAAAGAACCAAAAGACTTTTATTCTGGCGCTCGCGGATAGGTCCGGCCATGGCCTCGATCTTGGGACAAGCGGAGAATTAGGAATCTTGTGCTTCGCGCCGGGCGGGCCTCCGCCTTTTCTTCAGTGGGCGACAAATCCGCCGTCAACAGGAAGCGCAGCCCCAAGTACAAAACTCGCCCCGGGGCTGCAGAGCCACAGTACAGCGGCCGCTATCTCGTCCGCACGGCCCATCCGCCCAATCGGCTGATCGCGTAGAAATTCCTGCATCGCGGCCGGATCGATGCCGTCGCCCATCGGCGTATCGATGCAGCCCGGGCAGATGGCATTCACGCGGATCCCCCGCGCGGCGTTATCAAGCGCCGCGCATTTGGTCAGGCCGATCACGCCATGCTTGCTCGCATGATAGGCCGCCCGCCCGGGCAGCCCGACGAGGCCGCCGAGCGACGAACAGTTCACGATCGCGCCGCTGCCCTGCCGCTGCATCTGCAGCAACTCATGTTTCATAAAAGTCCACACGCCGCGCAGATTGACGGCATTGACCTCATCGAAACCCTCGGCTGTTTCGGCCGTCATGTCGCCCATGGGCCCGAGAATGCCGGCGTTGTTATAGGCCATGTCGAGCCGGCCGAAATGTTCAACGGTGCGCCGCACCGCCGCTTGCGCCTGCGCCTCGCAGGCGACGTCGCACGCGATGGCGATCGCCCGGTACCCGGCGGCTTTCAGTTTTTCCGTAGCTTCCATCAGCGCTTTTTCATTGCGATCGACAAGTGCGACGGCGGCGCCCGCCTGTGCGAAAGCGCGCGCTGTAGCCAGCCCCATGCCCGAGCCGGCGCCCGTAACGAGCGCGGACTGGCCACTGAAATCATATGTAGGCGACATGCTGCATCCCATCATTCCTGTTGGACAAAATTCGGTTTCACGCGCCGTATTGCGCGTCGGTGACTTGCTCCAGCCAGTCCACGACAGAACCGTTCAGCTTTTCCTGGATCGCGATATGGCTCATCGCCGTGGTGGCCGTCGCGCCATGCCAGTGCTTTTCGCCTGGCGGAAACCACACCACGTCGCCCGGCCTGATCTCTTCGATAGCCCCGCCGTCGCGTTGAACCCAGCCGCAGCCGGCCGTCACGATCAGCGTCTGGCCAAGCGGGTGGGTGTGCCACGCGGTGCGGGCACCCGGTTCGAACGTCACCAGAGCGCCGCTCACGCGCGCCGGATCGGGTGCCATAAACAGGGGATCGACACGCACGGTGCCGGTAAACCAGTCCGCCGGCCCCTTGCCGGAAGGTTTCGACCCTACGCGAAAAATATCCATGGTCCGGTGCCTTTCGCTTGTCCAATGCTGAAGATGGGGCTGCACATGGCGGCCATTAGGCCGTAAAACCGGCATGCACTTATAAGCCAGGCTAATGAATGGCCCTTGCCGATCTCAATGACCTTCAGGCATTCATAGAAGTTGCCCGACAGGGAAGTTTCACCCGTGCCGCGGCTCAGCTCGGCGTATCGCAATCGGCCCTCAGCCAGACCCTGCGCAATCTTGAAGCGCGGCTCGGGCTGCGGCTGCTGACCCGCACGACCCGCAGCGTCGGCACGACCGAGGCCGGCGAGCGCCTGCTGCGCGCGGTAGGCCCCGCGCTGGAGGAGATCGATGCCGGCCTTGCCGCGCTGAACGAGCTGCGGGAAAGGCCTGCCGGCACGCTGCGCATCACCGCGGCCGACCATGCCGTGACTACGGTGTTGTGGCCTGCGCTGTTGCGGCTGTTGCCGGATCATCCGGACATCCAGGTGGAGGTCGTGATCGATTACGGTCTGACGGACATTGCCGCCGCGCGATGCGACGCCGGCATCCGCTCCGGCGAGTTGGTGGCCCGCGACATGATCGCGCTGCGCGTCGGCCCCGACCTGCGCACCGCCGTTGTTGGGTCACCACAGTATTTCGCCAGTTGCGTGCCACCGCTGGCGCCGCCGGAGCTTACAGTGCATCGCTGCATCAATTTGCGCCTGCCCACGCTGGGAGGGATTTACGCCTGGGAATTTGAAAAGGATGGCCAGGCGCTAGAGGTGCGCGTCCGAGGCCAACTGGTGTTCAACGGCACAGCGCCGATGTTGGAGGCATCTCTTGCGGGATTTGGCCTGGCCTATGTGCCGGAGGACATGGTTCAGGCGCATATCGCGCAGGGGCGGCTTATACGCGTGCTCGCCGATTGGTGCCCGCCTTACCCGGGCTATCACCTGTATTACCCAAGCCGCCGCCAGCCTACCCCGGCTTTCCAGGCGTTTCTCAATGCGTTGCGGGGCGCGTATCATGCCCAAGTGTAAGAAAGCAGTTCTTTTCTGAAGAAAAGAACCAAAAGACTTTTATCTCTGCGCCCGCGGCAAGATGCGGGCCATGGCCTCGATCGTGGAACGCGCGGAGAAACAAAAGTCTTTTGCTTCTTTTCTTCAGAAAAGAAGACTCTTGCTACTGAGAAACGGTAAAACTCGTCTTGCCGTTCATCAACCGGCTGATTTCGGCGGGGTCCGTGACTTGAACGCAATTGCCGGCATTGTCGCACGCGCCCAACAGGGAAATTGTGTATTTGCCCGGCCCGATCAGGTTCGAAGCCAGGCTCGCCGTTTGGCTGAGTTGCGGACTCAGGAACGAATTGCCGAATCCGGTCCAGGTTCCCGGCGGCCCTTCGAAATTGATCCACACCGTGTTCATGCCTGAAAGATTGTCTGACACCACCATTGAGAGGCGCACAACGGGTGCGGCGGCCGTTACGTTCGGCGTGATGATTTTCGCCGACGCGATCACCGGCGGCGCTGTATCCGGTGTGTTCCGGTTGGAAACGGTAACACCCTGGCCTTGCGTCAATGCCGCGATCTGCGCCGGTGTGAGTGTTATGCCATCGCCCGCCCAATCATTGCCGCCCATTGAGGTGATCGTCCACAGCCCGGGCTCCGCCCACCGGCTGAATGGCGCTTGGGCATTGCCAATCAGCACATATCCCGAGGCGTTTGTGACGCCGGTTTGGTAGAGTCCATCGTAGTGTTGCAGGCCCGAGGGCGATGTCAGCGTAAAGAGCAGGTCGCGTAGCCCGGCCTTTGCCCCGGAAAAACCCACCTCGATCAGCGGCACGGGAAAAGTGCCGCCGATGGCAAAATTGGGTGTTTTGATGGTGATTTTCGTAATGGCGAGGCTGCCAGCCTGTGCAAAACCAATTGTTGGCAGTGTGCAAATGGCAATCGCCGCAATCAGCGGCACGCACCTGAAAAGCCGGTTCGATGGCAATGGGTCGGTCCCTTGCTAATGCCGCTGGCACCGATCTTCGATCGGCGGAAAAGCCTTTATGATAACGGAATGTGTAGAAGGAGATTGCCTTTGATGTCAATGCAGGAAGTAGCTTGCATCGCTCTATGCGACCCATGCCGTCTCCTTCCCTTGTCTGACTATCAAGGCCCCCGCTCCACCGGCACCTCAAAGCGCTCGCCTTCGCCAGCCGTAGGCAATCTGCGTGGCAGACACTAGCCGGCTGCTTCGTACCGTGCCAGGTACTCAGATTGCCTGATAGTTATCCACCACCTGCCGGTTGAATTTGCAATTTATAGAAATACATATCCTGCTCAAAATAAATGTCATAAGTTGCAATGTAAGATTTGGTATCCGACGCGTCGATTTGCGCAACGCAAGACCGCACATTGTTTACAAAACTCTTTTCAGCCACATCTTTCACGACGAGTTTTTCCGCCGCCGATCCAGAGCGCTTACTTATAGTGCTAAAGAGTTTCTTCACATTAGTTGTGGAGGTCTCCCCGTCACAAGTAGGAAATGAAATGATTATATTCCCAAATAACGCACTCCTAATTGACGGCTGACCTATCACTCCGCTGACAAAGATGGCCATAATCATTGTCCAAAACATCGTCTTCCTCTGCCCCAGGCAATTCGCACGCTTCCATAAGTAAACGGGCGCGATTAACATCCACGCTAGGCTGGGCGGCGACGAGTTTCCGCTCCTCTTCAGTTATCTCTTGTCTAATAAAGCAAGTAAGAAATAAGAAAGTCCATAGAAGATCAATTCAGCGTCGATGTTTTCGACTTGAAACAGCGCGAAACCGACCGCGCCGACAATGGGTGTCGCCACAAACATCCAGGCAAATGTGTTGTTAATTCCAGCCAGTGGGAGCGGTGGTGGCTGCTCCGCCGACGTAGCTGTCCTAGCCAGTTCGGTATCGGCGTAGTGGCACCAATTGGTGCCAAAACTAGTACGCCAGCTAAGGGTTCTAGGGCCTATTTTCCCAGCCTCGCGAAACTCTATAGGCTTGTCTCCGCTAAATGGTCCCAGTCTAGTTCCTTTGTCGCTATAATACCAATCCGATGCCGTATCCATGTTACACTCCGGGCTGCAGCTCATTAACGGGAATTGCACCGCATCGCTTGATCCAGTCTGGCGTCTAGGCGACTGGTCTGACGCTGGACTGTCCGCCGACTTTCAAGCAGGGAGCGTTGCCAATTATTTGCATCAGTGAGATGTTCGCCCGAATTGCCATCGCTATTAGTCTAGCCTGCGCTTTTGGCAACGCCAATGATAGGCTCGGAATGTACTCATTAATGCCGCTGCGTTGGGGGGCTGGTCACGGTGATTCAGGAAGGCGGCATGGAAACGCCGAACTGCGAGAGTCGCGCAATGCGGTTTCCCGAGGCTTTGAGTGACGACGCGGAAGCGATCGTTAAGCTGCTCGGCCTGCTCTCTAACTCGACCTCACGGGGCCAAAAGACTAGCGCTAGGTGATTTCCGACCCTGCCATTGTGGTCTCGCCGTCTCCAGCTAACCTAATGGACCGGCCAATTATACCGGTTGCGGAGCTATTTAAGGGGGCCCTCAAAGAACCCAAAGGATTAAAGCGTCACCTACAAACTGAGAGCGAAAGAGGTCGCGAGTGAAACAGATTGTAATTTGTATTATATTGGGACTTGCCTGTCCGGGCATCGCCCTCGGACAGAGCTACTATTCCGGCCCGGGTGATCCGTGCTTGCCGGTCGCGCAGTGGCAAAACCCATTTTCAAGCGCTGGCGCGACTCAGGCACGCGATGCGGCTTGCACCGCCGAACGGCAGGCGCAGTGGACTGCTTATTACAATCACCAAGCTATTTTGAAGCAGCAGCAGGACGAGGAAGCGGAGTCGCAAAGCAAGAGACAGGCTCAAGAGGCAGAAGAGTCACGCGTGGAGGCCTCAAGACAGGAGCATGCTCAGGAAATCCTGGTGGCAGAGCAGCGAAGGCAACAGCGCAATGAGCTAGTCATGCAGCACAATAATTATGCCGCGCTTATAGCGCTAGAAGATGCTCCAGACAATTATTGTAAAACGCCGGATGTGGCGCGCCTGCTGATGCAGGAATGGAGCGACTTCGATATATTCAAGAACCAAAACATTCGCGCTGTCGATATCGCACATCTGACGACCGTGGCATTCAATCAGGCCAATGGAACGATGACGTGTCACGGCGTGTTCGAGGCTACAAGTGGTCTTAGCATTATTGGATCCTTGCAGGTCAGAAAAAATGTTGCGGGTGATTTGATCGAAAATTGGATCCCCGATCCTTCGCAGGACATGAGTGCGTACGTTGTTCCGCCGCCGCTAGATGCGGATACCCTCAAATCAATCGCGGTTGGATCGCAAACCGACGCAACGAGCGTGGCGCCAGTAGCTACGTCAGCGGACACCACTCATCTGGCACCGCCGCCGGAGGCGGGAATGCATCCACTGTCGGACGGGTTGGCAGATCGTCAGCGTTGGGAGGGATGGTTCACGGGGTTGACCGGGAGTGAAAAGGATGGCGCAACTTGGTACTCAGCTAACCGGAGTCTCTCAGGCACCCACGACTGCTCGGCGCAGCCAAAATCTGCCGATGCCCCGTGGTTGGCTGGCTGCCTGAATGCCCAGGAGCGGCTTACGCCGATCGATCTGAAGCGCAAGTCAGAACCACAATATAAGCGCGGATGGAACAGCTTTTAGGCGCGGACAGCCCCCGTTAAGCCTACCCTGGCTCGTGCCCTTAAAGTCTAATCCCGGCGAAGTTCGCCTCGGCGCAAACCGGAGTGCTTTCGTTTCGCCGTCCCCACCGCTATAGCCCACCCTGCATCTTGAACGAGGTCAGGCTTTGCGCATTGCAATGATCGGCGGCGGCTACGTAGGCCTGGTTTCCGGGGCGTGTTTCGCCGAGCTCGGCAACGATGTCGCCATCGTCGAAGCCGACCCGGCCAAACTCGGCCTCCTGAAACAGGGCGGCATCCCTATCTACGAACCAGGGCTGGACCTGCTGGTCGCCGATAACGTGAAGGCCGGCCGCCTGACTTTCGGCGACGATATCGCGGCCGCCGTGTCTGGCGTCGATGCCGTGTTCATCGCCGTTGGAACCCCCACCCGAAGGGGCGACGGCCATGCCGACCTCTCCTACGTCTTCGCCGCCGTGGAACAGGTCGCCCGCGTGCTCACCGCCCCCACCGTGATCGTGACGAAATCCACCGTGCCCGTGGGCACCGGCCGCCGCATCCGCGAAATTCTTACCTCCGTGCGGCCGGACCTGGAGGTGGACGTGGCCTCCAACCCCGAATTCTTGCGCGAAGGCAGTGCCATACCGGATTTCATGCGGCCGGACCGCGTGGTGATCGGCGTGGAAAACGACCGCGCCCGCGAAGTGCTCCGCCAGCTCTACCGCCCGCTCTATCTGATCGAGGCGCCCATCCTGTTCACCAACCTCGAAACCGCCGAATTGGTGAAATACGCCGCCAACTCGTTCCTGGCGATGAAAGTGACGTTCATCAACGAGATGGCGGACGTATGCGAGCGCGCCGGGGCCGACGTGCACGACGTCGCCCGCGGTATTGGCCTGGATGGCCGCATCGGCCGCAAATTTCTTCACCCCGGCCCCGGCTTCGGCGGATCATGTTTCCCCAAGGATACACTCGCCATGGTCCGCATCGCCCAGGATTATGGCACCCCCTCCCGCCTGATCGAGGCCGTCGTCGCCGTGAACGATGCCCGCAAGGCCAGCATGGCCGCCCGTATCATCGCCGCCGCCGGCGGCTCCGTGCGGAACAAAACCATCGCCGTGTTTGGCCTCACCTTCAAACCCGAAACCGACGACATGCGCGATGCCCCCTCCATCCCCATCGTCGGCCGCCTGGCCGAGGATGGGGCCAAAATCCGCGCCTTCGATCCGGCCGGCATGGAACAGGCCAAGCCGGTGCTGCCCGCTGGCGTCACCTACTGCAGCAGCGCACTCGATGCGGCACTAGGCGCCGACCTGCTGGTAATCGTAACGGAATGGAATGAATTCCGTGCCATAGCGCCGGAGCGCCTGCGCGAAGCCATGCGCGGCGACCTCATCGTGGACCTGCGCAACATGTACGAATCCTCATCCATGCGCGCCGCCGGATTCCGGTACCAGAGCATCGGCAGGCTATGAGTTTTCGCCTCTTGTGGTTTTGCGCAGCGCGCCTTGCTGCGGTCCTGGCCTTTTGCGCGCTCTGCGGCGGCGCCGGCGCCCAAACCTACCCCGATATGGCCAGCGAGCCCGACCCGGCGAGCTTCGTCAAACGCGCCGATACCGGGCTAACCTTGCTCGGCAACCCGCTCCGCTTCGCTGGCGCCGACATAAACTGGCTCGGCTTGCGCCAGGATGCCGGCAGCCCGCCCCGCCGCCCCACCGAATACGAAGTGCGGGACGCCCTGCAAACCCTCCAGGCCCTGGGCGGCACAGTGTTCCGTGCCGCCACCTTGGCCGGCACCGCCGGCTGCACCCTCTGCCTCGAACCCGCAAAAGGCCAGTTCAACACCGACGCCTTTGCCGCCCTCGATGCCACCCTGAAAACCGCCGGCGACATGGGCATGCGCGTTATTCTCCCCCTCGCCGGCGGCGCCGCCGATTGCGCGCACCCGCCGCGGGAAGGCCCCGATGCCGTCGCCGGCACCAGCATCTGCGCCTACCTGAGCTGGCAGGGGCTCACCGAGCGCGCCGCCTTCTTCACCGATCCCGCCGTGCGGGCCGATTTTCTCGCGCATGTCCATGCCGTTCTCACGCATGTGAACGCCCTCACCGGCATTGCCTACCGCGATGATCCTACCATCCTGGCCTGGGAGAACTGCGCCGGCTGCGGCGAAGGCAGCGATCCCGCCGCCGTTGCCGCCTGGACCGAAGCCGTCGGCCAAGCCATCAAATCCACCGACCGCTTCCACCTCTACGAAAATGGCGCCAACGCCCGCCACATCCTGCCGCAATCGCGGCAACCCGTGCCTGCCGCCGATTTTGCGCCTCCCTCGGTTGATATCGTCGGCGATAGCGGTCTTCCCGCCGGCGACGAAGCCTTCGTCCGCGCTACCCTCGCCGCCGCGAGCGTCACTGTTACCCGCGCGGGCCGCGCCTACGTACTCGACGGGTTCGATTGGGGCCCTCGCTTTGCCGCCACGGAAGAGGGGCTCGAAACCTTCCTGAACGGCGTGTTCCGCGAGCGCGCCATCGCCGGCGCCCTGGTGCAGGGCCTGCAATCCCATGCCGATACCGGCGGCTACCTGCCCGCCCCCCCAGCCAGCGCATACGGGGGCACCGCACTCTATTTCCCAGGCCGCCCGACC
>Ga0116229_10005723_pt1 | contig 20165 bp, 14 predicted proteins | sample S1TSphgellanicum_3_FD_87313 | JGI IMG/M metagenome (GOLD analysis project Ga0116229, IMG submission 87313) | Host-associated microbial communities from peat moss isolated from Minnesota, USA - S1T2_Fc - Sphagnum magellanicum MG | ecosystem: Host-associated > Plants > Peat moss > Unclassified... | reverse complement strand
CTGAAAACAATCAGCTTGCTTTCAACAAGAAAGAAACAATCTCTTGCTTGGAGCTTAGGTGCAATAAGCAATAAGGTCATTAGGCATTGCAGTTCACTACTATTCTGGTTTGACAATAACACTTATAACTTGACTATCATTCTTGTTATCATTAAATATGTACCAACCTTATAATTTGACTATCATTGTTGTTATCATAAAGTAAGTAGCCCAATAGCTAAAAACAACTAAAAAAAGGGTAAGTAGTAGACATGAGGAGGACATTAAACACCCCCTTACAAGCTTTGTTGGTGTTAGTGAAACACATTACACAACATCCTTGCATGGTTCTATTACATGATATAAGGGATGTTCACAATAAATTTCTTGCAAAATTTACTTGTTATCCTATGATAACTCACCATATTTGAACTCACAACCTATCTAGAGACAAGCTAAAACCTACCAATAGCCTAGTTTTGTTCAATGGATGGGAATGACATTTTGTTTTATTTTATTTATTTAAAATGCTCAAATATTCAAACCCTACAATAAAACTATAGTAAACACCGTATATAATCACACCCATTTTAGTCACATTTTTGTTTGTGTCACACATTTTTTGAAAACCATCCATTTTAGTGAAAAACACCATTCTCTTGAATCACTATCACACTCGTTCATAACACAAAAAAATTGCAAAAATTTCTTAGCAAAGGTGATTATAATGGGAAAAATCTATAGCAAATATTAGGGTTTTGTAAATTGGCCATGTTAGTGTTGTTTTGTGTTAAATTGTGTAAATTATCAACAATGCATCCAATTGAAAAAAAAAGAAAGAGGCAACAACTTTCTATTGCAAACAAGCAAATGATATGTGGACTTACGAAGAAAGCAAAAAATCTTAATTAAAAAAATCTAGTCGACAAGATACATAAAAAACTCAAACTCAATGTTGATCATCACATTAAAATAGGTAGCAATCACAACCCTCTTCAAATCTAATAATGCATAGTAATGCATAGTAGAGCCGAAAATAAGCCACATAAAACATTTAAACAATTGGCACTTTTATTCTAATATAAAAAGGTTATTTTGCAAAGTTTTTTTTGCCTATAGTCACAATCTTGTAAAAGTTTGTATGGAATGCATTATACACATTTGAATCATAATTTATTAGTGTCACAAAAAAAATTGGTCACCAAGGGCATGATTATAAAGGAGGTTTATTGAATGCAAGCATTGTGCATAACACAACATTGACACCTACAAAGTCCATAAGGATGTTTTTAATCCATTGTCTGTGTCACCTTTCCCCTATTGATTAGGGGTTGTCTAGCATGCCATCAATCTAATTTGAGCATTATTGCTAATTGGTTAAGCTTGACTAGTTAACACCTTTTAGGTCTTATTTTCCCTTTTGATTGAATAATTCTCATGTTGAGTCAATGGTTCAACATGGTGACCAAATATGTAGATCTAACTAGTAGGCCCTACTAATTGTGTAGACTTAACATGTGAACATTAGGGATGGAGCCAAACTGGTTTGGTCGATTCTAGCTCTTGGCTTCTATGTTTTTAACCTATATCCAAGCAAGGCCATAGGTGAGTTAGGAGCTTGAATTAGTTAAACATTAGTTCACCCAAACCTACCCATGGTCTTGTCCTATGGGTTTTAGCCCGCCAAGTGAAGCCATGAGCCAAAATCAACCAAACCCCACCCATTCTCCAATACTTTACATGACCATAAAAACGTTCAATAAATGCTATAATGTATCCACACAAACCTTTAGATAACAGAAAAACTTGCAAGGCATTCCAAAAAACAAAAATGCCATCTCTTGTTAGCATCTCATTTTTTGAAATGCCTATCTTTTTCTTGTGATACCCATTGAGTATTATGGGGAAAAAATTAAAATAAAATCTACAAAAATCTGTCAATTTTTACATAGTGCAAATTCCCTTAGGTTGGGTTGTTTTTGGTATAATGGGCCATTAGCCTTCAACCTTGGGGGTTTGTTATTTCATAACACCCCAACCCTCAAGTGTTACCAAAGACTTTCACTTGGCTATGACTTGTAGCTTTGTCCATATGTTCCTACACTTAGAATAGATTAGTTGGCTTGCTCCAACCTCCCCCATGCCTTGATTAGGTAAATGGCTTTTTACATCAAGGAGATAAGCTCAAAGCAACAAATGCATAGTCAGTACTACTTTTGGCAAGTTCTTGGATATTTTTTAAGTACATAAATATAATTTTATTGATAAAAAAAGTTATGAACTTTGTCTCTACATTTTATACAAGTTTTTTCATTTGATTGGTTGCACATCAATTAATTTTACATAATCTTTATGTTGGAGTGTGTGCATTAGTTAAAATCAATTAATTATACATTTCAAATTTTGAGCTTGTTTTAAATTAGATCAACTCCAAATTCTTTGTGAAAATGATTAAAATCAAAGCTTTAAAAAACCCAAAGAACCAATTTCAAGATTGAATTGAAAATTGCTCCAAAAACCAAAAACCCAACCCAACTAGTCAATAATATGATAATATTAAACAATGTTGGCCAGGTATTTCCTTTTGGTGGGCAAAAAATCTCCAATTCCAAATTTAGTTGTAAAAACCAAACTAAAATTGAGTCTAATTTTTCGATCTTTTTATTCATTGAAACCTGATTTTATTTTCTTAAAGAACAAAACCCAAAACTGAGTTCTTATCATAAAAGTAAAGAGACACCCAAAATAATAAATAAATAAATAAATAAAGAGCCACCCAAAGCTGATGCTAACTACCAAGCTTAGTGATACCACCATAAGGTAACAAATGCTGTATTACAGGATCAGCTTCAACACAAGCCTGGAAAATTAATTAATGGGAAGATTCCATCTCGAAAAAATCAAAAAATAGATTTTTAAAAATAAATAAATAAATAAATAATCCTAAATATTCCAAAAAGATGCTCTATTTTCCTTCACAAAAATTTGTTTCTTTAGAAAAAAAATATTGTTGGAAAATTTCAACATTTCTACAAATAGTATAATTAGTGTCGAAGCTGCCAAGGTACTAGGGTACCAACGGTCGGTTCTGATCCCATATAAAAAGCCACTTCGGATTAATAGGTAGGTGGGTACCTTTATATTAAAAGCCACTTCTCTTTCTTTGCAACGCAATTGCCGCCATTCGCATTCCTCATTTCCTCCCGTTCTCTCTCGTCAACACTTTCGTTTTCGTTTTCCGCTGCATCCGTTGTTGTTGCACGACCTCTCTCTCTCTCTCTCTCTCCCTCCCTCTCCCACGCCTGCTTGTTCTACGCCTGCTTGTTCTGCGCTTGCGTTTACCGCCCGTTCCACATCATCGGACGCTCAGCTTCTTCCAGTCATGGTACGTCGGTCACGTCGATCCCACTTACTGCAAATGATTCTTAGGTGTTTTTGAAAAAAAGAATTTTATGTTTGGGGTTCTTCTTTTGTGCTATCCGTGGGGTCGTTTTATCGCCCGTCGTTCTGTTTTATAGGATCATCAGTTTCTTGTGTAAAATCTCGGGGTTTTTGCTCCCACGTGGGGGTTTTGTTTCATCAATCGTCGATTTTTTTTTTCCCCTGCTTTTGTCTTACAAGGAAAGAAGAGTTTGTAATTCGTGTTGTATCGATTTATTTGCTCCGTTAGGGTATGGATGAGTGTCCCAGAGGTAGGTAGAGTTTTCTTAATCTAAGCACTGCGGTCGAGTTTGTGCAGCTCGAACTTGGCTTGGATAACTTTTTAATCTATGACTTATTCGTTTCGCTAGAGTCTCTTTGGTGTATGATTCATTGCAAACTTTCTCGACCAGCTGAACCTAATTTGCCTAAGAAAACCGGAAATTTGCATCCTCAGGGTAGAGAGTATTGCAAGCTCTTTCAAGCAACTAACCCTGATTGTCTGAAAAACCCTAAATTTACTTCCTCAGGGTAGGCAGAATTGCAAGGTTTCTCAAGCATCTAACCCTAATTGTCTGAAAAACCCTAAATTTGCCTTCCTCAGGGTAGAGAGTTAGCAGAAAGAACTCATGGGCCCAGCGAAACTGATTGCATCTTTCCTGCAGATTAGTTTTTTCCTTGTTGGTGACAGATTTGTCACATCGTGTCTACTGAAGACTTCTGTCTTTTTTTCCTTGGCATTTGGACCTGAATTTGGATTGATTGGAATGTTTTGTGGGTTATAGAGTTCCCGAAAGAGTGGACCTGTGAAGCGAGATAGGAACAGGAGTGGCACACAGGGCCTTACAGATGAACAGAAGCGAGAGATCCGTGAAGCTTTTGATCTGTTTGACACAGATGGTTCTGGTAATATGCTTAAAACATAACAGTGCATGTGGTGTTATCGGACAATGTGTGTGTGGTGCAACGACTTGTAAATTTCCCAAGTTGAAGGTGGTAGTCTCAACATTTTCTGTTGTTCTTCTCTTTGCCAGGAAGCATTGATGCGGCAGAGCTCAAAGTGGCAATGAGGTATGAAATGCACTTGTTGTTTTCACCATTTGTTCACCATTCCTGTTGTATTGACTGTGTGCATCTTCTACTGTTTGTTATAACATCATCTCAACTAATTTGTCAAAGACTATGCTTTTGGCAGGGCTCTTGGATTTGAATCAAAGAGTGAGGTTAGTCATAGTCACTCTACTAATGCTATCAATTTGTGATCTGAAAAAAACGATTAAGAGTTGGTAGAACTATGAACTATTGCTCTTTGATGTTGGGAATATGTAGAGTGAGAACAGTATAAAAGTGTGCCTTGACTCACATTTCTGACAAAAGCCTCCATCTTATGTCACAGGATATCAGGAAGATGTTAGAAAAAATCGATGAAGATAAGAGTGGGGTGATTGAGTTTGATGAGTTTGTGAAAATGATGACCGACAAGATGGGGGAGCGGGATTCTAAAGAGAAAATATTGAGTGCATTTCAATTATTTGACACTGATGGAACTGTAAGTCTGCAAGAGATTTGTGAGATGTTGTTTAGTATCATTACTGCACAGTTGTGGACTTTAAAGGACAATTTTGTCATTAGGTTGGGGTTGCTTTGGTAGGAGTAAGGATGAATGGAGGGAGTATGTTTTGGTTGTGATCTGGATGGGGACAATGGAAAAAATAAAACATTCACTGTTCTGCAATGTCATGTATTGGCACCAGGGAAAAATATCATTCACGAATCTGAAGCGGGTTTCAAAGAATCTGGGTCAGATTCTCACAGATGATGAGTTGCTCGAGATGATTGAAGAAGCTGACCGCAATCGTAAGACACAACACACTTCCATTGGTTTCCTGTTTTTTCTGGAGAGAGAAGTCTCGACTCAGTGCTGTTTGAGAATTGGGTTTCATAGTTTCTATGGAGCTTTTCAGAAAACATGTGTCCAGGTGCTAGTCTTGTTGGAGATCACCCTAACCAAGATATCAAACTGCTTCAGTAATTGCTATGTTATTTATAATCCATCATGTCTGGTGGTTCTGTACAGAGGATGGTTTTGTTGACAAGGAGGAGTTCTACAAGATAATGAAGAAGACCACACTTTTCTGAAGCCACTTGCCAAGCACCAACCTGATCAGCAGGGCAAGCATACTATTCTCTCATATGCCACCTAGTTGTTATCCTTGTCAGATTTAAGTGAGCAGTTTAGTGAAGGCATCTTCTTCTTTCATGGAACTAGCTTTGTGCAAGGAATACTCTACTGTTTGGTAGTAAGTTTTCTTGGCTGGTGAAGTTGCAACAAATCGCTTGTGGTCTATACATGTCGCAAGAACTGGTCCAGAAACCAGAGTTGAGATATCTAGATGTTAAGTTCTTACAATGTAAGAGAGTTGACAATCCTTACTAGTTACCTTCAGAGGGCAGAACAGTGCAGTGTTAGGTGAGCTAGTTAATTTGCAGAGATGGTGAGACGGTGACTTAATATCACTTCATATCATTTGTACAATTAACTGTGGGGACATAGCAGAGAAAAGCCATACATGTGAATTAAAATCTGTCAAGTGAAAATTGTATGTGATAAACTTGAAGCAGAAGATAGCCAAATTCCCTGTTACATTGTTGGTTTGTGCACACTCTACACCATTCTCCATTAGGTGCAAGACAATTAGTTTACAAGCAAGATATGTAACTTTTGAGTTTGTTTGCTGTTTCCCCCAGTGCTGTTTCAAAGTAGGTATAACACTGACAGCAACACACAAGAGTTAAGCTAAATACTTCCACGTTGGGTCTTGCAAATGAGGCCATATTCAGACATATTTTCTGTGTAGGGCTAGCTTTCCAAACACTATTTATGTTTGCACAATCAGTAAATTGTTGATCTTCAGAAGAGAACTGAAGGGGCAGCAAAGAAGATATAAGATTTCTTAATTGGAATTAGCAATCAAATTGCATTTCTAAAGACTTCCAACATTGGTCAGAATAAAACAGCAAATACAATGAAGTACTCTAGACACTCAGATCCAGCCTACTGAATTGATATGTGTACCACTGGAATGAAGTCAACACTGACATACTTGCCATTTTAGCAAAACCCTATCACAATTTACTCTATCCACTATTGAAATTTCTTGCTGACTAAAACTGTAAATCTGCAAAATGCAGAACCTTGAGGAACACAAAGTAGACTTTGCCTCAAATTTACCTCAGGCAATGTACTCGATTTTTTTCTGTTGCAAGAATTCTCTCCAATGATATGAATGTGGTTGCATTGCCATATTCCATGATGGACTTACAAATCTATTGATGGGACACAAAAAGGAAAAGCCTACTGTTCCAAAATTTGGAGTCTGATCACAGCCACAGTGAGCCAGCATGCACCAGTGCACTCATCAGTGAGCCAAGTGTTTTTTTCCTCACTACTTTTTGGTTTAGCAATTGACAATTGGGGATGGTTTGAATCTCTTACTCTTTGGACTACATGACTCATGAGGTTGTCTACCCATTTGATTATAAGCAGAACCAAAAATACACTACAACTTAGGCTGAATAAACAAAATTCCAGCTTTGGTATAATGCTTGCCTTGCCTAGCTTGAGATGGCATTCCAATCATGTGATTTTGTGGTAGAGTTTGAGAGATCTCTTTGGGTAGTGACAAATCGAACCTTTGAGCAGCATACTGGCGATAACTAGGAGAGGAGCATGTAGTCTTTATCCATGGGGATAGTGCAACCACCAGGGCCTCCACATCAGCAGTTGTATGTGCTGCTGATAATGTGATGCGTAACCTGTCCCGCCAGGCAGAGCACTCAACCTCAACATCTCTGTCCATACTAGTTCCTCATGAAAACTGACATGCATGCGTTCAAGTCAAAGGGCCACTCAGCAGACAAACAGTTTGAGTAGAGGGATTCTTGTTCTTATTAATACTAGTATAAATACACCAAAATGCAAAAAGTGAATTCAGCAAGGAAAAATCATCAAGACCATCGTCAAGATTGTGAAAGGATCCAAAAACTCTGTGTCAACAAGGCTCTCACCGTGAGGAATTAGAAGCAACAGTTGGAGGTCTGATTGCTGATACATGGAACCCTGCCATCAGCAATTGTCTGTAGTAGGACACACACACAATTAGTGTCCTTGGGACACAGCAACATTCTCAGATTGCTTGATTATATAACCTAAACTGGTAGATATTCTCAGCACTCAGGTCTACATAATGTTATTGCACATGCACCAAACAAATATTTTTGCTCAACACACATGCTGCAATTGCTTTAAAAATTACTAAACAACTTTTGTTCTGGAGACAACAAGATTTTTTTTTGTGGTGCCATTGCCAGAATTGTGAAAGTGAGTGGATGGAGGATGCTAAACCTGCTGGCTTTAAGTGTGTCATCAGCACTTCCCAGAATGATAGGGGCAATTGGGCTGGTAAAATGCAACCCTGTGGCCTGTGAAAGCTGTTGCACACGCTCCCACACAGCATGTTGCCGCCATTTCTCCTCCCTTGCTACCAGGATTGCAGCTGCAAGTATTCTACACATCATCTCCATACTGTGGCTCACAGTTCACAGGTAACTCAAAAAAGAAGAATCCTGTGGAATTGACACTTCACAAATACAGAACAAACAGTTCCTGTGGATAATTCAATGTTTCATAGGATGTGGCAGGTGGATCAGCTAAAGAATAGATCATGAATCTCATTGGATAGGAGGGCACTGGCGATATAAGCTCAAAACCTGTATTTGAGAGAATTTGTTTGATGAACTCACCGTGTGCAGCAGCCACAATAGGAATTGGGAGTGCAGTGGAGAAGATAAAAGCTCGACCTCTTGATTGAATCCATTGCTTCCACTTCTGGCTGCGACGATCAGTGTAAACGAGCTACAATAGGCATGTATAGGGTGCAGAACACATACTCAAAATGTGATTTATATGGGCTTGGTCAGTAGCTGTGAGCTCACAAAAAGCATGCCCTCCCACTGTTACTGATCATCTCAAGCATCAAAATTTTGTTGTCACATTTTACCATATTCTCAATGCGGACATCAAATTGAGTGGTCTATGTTGATCAGGCAGACAGAAAGTAGACAGCAACATGAAAAAATATGTTCACAATCAGCCTTAAATACCTGGAAGCAATAAATCCACCTTGGCAGCCAACAGCCTTGCTAAGAGTCCCAACATGAATGTCAATCTCATCTTGTACACCGAGTGCCTCTGCCACTCCACCTCCATTTTCCCCACATACTAGTGTCCCATGTGCCTGAACCCACACACTGGAATCAGTGTCTTACAGATGCAAGGGCTACATGGTTAACAATTAGTGCCACCAAGGGTTCAAAATAAACTAGCTCCCCCTCCAAGGTCATTGAATTGACTACATGTTTTGTAAGAGTTAGTTGTGAGACCCTGGAGAATAGAAGTTGCAAACCTCATCAATCACCAACAGAAAGCCATGCTGTCGTCGCAGTGCAACCAGCTCAACTAAGAGTGCAAAATCTCCATCCATGCTGAAAAGACTGCAACATTTGCCCAGTTCTGTCCTTTATGAGCATGAACTCTACAAGAATACAAGCACAATGCCAAATATATTGCAGTTGTCAAAGCCCTTGGGTCTGAAGGTGCAAGATTCCAGACCATTGTGCATATGTGGCAATTGAGTATCTACTATTTCAGGCACAAGGTAAACTCAACATGGAGTTTCCTAGAAGTTCTGAGTATGAACTAATCAAACATCATGTCCATTCTGGCTCTCAAGTGACCTTCTTTCCTCCACAAGGCGCACAATCCCAGACCTTGGTGCATCATCTATGGTGGTTGATCATCTATTACTTTTGAGGACAATAAAACCTTCTCACAGAACTTTCACTAGTCAATGTTATGTCATTTCAGACCCTGGAGTGACCACCTCTCCTCCATCAACAAGTGAAGGGTTTTATGCATGGTGTGATAGTAAGATGTAGTAAACAATCAGATGAAGACAGATTCAAGAGGAAAGGGTCCACTGGCTTCAAAACCACCTGTCTGTAACCACCACCTTCCGCTCCCGTGTGCATTTGGACCTGTCCTTTTCCAATCAAGGCAATGTGCCAGTTCAGAACCCAGGTCAAAGAGGCAGGTACCATTGGACTGATCAATGCATTACCAGAGGGAGCAGCTCAACTGTGCTGGAAAGAAAGAAAGACTCACAAGAGAAGCTGTAGGTGGGCCATATCATTATGCTTGTAGACATACACTTCTGCATTGCTCTGTCTTTGTGCAACACGTGCCCCATCTATGATTGATGCATGATTCAAAGCATCTGAAAAAATTGCCACCACATTCTCCTGCCCTTTCACTGTGCCTGGTGCCAAACTAGTCACTGCTGTCATCACCGCCATATTGGCAGCAAAGCCTGATGGACAGAGTAAGCATTCCTGGCAACTCAAATTGCAAAATGATTCAGAACATGGGTGACTCTTCTCCGTGATGAAGGGGGACATCTATAAACCACTGTAGTTTGAGATTCAGAGATGACAATTTCTGCACAGTGATAAATTGGAACCAGGGTAACAATTTGCTATCTGTTAATAGGCTGCTGGGCCATCATGTCTATCTTACAAGAACAACTTCAAAGACAAGGATACAAATGGTGATGCTAAACTTCACCCATCTACTTCCTACCTAAACCCCCCCACCCCATGTTCTGAACTGCTCAATTTCCTTGATGATAGTGCCACCACTTTGCAGCTCTGCACATTAGTTTATGGTGGCTCTTCATCTCATTCATGCTGTCATGAAAGAAAATGCAATTCAAGCAATTTGAAACAGAGGAAGATTTTCTCCTTGATGTTGAGGAATCCTAGAAGAAGCAATGAATCATAACAGGGTTGTTCAAGAGTACTGAACCTCTGTTGACTTCAGTTCTGCTATTGTTGATTCCAGCAATTGATGATGGTAGGGTTTAGGGTTTATGCTGCCTCTTGGGCTCATTCATGCTCCCATGAAAGAAAGAACAATTCAAGCAAATTTGAAGCAGAAGAAGATTCTCTCCTTGATGTTGAGGAATATCCTAGAATAAGCAACAAAACATCATAACAGGTCGGTGTTCAAGAGTACCAAACCTCTGTTGACTTTAGTTCTGCTATTGTCGATTCCAGCAATCGATGATGGTAGGTATAGCCACACACCAATGCTGATGCTCTCGGCCCCATTCCAAACTCCAAGGCAGCCTAAAAGTCCACAAAAAAGGCACATCAGTTTCTTTTCCTTACATGGATGGCTTCAGCTTTGCAAATCATGAAACCAGGAGAAAATCAGAAACAGATGCTGCTGCTAGAATGGTTAGGTTCATAATACACATGTATGGCTGCTTGCTTGCTGCTTACCGATTTCTTTGCACCGCAACAACACACCTGCTTCTTACCTATTTGGACAATTGAGCTGGTGCTGGTGCTGCATTTTTTCCATAACCAACTATTTCAACTGCAGTTTTAGTTTCAGAGAAAAGAAGATTGGCTGGCACCAAGTAAACCCTCGATGTCTATACCTCAGCTGCAGCACTGCGGACAGCCGGATGGACAGAAAGGCCCAGATAATCATTCCCAGAGAAGAGTCGCAACTTGTGGCAGGAATCCACAGCAACAACTCCTGATGATGGGACGTCCAAGACATCCTCAAGATTGCACACCTCCGCACCTGCCTTACAATTTGCACATCATCAGTTACAATATCTTTCATAAGAATAGAGAAATCCCCATTCTCACGATGAAGAAGAACAACAAGGCTAACACTTCCTCAGGAAGCCACAGAAAGAACCAAACAAGGGGAGACAAAAAACAAAACAAAAAACCGAAAAAAAAAAAACACACTAGCGGTATGAACAAAAGTGCCAGTCTCACACCTGTTCAGGAACCATCAACAGTAGTATGTATGATAGTGACTTAACTATCACAACTTCCCCACTGACTTCATCAGCTCCCTACATTGGGTAAAGGCCGGTGACAAGCACCATCCTGTGAACTGAGTTTCTGCTGCAATTCCGGAAGCAACGGGAAGACTCAGCCATACTACTGGCTAGCAACAGACCCCCACAACAAAGACTAGACAAAGAAACAAAGAAAGACAGAAAGGTAAAAGAACAGGGAACGACTAGGACTATCATCAGTTACAAAAACAATCGCCAAAAGCCGAAGAAAGACACCGCGCGCGCGGGGGCTCCAGTCTGTTGTTTCTTTCAATAGAAGCTGGTGTGCAAGAATGAGGAGGGAAAACAAAAAGTCTCACGGACCTCCACATTTTCAAAACACAGAGAGACACAAACGAACCTGTACTGGGAGATTCTTGGTTCCAACACTGAAATGTAGCATGCGAAACATCGACTTCCACCGCTGCACGATCCCATGTTCCCAGACCTTGGAATGTCTGGAAGGAGGGAGTATCAGTACCGGTTGCCCGCGGCGATTTGCAATCTCCTCCTGCTACTGCCGCTACTTCAGAGGGAGCGAGCGGACGCAAAGATCGTAGAAGCATAGAACTCTGCAGCGCTCGCAACGCTTGCTCCAACCAGTCTTCCCATGGCGAAACACTAGTACTACTAGTACTACTTCTTCCCATCACGACGCTCGTCTCTCTCTCGATTATCCTTCCACAAAAGAAACCGTAGTTTTGTGAGCGGAAGCGCGCGCGCTCGTGCGCGGGCGGCCGGGTTTGTGTGCGTTTCTTGTGTGCGGATGGAGACGGGGGCAACGTACGAAGTTTGTCGTTGGCAATGCGTTTTTTGTGTGGTTTTGTTGTTTTTCCTTTTCTTTTGTTTATTGTTGTTGTTGCAACGATTAGGTTTTACCCTCCAAATTAATTATATTTAGCAAAAAAAATTCTCCAAACTTCAAACTTGCATCCAAATAAACAAAAATATAAAAATGAAAAAAAAATACTTTATTTTTATTATACAAAATAATAATAAAAACAGAAAACACATTTTTTTTTAAAAAAAAGTTTCTAAAAATAATTAAAACATGAACCAAGTTTAAAGAAACCGGGGGACTTCACAGTGGCCGAAGGTCACAAGTACCAACAAATATCTCTCAACAATTATCTCTGTCTTTTGTCTAATCTAGATTCTTTCCAATGTTGTAGTACCTACCCTCCTTGTTCCCCCCGTGCCATTTTCAAAATACACCCTCAAATAAATACCTAAGTACCCCCCCCCCCAAGTTTATAACGGGGATATTTGGCCCAGGCCAAAAATGGTGACCAACAGTTTTGGAAATAAAAATTTCATGTAGCCAATGGGAAGAAGGCTCAGCATGCACTCAAAGTGCCTTGATTTTTATTTTTTTCTTTTTAAGTTTTGGATGGGGAAAAAATTGTGAAGGAAAATGTTGAATCTTCAAGAATATTATTTGTTTTCAAAATAAAAATTTCAGAATTAATTAATTATTTGATAGACATGTGTTGAAGTTGCCAAGGTAATTAGGGTATATACATTTGTATTATATAGTGTTCAGTGCGAATCATATTGCAATGTTTTTTTTTTTAATTTTTTTTTGGGAGTGGAATTGCCATGGAGGATCATGGTAAGTGGCAAAAGCTACCCCGCAAGGAAGCTTATATTTCTCCAAACCTCAAGAAGGAAGGTGTAGAATTTTACAAATTTTGAAACGAGATTTTCAATGATTTGATGTCATATTAAAATCTACAATATCATGCAAATCTAATTTACTTTTGCGATGATCATGGAGATATGAAGGTGGGTTTGGAATTGTAGGCCTATTCAAAGGCCACAATTGGTGGTTTTGTGTTGTGTCTTTTTGTTGGTTCCTTGTTTGTTTCAAAGAGTCTCGTCTCAATAGAGTCTTAAGGAGACCTTCATAGTTTGACCTTTGGCCTTTTTTAATAGTTTGTAATGCACACCACATACTCAAATATGACTTTGACCATCACAAAGGTCCATCCATTACAATTGAAGACGAAGAAGACAAGCACCCAATATTGACTTGTCAATTACAAAGGTCCCACTAAATGCACACATTTCGTGCTTAAAACTCCAAAAGTAACATAAAAATAATGTGCACAAACACCCATTGATGTTTGGGTTTATTAACTACCAAGTCTATATAGAGTAGAAGGAATCATTCTTTTGATGTTGCAACATAAGTCATTTCATATTTGCTTAAACATATTGATGTTCATTTAGATAACAAATGTAAATAATCCAAAATTTGATTAGATTGTTTGAAAACTATCTATCACTTACTAATGTGCCATTCATTGCCTTTTATTCAAAAAGTTCAGTTTTTTTTTCAATCAATGCATAAAGCCATATTATTCGTAGATTGGATACAATATAGATTTAATAAAGATTGGATATATATGGTTTCACAAAAAAATTTAAAGATAAATAGTTTCCTTTTGTCACATTCTTTTTCATGTTTTCATTTTGATTCAACGTCCCTTATCAAATGGATGAAATTTGAATGAATTAGTTGGGATGCCTATGATTTTCATGGGGTGGGATTGTGCAAAAACGATTTAAAACTAGGTTGCCCTATTTTTTAGTTCATGAAGACATTTGGAGGGAGCTCAATGAGTAAACTAAAGCATTATTTTTTTCAATTGAAAGATACAAAAAGGAAAAATTGGAATAATTTTCACCTTTTTTCTATCACATTGAATTTTGAATGTATTTAATTGTAATAATATTTTTTCATAATTTTGTATCATAATTGATTTTCTACACTTCAATATTGGTTGTTTAGAATCTTTCATTTTGCCCTCTTACTTTTGCAATTCTTTGAAAAAATGAATCAACTTAAGGAGTTCATAAACAAGGAACAATATAAAGACTTTTGAAATTTGTGTATTGTGCATTTAAAGCAAATGAGATAAAATTTTCAAGATTTAATGTTGTCTTTTCTTTCTTTCCTTCTTTTGTATTTTCTTTTTTTAATTTCATGAAATTTAGCATATATTTTATCTTTTATAAATTTTCATAAAAACCAACTAGCACACATATTTATGTAGGAAGATTCAAGACTGGTCCAAGCTATTATTTTCATAGTATTTTTTTCAATTTTAGAAAAAAAACATAAATTTTCTTATATCAAAACTTTGTATCTCACAATTTGATAATGAAAATTGTGTGAAATTCATTTATAATTGATTCATATTTTTTGCACACAAATGTTATGTCTTTGAAACTATATGAAACACATATAAATAATCTCATGAAAATCATATATATATATATATATATATGCAACTTGAATTGTGCCCAAGCAATATGCGACAAATAAAGATATTTGGAGATGATTTGACCTTTCTTAATTTCATCCTAATTTCATCATGTAATTAGTCACTTTTCACAAATTACCTTCTTATCCCATATCCATTGACCAAAGTTCTATTCTTCTCACTTATATAACTAAATAGACCATTGAAGGGAAATGCTAAATAATATTTTAATTTAGGGGCATCTATAGTGTGGTTATTATTTTTGCTAATAGGCCAATCAAAAGCACCCATTGCCAATTCTTTTTATGGAACTTTGTGAATTTTTGTAGTTCATTAATAACATTAGATACATATTTTTTGGTCTATAGTACCAATACTCACTAAGAAAAATAAAAATTATTGAGTATTGAAAGACAATTTAATGTGCTATTCTTTTGATTTGATATCTATGAAAATCAAATGTACATGATATTTTGGGTCACATTTCTTGTGGCATATGTTAAAGGATGTCCGCCCATTAAAGTATGTGGCCTTGCAACAATATTGTTGACATCCAATATATATATATATATAATTAAATTTTTTTTCAACCCCACCAATAGAATTGAAATTAGGACCCCAAAAGGTGGGAAATTATTTATAGCAACCTAAATAGATCAATCAAATCATCTAGGCAATCAACAAGTGTTAAACTTTGTTAGATTCAACATCTTGTGCAAAATTGTTAAGCCAAAACCATTTTGCTGAGGCAAATCAACATGCTATGACTTTTTTTCATGCAAAATTTGTTATATAATAACATGTTATGACTCTTCTATTTGTTATATAATGCACACGTGGGGTTCCTCTAAGGATCTCATTCTATGCTTCAAAATTATTGATTCAATCAATAATTTTTATTATTAAACAATTATGCAAATAATATTTTAGGTTTCAAATTCACCAATGAAAAAACATTTGAACTTTCTTGAACAATAATTACAAATTGCTTATGTTTATGGTTTAGTTAAATTATTTTCTCATTACTTTGAAACAATGAGTTCATTTTCTTGTGCAACAAGTCATGATTACAATGTGATGATCAATTTATCTTTTGATAATTTTGCCACTTTGTTAAATTTCAACATTTCAAAATTATGATGTAACAAAATAATTTTATGCTATCATATCGCTTTGTGTCACCACATGAACAAACAATGCCATGGGTGATTTTAGAAAAATGAAATTATATATATATTTTAAAAATCATGAAAGTTTTAAGTAATGTTTATAAGTTAAAGCCAAAGTGAACAAATATCCATAAATGACACCATGCAAGATGGATTGTATGTGGACATGAAACATTTTTCCATTGTATTCTTCTCCCATTGCTAACAACTAGGTTAACTACATATTTACTAGTGTTGTGAGGGTACTTGGATCATAATGTTAAAACTAGTAGTTTCAATTATGGCATTAACATCTAGATTTGAAATTCTTAGAACTACCTTATAAGGAATATTTAAAATCTTACTTGGGAACCCACCTAAAGGTGAAAACCAAGTTCATTAAAGTGGTTTTAGGGTTTTTTTCACCCCGCATAATTTTTTCTTCTCGATATTTTAAACTCTCCTATTTTTGGGCTTGTTTTTCATTTTTATTGTCTTTGACTACTATGTGTCAAACATCACTTTTTTTCATTTTTTGGGAACAAATGGAAAAATAAATTCATTGCAAAGAAGAAGAAAAACGTAAACAAGCCATGAAAGGAACACCCACCTCCTAGCCAAAACAAAAGTCATAAGCAACTATTTAAAAATATTAAACAATTTTCATAATTGATAATTCCAATGCACTTTACAAGAATCCCTAACACAAAAAGTGAAATGGGGGCACTAGAGTCTATCAAAATCATCCTTGTACTCCTTTTCAATGGAGGGTGTTTTAACACTAAGTTGAAGTTGAAGGGTATTCCCCCATTTGCTTTACCATAGGTCACAATGCCCTTCATGATCATCCATCTTAATTTATAATCATAGTAGTTTTGGCCTTTATAAACCTTTTCATTACATTCAATCCACAAACACCAAAGTACCACACCTTTTTTAAAATTTCGAATTTTAATGAAAGCTTTCAAGCCCAAAAAAACTTCTTATTGAACATGCATTACATAATATCAAGCCTCTTCATTTTATTGTCAACATGAAAGGGTTGCTTCTACCTAAAGACGATGGAAAAGGTGAAAAACACACTAAACCCCCCAAAAATTGTAGTCACAAGATAATTTTTTTATAATCAATTTTTTTGGTAAGGTATGGACATCATATTTTAAGCTATTTATACTTGTTTTAAGTATATTTGATTAGTTTCCAAACTTAATCTCATCAATTAATTACAATCCAACAAACATTGAAAAACTTGAATGTATGGAATATATTTGTGACAAAATAATATTTGTCACAAAGTTTGAAAAATTACATATATCCTTCAAAACTAGGGTCATGGGTGGAATTCTTGATTGAATTTTTTTATGGTGTATGATATTGATATTCATCAATTAAATATAGGACCATTTAAAAATTTATAGTTTTTGGATGAAATATAATTCAAAGAATGTGTTTTCTTTGCATTTGTTTAGCAATAAATGCATTATATATATATATATGGAAAAAACTATTACCATATCAAAAGGGAGGAGATTTTTTAAATGGACATTGCATTATTTTTTCAATTTTCTTTTGTTTGGTAATGTTTCAAAAACTATAAACATGAAGCCTTATGGACATTGAAAAAAATTGAATTATATATTTTTACACATTGATTTTATCTAATCCTATTCATCTAACCATTGGATCAAGATTAATTCTGATTCAAAGTGAATTTTAAGTTCCAAAATATTGTCATGCAAATTTTTAAGGTTTTTGTTTGTGTTTAGAGTAACCAAAGGATGTCATTAAGATTTTAATTTACTATGTACCACAATACTTGTTATATATCATTTTTTCTAGGGAAAAAAAGGTTCACCCTTAGTTTGCTTGTCATTTGAAATAACATAGGTCCATACCAAATTAACCTTAGGATAATTGATTTTTAGTTAAGTCCTAGTTCACTTCTAGTTAATTCGTAATTCATTTTTAGTTCATTTCTAATTCACATTTAGTTCATTTCTAGTTCATTCCAGTTAACTCTTAATTCATTTCAAGTTAATTCTTAGTTAACTTTCAGTTCATTGTTAATTAAGTTTAAATTCGATTTTAGTTGAATTTTAGTTTATTTATAGTTCACACATGGGTGAACATGAGTCACATGTAAATTGGCCTTGAGCTAGGTGCCCAATGGCTATAAATAAAAGCAAAAATTTTCAATACCTTTAGTTTATTCAACACCAATTTTGGGTATTTTTTTTTATCATTGTTTTGTTCTGTTTTGGTTTCATTTTTGCAATAAAATATTGTTGAATTATTGTTTTGCACTTGTCATGTTCTTATTATTGTTTTTTTTGTTTCATGATTTTGATTTGGGATTAGGCCTACCCTTGTGTTTGTCTTGGTTAGGAAATCTTGTAATTTTGGTTGTTTTCATGCTTGTGACACATTGCCATTTCCTTGGAGATTTTGAAAGCAAGTTTGGGAAAGTGTTTGGTTTTGAGGCTTCACAAGATGTTTTAAATTGTTGTAGAATTTGCACCTAATGGGGAGGTGTTTGGAATTGATAGAGACCACATGATCACATATCCAAAAGTTTTTAGGTGCATTTCCATAACCCACCCCTTGTCAAGGTTTAATGTGGTATAGAATCGTGGATCCTGCTTGATTTGTTTGAGTTGTTGAAGTGTAGCACATGCCCAATTTGGCTTGTATGGCAACCTTGATTGGTTTGAATTTTAATAACATCATTTGTAAAGGAATCCAAATGCATCTAAGTTAAATGTTGGAATTCACATATGAAGCAATGTTGTGCACCAAAGAGATCATAACAAAGATACCATAAGGATACAATGGGCCTTGTTCTTAGCATTTCTAAAAGGTTTTGTGCCTCTTGCATTGTTCCATCCTCATCCAAGAGGTGGCTTTTCCAAGTAGATGACAACTTGGATGAAGGTGGTTAGGCCACTAATTGAGATCAAAGAATGTCTTTATATGACCGTTCACTAGAGGTAGTTGAAAGATGTACACATATAACTTCTAGTTTAAAAATATTAAAACTATACTTCAAAAATGGTTGCAACAAGACAAGTATAAATAATATTTAAACCTTAAATCCTAACAAGGCCAACAATTCATATAATGGAAATAAATTGTTGATGCCAAATATTCATTGGTTCTACTTAATCATAGAACAATATGTAAAAAACACCTTAATAGAAAATCAATGAAAAAGATTAGCTATCAAAGCAATCATTTTCTAACTAGGTTGCTATGCCTATGTGACATAATAAGAAACTTTCATCAACACTATCTCCATTGCTCCCACCTTCACTTTCCTCATGTTTTTGAGACTACAATAAAATGCGACAAAGCAAGTGTCATTTGTTTCAAAATGTGTACTTCAATTTGTTCTTGTCTTATTCTATATTTTGGGTCAATTTGTGTGATGAATAACAAAACTAATTCAAGGATTCAATTTGAATAAAATCACTACTTTTAACTTGAAAAAAGCCACCTACATTTGCAATCACATCCTTTTCAAAACACCTTTACCCCAATACTCAATAAGCACCATGTTTGAGGAAAGTAAAGGTAACCATATCTGAAGGTTCTAAAACATTTTTCAAAAAAATTCAGAACCTTACTCTGAAAGGTTAATGCTTTTTAAAAATACATAAGATTCGCATCGCATCTTCTCCTCAAACATAGATACCCACACAACATTAGTATTCACTACAAACCATCCACATACATTCACGTACTTAGTACCACCAATTGCATTACCTGCTTACCTACCTTAAGAAACCACTTACATGATACAATGTACATGACATAATGGAGAGAGGGTTCATGAACTGTTGATGCTGTCAACTTGATGGGTGGTGATGCTAGCATCTTACAGAAAGCTGTAAAGAGTGACAATCATAGAGTCCATATACTCCATAGCCATGTCCTGATCTGGCAAAATTTTGAAGAGAGTGAGAGAGAGAGAGATAGCAGAATGCTCCACTTCCACTTTCAAGCTTGATCTGGCATTGTGTCTAAACAACAGTATTTAGCGCATTTAGGGATATGTGCAAACCTGGAGGAGTGTACACTCAATCTCAAGTGAGCAATTGCACATTATTTACTCTGCATCTCCAGTACCCAACTTTGCATCCTATTCAATCACCCCTTCAAACTCTGTTGTTTAAGGAAATTGCTGAAATTGGGTGATTGGAATGAAGTGCAGTATGTCCTTGGGGACTTTGGCACATGTCTACCAACTAATTAATAATTTTGAAGATTTTGAATTTTGAGAAACAGAACATTTTCAGAATATTTCAAAAGATAGTTCATTTTCCTGCACAAAAAAAAAAAAAAAAAAAAAAATTTTAAAAAAAAATTTTTTT
>Ga0116229_10005719_pt1 | contig 20171 bp, 11 predicted proteins | sample S1TSphgellanicum_3_FD_87313 | JGI IMG/M metagenome (GOLD analysis project Ga0116229, IMG submission 87313) | Host-associated microbial communities from peat moss isolated from Minnesota, USA - S1T2_Fc - Sphagnum magellanicum MG | ecosystem: Host-associated > Plants > Peat moss > Unclassified... | reverse complement strand
CATCTCCCTTGGGTGAGCTCCCTTTGAAAGGAGCCCCCTTCTTCACAAAATTTCCCTTGGGTTTAAAACCCAAGCCTTGGAATTGTTTGGGCTTTTCCCCCTTTGAGGTGTCTTGGCCTCGGTCCCATTCCCCTTCATGGCGTGCTTTCTTATGAAGGAACTTGTTATCCTTTTTGAATCCGGACTTCTCCCCTCACCCCACATCCGACAAGCCTTCCACTTTCATGATGGTTTCGGTTAGTGAGGCAAGCCAATTCTCTTCAAGCTTGCGCTTGGCCCAAGTTGGAAGCCTCATCACAAAGTGGCACACTCGATCTAACTCATGCATATGCCTAATTTCAAGCATGAGTTCGGAATAAGCCCTCACATATTGACGCAAGTTGTCATTATTTGCATTCATTAGGTCATGGAGTTTGCACCTTGAAATGTAGTCGGAATTCTTAGGAATGAATTCCGATTCAATACGCTCGTTGAAGAATTCCCATGTGTAACCATGGGTTCCCTTCTTCTTGCCTCACAGTCCTCCACCATGTGGAGGCATAGCCCTTCAAATAGGATTGGGCAAGTTCCACGACCGAGTGCCGACCAACCTTGGCGGCATGGAGGTAATCTTCCATTTCCGCAAGCCAAGCATCCACAACCTTTCGGTCTCGGGCCCCATCAAAGTTCCCGGGCTTAGCGAGCTTGAACTCCACACCTTTGAATGATCCTCCCTTGAGGGCGACAACCAATTCATTTTGAGTAGGACCTCCAATTGTTCTAGGGTGAAGAGCACCGCATTTGGTTATTCCTCTTCACTTTCATGGTCCTCATGGCTATCACTGTCGCAACCCCACTTTGGTCAAGTGTGGGGGTGAAGCCCAACACTTGGAAAAGTTGGAGGTTTGGAGTCCTCTGGGACTCCCGAATGTTCAGAGCTCGATAGCAAGGCCCAAAACACCTTGCATTGAGGTGTTATTGGTGTCATTGGAAAGGTCTTGAAACGTAGATATCGAAAATGGCCTCGCATTGGCCATTCGGACATCTGCAGCCGAAGTTATGGGCAAAAGAAGGGCCGGGAGTCAAACTAGCAATTTGACTCCCGACCACTAAAAGTCGGGAATCGACCTCTTCCCGACGTCGTCTTGAAGAGTGCAGCATGGCGTTGGAAAGCTCTCGACAAGAGCTATAACTTTGGTTTAGTACTCGTCCCGATCCAAGCTTGGGGCGAGGAGCTATGGCCGTTTAAAGTTCCGGGAGTCCAGCCGGGACAGTTTCGGGACTCCATTTTGGGAGTCCCAACAAAATGTGCCATTTGGATGTAGCCTTGGCGACCAAACGCAGAGAATACTATAGGGAGTAAGGTGGTGGCTTACTCTCGAGTCCGGACCGTGGTGAGTCTTGTGTGTCCAAGTGCCCGTGGCAAGTCCCAACACCCAAAGGTGTCCCGAATGCTAAACTAACCTTTTTGGGTTGGTTTTTGGATGCAAATTCACACGAGCTAAACTAGTCCCTCTTCCTAGTCTAATCCCTGGGCTCCCAACTCGACCCTTTACCCCTTTTTAGAGTTGGAGGCTGGGAGCGTGCTACTAAGTCATAATTTCCACAACTTGACTTTGTGAAACCCTCAAGTGGGTTTCACCCCATGACTTGGGAGCGCGTCAATCACGGTCTTCTTCACCTTCGGAATCCTTTTGTTCTTCCCCCCTCATGGCTTGGGGCGGAACATTCGGGTCTTGGGTGAGTTTTTCCACCGCGGTCTCTTGGACTACCTTGCGAGACTTCTTTGGTGCCATCGGAACTCCCCAATGATTGGATTGAGCTCTCCCAGAACTCTGATACCACGTGACGCACTCCCAACTCCTTAAAGGACTCAAATGTGAGCCCAAATAAAAAACAACGAAAGAAAGAGGAATCGGAGCACGCTCCCTAACTCACAACATTTTGAAGGGTAGAGGGGCATGTTGGAGCTCCGGGATGGGACTAGGAAGAGTTGACAAGCTTCACTCACTCACACGGGCCTGCACATAACCCACACAAAATGGTTAGTGCATAGTTGGAGCACCCTTGGTGCTAAGACGAGCCATGGGCAACACGGACACACAAGACTCACCACGGCTCGGACTTGGGGGAAGCCACCACCTTCCCCCTTATAGTATACTTTGTGGCTGGCCACGGAGTCTACATCCAAATGGCTTTTCTTTCCCGGGACTCTCGAGTGGGAGTCCCGAAATCCCACCAGCTGGGACTCTCGCGACATTGAGAGCAGACCTCCGATTGAGGTGCGGTCTAAAGCAAAGTTGTAGCTCTCGTCGATAGCTTTCCAACGATATGTGGCACGCCCCCTGCAGCTAAATAAATCGGGTCAATTCCTGACTTTTTGTGGTCAGGAGTCAAACTGGCAATTTGACTCCTGGCCCTTCTTTTGGCCATAACTTGTGTTTTAGATGTCCAAATGAACAATGTGAGCCCACTTTAGACATCTACGTTCCAAGAGCTTTCCAATGTATAAAGAACGCCACAAGCCATTGGGTTTTGACCCCTACAATCGCTTTCTGAAGTTACAAGAATTCACCGGGACTCCATCTCCCAAAGTGGGAGTTGCCTTGGGAGTGTGAGTGTTCACTCCCTCACACTCCCTCACACTTTCTTACACTCCCGGGAGTATGTGATGTGACTCCCCAGCTTCCTCTTGGCCCGCACCCTTGCAATGCCTTTGCTTTGACTCCCGGGCTTCCTTCCTCTTGCTTTGACTCTCAGGCTTCCTCTTGGCTCACACCCTTGCAAGCCCTTTGCCTTGGTCGCGAGCCCAAGGCTAGGGTTGCGACAGCTACAATGAATGAACTATAACCTTATGGGGATTACAAATGTGGTATGTAATGAATGTTGTACATGACCCATGATTGTAATCCTCACTGGATTTGTATAGTGAACATTCTTAATATGTGTGGATGTCAAATACATGCTTGAGTTTGTGTTTCTATGAATTCCACTAAAGACTGCAAATGTATCATGCATCATCATGTTGTTTTATTTTATGCACCATTGTGTGGTTGAAGAGGATTTACATTGAAAAGTTTTTTGACATTTTTAAAGGTTGAATACATGACCTATGTTTAGATATGAATTATTGTGAAGTGTTTAGGATTCTAATTTGATTTAAATGGTGGTTGCAGATAGAGTTCTTCCTATAGTTTCAAAAAAGACGTCCATCCATTGTCATAGGTAAGCGAACATGTGATGGATTACGTCCATTTTGGGTAAAAAAATGAAAGAATGTAATGTATGTTGTTGCATATATCACATAGAACTCAAAGAATTATGAGTGGGGTTTAATCACATGCATCAAAAAATTGGATTACATTCAAACTCTCATTGTGATTGTGAAGTAATTTGTGAAAACATTAATGGCCCTAACGTTAATTGCATGGGTTTTCATGCCACTTTTCTTGGTTTAATTGCATTGTGGGAAGCAATAGTTTGCCCTAAGGATCTTCATTTGGAGTGGCATTCCTAGGATTGTGTATTTGGGAAATGTCAAGATTGTGGTGTGGACAATTTAACATTATGTCTAATTGCAAAGGAGGAACATTTGACGCCCTAGTATATTGGAAACATTTCAGTATGGAGATAATTGTAAAAAGAAAGGTGAAGAGAAGAAGTTAAAACTCATGGACAAGTCTACAAACTCCAAGGAATTTATTTAGTACTTGAAGCCCATGTTGCAATATTTTGTGTGTCATAATTTTGTCGTAAGGTGGTAGGATTAGAAATTCAAAATTGCCTTAACAATTTTCCAAATGACACTATAGTTTTAGTAATTGATTTTGTTGAAAATTATAGCTTTGAGGTCCAAAATGAAGTTCAATCTATGCGTTTGCATAGCTACCAAATCACTATATTTGTGCACATCTCTTCACTGAATGTGAAATCCAAACCCTAACCCATATGATGTGGATTTTAAAACTTTCATGAACTACCATTTATATATCTAATGACAAGCCTCATGATAGTTATTTTGTATAGCATTATCTACGTTTACATTGGGAGGATTTGGTGAAGGGTGGGTTTAGACCCAAACAAGATTGGATTTGGTCAAATGGTTTCAACTCTCAATTCAAGAGCAAGATTCCACTTTATTTTGTCAGTTGCTACCCTCATTTGACAAGTGGGTGTATTTGCACTTGGAGTTTCTTTGGATTTGGACATGGAAAGGGTCCTCATGATGGGGTTGGTGTGGTTTTGAAAAGGTTTATTTGACAAGTTCAACTTAATACAACTAGTTTTCAACTTCAAAATGTAGAACAAGTGGTGATATTGCTTCATGAACGTCTAAGTCATCAACTAGAGACTTCATATTTAGGGGAGCATAGACCAATTGGCCACATTTTTTGGTACATACAACCAATTGATGTGGATAGGGTGATTGATTTCACATGTACCACCATAAAGGGGACAAAGAATGTTCATTCTATGAATTTTGTTGGTGCCATGGATGTGAATAAGCTTTTAAAAAAAACTTAGCTTGTTTTCACTATTTTTGTGTGGATTTTAACCTTTCAGCTTGTAAGAATCTACCATGGACACAATGTTGGGAAGTTGAAGTATTAATTCCTACCAATGTAGCGTATGCACATAATGCCATGGAAATTGCCTTTTAGGAAGATGACTAGGATGATTATGCAGTTGATGGTGAAATTTTAACTTCTTGCATTTTTTTGGGTGACATTTTTGCGATGAATTCAGAAGAAGGGAATGATGAAAGGGTTGATTTCTACATCTTGATGTGCACAAAAACCTTTTTTCATTTTCACCATATCATTCAAGTGTCGATGGCAGCAACGATTCAATGTTGGTGACATGGCATTGGTTGGGAAGTATTACCAAAAGTGGGGTTGATCAAAGTTTACTTACGTTTTATTGAAGGATTCTCAAATTACCTACATTCATGAGTGCCATGTTAGGGCAATCAAGTTTTCAATGGCTCCAACAAATCACAGAGTCCAAGGAAATGATCTTGTGTATAAACTACCCAAACATGCAGATGATGGCATAAGGTAAGCCATTGAGTTATAATATTAATTTTTAATTTCAGGTGAATTTTGCAGTTCTTTAGATGTCCATTTTTGAATTTTATGACTAAATTTATGATGAAGTTTACATTCCAGTGATTGGTTGAAATTCTAATAAGACTTGCTAGGTATTAGGTTTGCCACTTATTGTGTTTTTGTTTCTAGTGCCACCGCCAACATCATGTGACAGATCAACTACATGGAAGAAGAAGCAAGTTGAATTATATCAAATTCTATTCAAATGAAGGTGAATGGCTTGTCACAAGAAAGGGCCTAAGCAAGTTATAGTTCAAGGTGTTTACACATTACAGTACCTTATATGGGTGTCACAATGGCAAATTTTCATGTATTCCCTAGATACAAGAAAATAAACAAAAAACAATTCCTTGAAATAATAGAAAAAGGGACTCACTTATTTAAAACTATCATAATCAACCTTCCAAGAATGAAAAAATCAAATCAACATGATGGATAGCCAATAAGTAATGGACTTTTGAAATTTAATTAATGGATGAACTTCATCCAATGGGAGATTACCCCAGATGACAATTTTTGAAGTTGGAAAATAGTTGAAAGTTCAATTTTGAAATCTAGATGAAGGTGGATGAGCTTCATCTAGAAGTCAAAAATGTTCTGTCAACTAAAATGGTTCATCACTTTCAACTAAAATTTTGTCACCTCGATGTTGGTTGAAAAATTGACATGTGTAAGTAGGCTTCAACTGTGTTGTGGGCTCGACTCAACATTGTCAACTATTTTGGTAGGCAATTGAAAACATCATTTTGAGTTGAAAAAAACATTTTACAATTGGAAGTGATGTTTTCAACTTCAAAATGTAATTGAAACATAGTTGAAAACCTTGGTTTCTTTCCTAGTGATAATTGAAGGGAATGGTGATTACACCCATAGAGGGTACCAAGAAAAAGGGAAATGCACAACAAGCAAACACTTCCTTTTGATCTTGGTTTCATATCTTTAATTTGATTTCACACACCAATTGTATTTATTGGTAAAAATATTGTTGGTTGAAATTGGTGTAAAATGGTTGCTGTTGTGTTTAGTGTGGGTTGTGGTTTGCTATAGAACAATCTACAATGTTCTTCAATCCAAAAAACCCAAGGCAAAAAGTTGCATCGAATAAAATAAGTGGTCTTTAGGGATGTGACATGTCCCATGACCACATTATCCCAAATTTTTTCTTCAAAGGTACTATTTATGCACCTTCATGAACCTAATGACCATGTTGTAATGGGTGTGTTTGCACACTACGGTGACCTTATATGGATGTCACAATGGTAGTTTTTCATGTATTCCCTAGATACAAGAAAATAAATAAAATAAAATTCATTGAAATAATAGAAAAAGGGACTCACTTATTTAAAACTATCATAATCAACTTTCCAAGAATGAAAAAATCAAATCAAAATTGTGGATAGCCAATAAGTAATGAACTTTTGAATTTTGCCCACACTTTTTGTCAGACCTGCAAAATTCATGGATATGGACTTTTATCTTGTAATGTGTTAATTTTATGTGTTTGAAACTTTGGGATATTGGATGAATCATGTTTAAAAAATTAAAGATCCGTTAAATGAATGGAACATGATTTTAATTTATTATGTTATGGACTTTTTAAAATCCCAAAAGCTATAATTATTTTAAAAGCCCTTTTAATCATTTAAAAAAATTATTTAAAAAAAATATTTTATGATATTTTTTATGTCTTATAACATCATGAGTTGAAATTGGAAATGGGGAAAAATGTTACTTTCAATATCATCTAAATATTCATATTTTAAACTAATTTCAATTACACTAGAAAAGGACTTTGAAAAGGGATTCTAATTTGCCAAAATTGTGACACCCCAATGTGTTTTCACCTTAATGCGAGATGTGGTGGGAACTTCCACATAATGGAATTAGAAGTATGTCAAAGTTGTACATACATGACAATGTTTGATTAATCATGTTATACAATCAAACATAAGATTTGAGCTTATTTTTTGTTGAACTTGGCAACTCATTTTGTTCTTACTCATGTTGAATGCATGATTTTCCTTTATTCATTAATATTTCAAAACATATGTTTGGGGTTGTATCAATTGCTAAACAATCCATTTGATTTGTTGTGGTTTGAATACTTCCATGGCATTGTCATACATGAAATGAAATTCTAAGTTGTAATTAAATAGACTATTAGTTAGTTATTTCAAATTGTCAATGTATGATGTGTATATGACATTTCACATAGATTAAGTTTGCAATTGAAGTCATTTTGAAGTTGAATTAAAAGTATACAATAACTTTTATTTTACTAAGAAAGGTAGGAAATAACTAGACAATGATTTCTATGGGGTTGACATGGGACATTGCCAAGGTTCTAAATGACTAGTTAACCAATCCTCCATTACAAGAGCAAATAATCCAATCATTAATAAATGACTACCACATTGATTTTCCAAGCTTCCACGTGCAAATCAACTTTTTCCATGTGGTTAAACATGGCAAAGACAAATGGACAAATCACTTGAAACCAAGTGCACCAATACTTAGCAACCATGTGTGATTTAAAAATATATTATAAGTCATTTCTTATTCAATCATGATATGACACATCAATATTTACATGGTCATATTATAATCATTCAAAATTTAGCGCCATGAATAAGTAATCATATTGTTGTCATTGTGGACATAAAACATGTATTTTCCTAGTTATATTTTATTCATTTAGTATGCAACATGTGTATAAATACATTGTAATAGTTAAAGTTTAGTGGTTAGTGTATCATCAAAAATCATTAAAATTTTCTTTATACTATCATTTTAAGGTTTACATTCAAACTTTGCCCAAAATATGTCATTTAAAAATATTTTCAAGGCCATTACCATGTCTTTTCTATAGTAAAAGGAATGGTTACAAGTGTTTTAACAGTGCTTTTGGGTGTCTTTCATTTATTAGATTAATTTAAAATTTATTCACACGTTCCCATGGTATAATGTGAATGTTATTATATAGATTAATCTAAAAATTTCAACAACAGCTTAAATTGTCACATAAAACATGAAATATTAAGCATTGATTACGATGTGAAGTGGTCAGTTTATTGTGAATTCATCTTGATTTTTTATATTCACTAGGTTTAGAAAGTGTTGGCAAAATGTGTAGGAAATTTTCATGCAAGAAAACATGTTAAGTTGTATATAAAACCTTATCTACTTATTTTATGCATTTTTTGGTTTTTACCAAAATATTTATGCATAATTACATACGCATGTGAAAAATCACCACCACCATAAAAATTATCATAATTTGAATTATCCAATAACTCTCAATTAAATTTATTCCATTTAGAATTTAAATTTGGAAGATAGCAAAAACAAAGTCCTTGAGTCATGTGGTCAAAAAGTGGTACCCTGATTGTGAATATGCCCATGTGTATCATATATGGCATAAATGACTCTACCAATGTCCCTTATGATTAGTGGATAGTTTGTACCACGTCATGTCCTTTATGACTTTGTGTCCTTTACGACTTGTCCAATTTGACGTTGAAACCTCTAGTCATATGTGTCCTTTATGACTAAAAACCTAGTCATAGAATAAGTCATTATTTTAAATGTTTTTCTAGTGTTAAGGACCCAAAAAATTGTATGTTCCAATGTTTTCTGTTGGGTTCAAACTCATGACTTCACGGTTCAAGCAAGAACTTGGTACCCGTCACCCTCAAGTAAAGAACTTAGTACTCACCACCAACATAACTTGAAGGAAGCAAGAACTTCCGAGACCACCAACATGACTTGAGGGAAGCAGGAACTTACTACCCACCACCATCTTATTTCTTGCCATTTCAGGATCTTCTATTATGTTGCTTTCATGTTTTGTAGAACATTAGTCAATCCTATGCAGAACTGACTGCACTGTGTTGACACTTGGGTAATGCTAATTAGGGATATTTCGCATCTACCCATTTTGGATTTTTTCAATGACACTAAACACAATTCAGAAACATAATTGAGCCCTTAGCTACATGCAATTAAGTATATGAATAGAGATTTGAAGTTAAAAAAAAGGAGCAAAATATGCAAGACAAAGTGAAAACAAAGAAAGAGGATAGATAAGAAGGAAGTTAAATCTGTCTTCCAGTGTAACCCAAAAATACAATAAACTCAAACCACTGTTTTTGTGATATACTCCACAAAGTTTGGGTTTTACATGTATTGGGTTTACATGTATAACAACTCTCTAATGATTGTCAACTCAAGAAACAACTAATGAATTAAATAAACAATCTTTCTACATAGGAGGTCTGAAGGTTGAAGAAGAACATCATGTTCAATACAAAGCGATACACAAAAATTAAGCTTGAGTCATTCAATGTTATCAACATTAGACTTTTGAACTCTTGCAATGGCAACACGACGACTCAGCCTCTGCACTGCAATCTCCTACTATGCTCATCATGGATTTGGATGAATTCTTCACAGTAGCATTGTTTTGGTGATAGGCATGGCATTGGATCAAACCCTCAGGATCTTCTGTATCTGAACCAAATCCTTTTTTTTAAAACCCAAAGGATTCAGCTTGAAGTCCTTTACAACTCTGCAAAATTGAAAATTGAAAATTCCATAAAATTTCATGACTTTTGAGCACATTTGTGAGGGCTGATCCAACTTTTGTATTGAGACTGTTTTGGTCAAATGTTAAGGGTTAAGTTAAGTTCCGGCTTTTTTCTTTATCTTTTGAGTGTCCTTTTAGTCCAGCTATCTATCCCCTCTCCACCACTGTAATCATTTTCTCTGATTTTTCTGTAGTTTTAAGAGCGCTGTTCTCTTGTTTGTAACAGGTTGCAGTACATGTGATGATGATGTTGTTAAAGGACAAATAAAACTTTGAAATATGAGGAAATTCTGGAAAGAGAAAAAAGCCAACAGGACAGTCTATAGAGTGGAAAAAGTCTCACAACTCGAAAAAGAGCCCTTGAATTATTCTGCATGGTCCATTGGTTGTCAAATTACAAAGGAAAAAGAAAGCGAGTGCTTTAGATGCAATATTGTGGCCTCACACAAGACACATGAATCTGGGCCTAGTATGGTGTGGCTGCCAACAAAGTAGAAACAGAAGCCACTAAGTTCTTCTTGATTCCTAGGGGTGGTTTACACTTAAGTGGTTGGGCATTGGCCTACTGAAATCTAAAATCATTCCTTCTTCATAATGCTAAGAACTCTCTCACTTTCAATTACATTAGAGTGGTTTGAGGCCACAGCCCAAGCAGATGGCAGCGGATGAAGTCCTATATGGCTGAAGTGGATAATGTTGTCTTGGGCTTTAGGGAAGTTTTTCAGGCCTACCTCAAAGAGGTGCGTAATGGAATTAGCTGCAGCTCATGGCAACCCAAAGTTAAGAGCCAATCAAGTTAGTAGGGTAACTCCCTCAGAGTGGGAAGGGGGGCATTGCCTGGCGTAAAGACACTCAACAGATGACAACCTGCCAAATGCCCAATGATTTTGTGAAATGCCTGAGGGTTTTGCAAATACCTGACAATATACTGAAACTCCCTCCCATGAGGCAGGAGGGAAATCACACTTTTAAGACCGGCTCCCCCCAGTGTTAAAAAATCGGGCCAATGCTTCACATACTATAAAAAGCATTTTTTCCCCTAAAGGCAAAGTTGAAAGGAACCTGTGGTGGCTTTCCCCCCACAACATCACTAGGAGGTTTCCTATAGTCTTTTGTTTGGTCCAGTTCAGGTTTACACTTGAAACAAAGGCTCATGGGCATTACCATGGTCTCATCCAAAGAGCAAGGTACCACGAGGTTGTGATAGGCCATGGCACAAGCACTCAAATGTCAACCACAACTTATATTGCTCTCCTTCCGAAAAGCAAAAGAATTTGTACTCCATTATCAGGCCATATCCTTTGAACTTAGATAATTCTACTTTGAATTATCTTGAACTTACTTAGAATTATCTGAACTTGTGATAATTCTACTTTGAATTATCTTGAACTTACGTAGAATTATCTGAACTTGAACACAAGAGGTCAAGATAATTCGAAGATAATCATCTAAGGTAATTCTAGAAATCTTCAATTCTATCTTGAACTTAGAATTATCTTGAACTATGGCCTAATAATCTTGAACTTTAGAATTATCTTCAACTTGAACTCAATCTTCAACTTCTTGTATTCACAATTCACTCCAATTGTGATCTCCTTAGTTGTTTTCCACTCATGCGTGAATACTTAAAACCAAAGATCAGTACTTATAAGTTGTCATTATCATTCACGACATGATAATCGTGTGTTGATACGAAAAGCCAAACCCACTGTCAAGCTAAACAACAGTGCAATGTCAAACCTGTTGCCTGCTACATGAAAAAGCAATACCCACATATGGGGTTTGCCTATATTCTCATTACTTAGTGAAAGACAACAAGAAGTTTTTTTTAAAGATTTCATCCATGCCTTGATGACTAGACATGTCTTTTGCAACTATGGATGCATGAAACTTGTCCAAGGAGAGTAGGTGATTTTTAATTGCAAATGACAATTGTAAATTTGAATTTTTCTTCGAAGGGCAATATCTGCATTTGGTTTGATTTTTACATCATCTTTAGTAGTTGTAAGTGATGAATAGGCATGAAGGTGGGTTTAGGTAGGTACCTAGGTTGGTGGGTAGTAACTAGATAGATAGGTGGGTAAGTAAATGGATAATATGTACATATGTGAGGGATAGATAATAGGCCATTTAAGGTAGGTGAGTAAGAAGGGGGAGAGAGAGATGCTGGGTTGTTTAAGATAAGTGCATAGGTTGGTGGGTAGTAACTAGATAGATAGGTGGGTAAGTAAATGGATAATATGTAGATACCTGAAGGAGAGATAATAGGCCATTTAAGGTAGGTGAGTAAGAAGGGGGAGAGAGAGATGCTGGGTTGTTTAAGATAGGTGCATAGGTAGGTGGGTAGGTAGTAAGCAAGCAGACAGACATGTTAGCATATGTGTCCATGCGATGGGCTCTTAGTTGATGTAGGATGAGATGGATGTAATAGGTGAGTGATATCAGAGTTCAGAGAAAACAAATTTCAAAATTCAAGAAATTCAAAATTCAAGAAATCTAGAAACCGAAAGGGTCAGCACCAAAAGGTGTTACAGTGAGAATCATGTCTTTTAACATGGTCAGGAACCCAATGAAAAAAATCTCAATTCATTCAGTGCCCATCCATCCAAACTGGTGTGTTTAAGGTTGCTGGTTCTGGAACAATTGAAGCAATTAAAATCAGCTTTTCAGGTGATTTGAACTTGGTGGTCTTGAATCCACATACTGTGCATAATATTTCATTTTAAGGGGGAAACAAACTGTTGTGGATTCAAAAATACTGTGGATCACACAATATAGGGAGTACATGTATCAAATGTGGATAATGCACCAATCATGCCGATAAAATTTGCAACAAGGCTTTCAGGTCACACCTTAGATACATCAGCCAAATGTGGATAATGCACCAATCATGCCGATAAATTTTGCAACAAGGCTTTCAGGTCACACCTTAGATACATCAGCCTTGGTGCAACTTTTATCCCCATCCTTGGTGCATTATCCCCATTCGATACATGTACTCCCTATATTGTGTGATCCAAAGTATTTTTGAATCCACAATAGTTTGTTTCCCCAAGGATGGGGATAAAATTGCTGCAAGGCTTCAGGTCACACCTCATAGATACATCGGCCTTGGTGCAACTTTTATCCCCATCCTTGGCGCATTATCCCCATTTGATACATGTACTGCCTGTAATGTGTGAACGAAAGGATTTTTTGAATCCACACTAGTTTGTTTCTTGACTGTATTTATAGTCTCTTTTTTCAAATTTGTACAGCCGCTGTATTAAAAAGGTGTTGCAAAATTTGATTGTCCAGAAAGACCCACTCCATGATGTCTTCTTCTGATGTACTGGTAGAAGGACACCATCCACACATTCTATGTGAATGTAATAGAAGAAACTATTCCTTTCCTACCCATTTTCTCTTGTTTCAACTGCCAAATCACAGCACACCACAACTGTATACCTATTAATGTGTTCCCCCCTCCTTCTTATGTAAATGGTAATGCAAAAGTTCAATACTATATTTATCTTGGGAAACCATATTGTGCAATGTGAAAAATGTTTGTGAACACTCACACTAATTCTCATTATTCAGAATTATGGGAACAGCCCACAGCTGTGTTAGCTGGTTATTGAGAAAATGGCCATAACAAAGGTTACGACAATTGTTAGTTGGTTACTGAGAAAACGGTTTTAACAAGGTTCCAAGGCTATGCTTGTTCATAAGTAACCTGTTGGGTCTGAATTTCCTCAAGGGCTAGACATGAAAACCTCCACCCCAGGGGTGATGGCTCACTACCTTAGCCTAAGGTCAGTTTCGTCATTAAATAATCCTCAAAATAGTGGAGTGAAATTTTGCGAAAACATGAAGTTGTCATGTTGAAAATCATCATAATTATCATAGGCTATATTTGGAATAATTTCACTATTCATATCACAATATTATAGTAAATTATGGAAAATTATATAATTTCAAAATTGAAAAACGAATTCATTTTTTGAAAAATTAATTATTATTTGTTTTGTTATTGTGGAAACTGACCCTGGGCTACAGGAGTATAGCCCCTTCTGGAACCCTGGAATCCCAGAAGGTCCTTGTTTAAACCCAGTGATGTGCAGGTGAAAGTCCTGCTGGCCCTCTACCAATGAGCCTGACTTGGGGTCACCAACAGGATCAGTTTTACTGTTCTGCTTCCCAAAAAACCCCCCCAAAAACCTCATTTCAGCTTCCACTTTTCCTTTGGCTACACTTTTCCAAGTTTAGCTCCACTTTCAGCTTCACTTTTAACTTGAATTTGATTCGGGCAATGTGAGAAGTTCAGATGAAATTAAGATTTTCCTTTTGGGGATAAGTTTCACCAAAAAGCAGCGTACCTTGATGTATTATGCATAAAGGGTTGGTGGTTGTGAAACCCTTTATTGTAAGGTCAACCCTTTATGCATAATATGCGCATATTATCTTTAAAAATTTTGGGAAATTGGTAATTGCACATATTACTTAAAATATGTGAAATTGATAATATGTGGATCTCAAAAAGTTTCAAATTTTGGTTATTTGATACCTTTGTGTGGGAAGAAAGACCAATTTCACAAAGACATTGCCTTGCCAAAAACCAATTAGGAACAATCAGCTAACATTTGTCCCTTCCCCCTGGGAGGTCATTGTCATGTATGTGTCCTTCATAACTTTTTCATTTATCAATGTTGGGTGGGTAAATTGATGGAACCCTTGTATAGGAACTAGGACTAATCTTGATATCAAGAAATTGACCAAATTCATATAATCTTGTTGTGATATTCCTGTGATACCTTTATTACCTGTGTTGGGCAGGTATGGAATTGCAGTCCAGAACCGGGTCAGGTATCAGTTGGTTATCTCCCTCATAACTGGATAGGTACCATGAAGAGGGATACCCAAGATGATATCCACCTTTCAGGGGATCAATTTGGTGGGAACCAGTTCTTTTAGAACTGGGATATATATATATATATTATATACTTAGGAGGTCATATTGATAACCCCGGATCTGGTTCTTAATTAAGTTTAGGGTAGCCGTTTAGATTAAAGTTAGGCATTGTTGAGGATTAAGCAGATTAGGGTTTAGGCTAGTGGTTTAGGTTTAGGGTTTATCATTCATATATGGAGGCAACTTGATTAGCATCGCACAAGTAAGTGTTTTATTTTGTGCATTTGTTTTTTGCTTCGCACATTTGTGTTCTTGCCCTTGTGATTTTTTTTGTTGTTGTTGTAAGAAGGGAAGCTCCTTGCCATATTGTTGCTTATGGCTACTCCTCACCATGTTGTTGTTTACTTCTAAGTGCTCTTTGCCATGTTGTTTGCTTCTAGACAAACCTCATTGTGATGTTGCTTTTGGGCATTCCTCATTGTGTTCTTTGCTTGCTTTTGGACGCTCCTCAATGTGATGTTGTTTATGGGTGCTCTTCTTCATGCTATTGGTTGCGTTGGGTGCTCCTTGTCATGTTGTGCTTGTTTCTAGGTGTTCCTTGTTGTGATTTTTCTTTTGAGTGCTCCTTGCCATGCTATTGCTTTTTTTTGTGTGTTCTTTGTTGTGCTTTTTCTTTTGGGTGCTTTCACCATGAAGCACTATGGGCACTCTTTGCCATATTGCTTGCTTTTGGGACTCCTCGCCATGCTAGTGCTTGCTTCTAGGTGTTCCTTGCCATTTTATTTTTTTTTGTGCTCCTCATCTTGCTATTGCTTGCTTCTAAGCATTGCTCGTCTTGATGTTGGTTTTGGGCATTCCTTGATGTGTTCTTATTTGCTTCTAGGTGTTCCTTGCCATGCTATTATTTCTAGGCCTCCTCATTGTGCTATTACTTTTTGGCCTCCTTATTGTGTTGTAGCTGCTGCTTGCACAAGGTGGAGTTGTTGTTCAAGGTTTCAAGGTAGTCAATTTTCTTTTCCAATTCAATTAGCCTTTTTCTTTCATTCTTTGCTTTGTGTGTGTGGTGTTTGTTTAGATGTTTTTCCTGGTTGTTATGTTTTTGTAGGATAACTTTTTATCAATTAGTTGCACAAATTATTTTTTAAATTGAAACTTTTAAAAAAATATGTATTTGTCTAGTTTCCTTTTTTCGAGTCTTTTAACATAACTTGAATTATAGTGAAATGGAGCCAAATGTTGTTGCTGTTGATATGCTTGTAAATGAGAGGAAGTTTTTAGTGAATAGAAAAGTGAAGAAAAAGTTGAAGAGCTAGTAACAATTCCAAGTTCTTATTCAAAAATGAAGATAATATGGGAATAATCTTTAAGAAATTGCATGAACAAAGAATTAAATGGAGACCTCATGGAAAGAATTTTCCAACTTGGGGTTTTTTTGTATTAATGATTAATCAAAAGTTGATATGCAGGTCCCACAAGTTATGCATTATATGTTGCATTATGAAAAACCAATAAGCCCTATAATACTAAGGCATACAACTAAATTCAAGAAAAGGTTCATTTCTTATTTTAAAAATAATGGGATAACTACATTGAAAAAACACATAAATGGAGACCATTATTTAATTGCAAGAAAAGTTGAAGAAAAAATAAACAACAATGCAAAAAGCCTTGTGGAATTAAAACCAACCTACAAAGAAGAGGCCTACATTTAGTGCACATGTGAAATCTTTAAATTCTTTGGGGCCATAGATCTTTACAAAAAAAATAATGTACACCAAAAAGAATTTTTGGAGAATTTGGGTTTTTTTATTGTGAAAACCCATTACCCATTTAGTTTGTTGAGAGCATGTGGTTGAAACAATTAGTATTGTAGTTGTCCTCTCATGTGGTCTTTCTTTCTAGAAAAGCTTTTAACCAAGATGTGTTATAGGTTCTAGTGGAAAAAACTAGACAAACATATGTTTTACTAGTTTTAGGAAAATGCATGTCTATAATAGCAAGTTTTGATATATGGATGTCCAAAGGCACACATGATGTTTTTTCATTAATTTTTTAGGACAAGATTAGGTACCTAAACATGTAACAATTGGGTTATTTGAGGCATTTGAAACTTCAAAACATGCATTGGTAAAAAAACTTAAAAAGTTTTTAGAGTAATGTGATTCAAGACCAAAACTAAAATTGCCTATATTAAAAATCAAGGGGCTAATTTAAATGCAATGACAAATGTTTTGAAGTTAATTACCAACTATGAAGCATTAGTTGTGATTGAAAGTTGTAAGGGCACATGTTTTGGACATGCCTTTTCTAAAGCTTGTCAACATTCAACTTTTGATGAAAAAGTGTGTAAGGGCTTTAGATATGTTTCCATAAAATTTGTTCAAATAGATTTGCAAAAATGTATTACATGGCCTAAAAAATCAAGGAAAGGCAAACAAGAATGGATGAAAGCTTACATTACTATATGCATTGGACTTGGAAAATTAAATACACCAGTGAAAACAAGGTATAAAATGCAAGCCTTTTATTTTATTTTTTTTGAATATTAGTTCTACACTTTTTTAAAGGGTGAAATCAGACCATGGTGATCCCCTTTGGGCACTTTTCCATCTATTACTAAAGGTATATTTTGTGTAATTCCACAAAATGTAATCCATTTAATTTTGAGTTTAAATTTTGGTGTTTTGGTTTCAAAATTTTGATTTTTATAAAATCAATGTTATCTAATATTATTTGAAAATAAAAAATAAATTTAATAATGTAAAGAAAAGGAATTGTGCATTGGTATATTACTATATAGATAGTATAACATAATTTCTTTTCTCATTTCAAATTGCTCTAGTATTCAATTTCATTAATAATACAAATATTTTAAAAACAATCTTTATAAATAAGCCCATTTCAAAACAATTGTCACATTCCATTTGCAAGTGATTGTGAAAATGTCAATTTACCACATACTTATGATCATGATTATAAAAGAAACCCATTTATAACATGAAAATTATAAAAAATTTCAAATGGTTCACGAATTTGATTTAAATTATGTGAAATGACATGTGAAATAACTACAATAAATTTCATGGAAGTTAAAAATCAATTCAATCATTTTGGGAATATATTTTCATTTTTGAATACGTCATGACATTAATTTTTTCATGCAAATATGTTCAAAGCCACCATAATATAAAGAAAAAATGATTAATTTTTATAAAAAAAATTTGGGTTATGCTTTACCATAATATGCAAAAAAAATTGCGAATTTTTTTTGTAGTTTTGACATGGTTTAGGTTTAAAAATGACCACCCGAAAAAAAAATGTGACTATACAAAGGGGGTCATTGTAGTCTGCTTTCATTGTTAATCTCAATTTTAGTCAAATTTCTATTTTTATTATGTAGGTTTGCTAACAAAATTATCATGTTTCAAGAAGCATTTCAATTTCATAAGGTTATTTTCTTATGTTATAGCATGTAGATTGGGCCTTAAATCATAGGCCATGTACCTCCTCCCCTTACATGGCATATATCGTAGATCATTATAAATATTTTGTTAACAATTGTAACTCCTTGCGTTTTAAACTAGTCCACAAATCATTGGTTGCTAAGTGCTACTTTCTAAACAACCATATCCTTGAACCTTAGATAGAAGGAAGAAATGAATAATCTTCCTATGTTGGATGTTTTGTTTGATGATGATTTTAATCTACATATTGAATTGGGAATTTTTGCAAAAAATATGGAGGAGGTTATTGGGGTCATTGATTTTTCCTCTCCTTCTTGACAAGATATGATGAGAAAGAAAATTCACAATGTGCTAACCCTAATGTTAAATCCTGGATTTAAAAGTTGTTTTAGATTTTTAAAAGAAATTTATTGATCGTGAACTTGGGGTCACCATAGCTGAAGAGTATGATAGGAAATCTCTATTTCCTATGTTCTTAAAATCTTATCACCATTTGCATCCATTGTCTTGATATTGAAAGTTCCTTTGTTAATAGATATGATAAAGACAATAGTTTGGATATTTTTGAGATGACCGAATGCATTGGTGAACTTGCAAAGGAGCTTGTTAATAAAAAATTGATGATATTTCAAAGATTTTAGGTGGACGTAAAAAAATCAAGTGCCTTTTGGAGTGATGTAGAAAACATAAATCTATGTTCCCAACTGATGACGTTTTAGTTAAATAAATATTGGGGATTATAAGTTCCCAAATTAAAATTGAAAGAATATTTTCTTTGTTAGTATACTTACCAATTTGAGAAGATGACATTTGGAACCAGAAAACTTTGAAAAGCTCATCTTTGTGAATAAGAATTGGTCAAATGATGTAAAGGTTGGTTGCAAAGCCCTTTCTAATTTGGTAGAATTGATAGATTCTGAAATAGATTTAGACGACAAGTTAAATGAATTTGAAGGCTCACTTGAGTGAGATGAATTAAATGAGGATTAATTTCAAGTTTTTCCTTTGTAATTTCAAGTTTTTCCCCTTTTAATGAACTTTCTTGGTTATGTTTTTGGCCATTAAATTTTTGAAAAATTTCAAAAAAATTTAATCATAAAATAATGATAATGAAACTAATTTTAAATCAATGGTAACCATTATAATTTCAAAACTGTTTTAATATTAAATTAATGGTAAAGAATCGGCCAAGTATAATCGACTAATATAAATGGAGAGATAACTGTTTGCAAGAGAATCGGATAAGTAAGGGAAAAACACTGGGTCGAGCATTAAAATTGGAAAAAAAAGAAGAAAAGAACCGGCTTGGTTTTTTAAAAGAAAGATCCTAGAACCGGAATGGACAGTTATCAAAAAAATTGATAACCACCCAACGCTGTTTAATACCCTGTATTGTTGGATGTACAAATTAAGATCAGTATTTCCCCTTCTCATCAATGGGTGTTACACTAGAGAAATCCTCAAAGTCACCCTGTCTTCACCCTGTCTTTGGGCCTCCTTTCACCCCCTAACCCCTCTTTTAGTGGTGTCCGCAAAGTAAGGAAATTTTATAAAATCTCAGTATGAAATACTAAAACTCGGTACGAAATGCTGAATCTCAGCATTTAATGCACAAGGGTCGAGAGGTATTATAGTAGCTGTACATGTAGGAGCAGTGAAAATCTATGTAGCAGCAGTGGAGGCGCTCAGGAAAAGAAGAAAGACAGGGTGAAACTCAGGAAACCATCAAAACGGTTTCCTGAGTTTCACCCCCGGTTGAATGCTAATGTACTTTTTTGCAGGTTTATTTTTAATCTCACCCCCCGTATGACCAAACTCAGGGTACTGGTGCTGTCTCTTCCTGACTTTACGGATATCTCTAATATCAATAGAGAATTTAAGATTTCAAAAACTCATTTTCATATTTTTCCATGGCTTTTGACTATTCAATGGGCAAGTGAAGTGAGAATCTTAGAGATTTATTTCTAGCTGAAAATCTCCTTAAAAGATTACCACTTGTGTTGATGAATTTGAAGGATAACTTTCAAAATTGTTAAGCTATGTAAAGGGTACAATTTGAAATCAAGACTAAAACTCAAGAAGTTGTGATAATCAAGACTGAAGCTCAATAGTATAATGCAATTATATAACTTAAACAAGAGGAT
>Ga0116229_10005716_pt1 | contig 20174 bp, 8 predicted proteins | sample S1TSphgellanicum_3_FD_87313 | JGI IMG/M metagenome (GOLD analysis project Ga0116229, IMG submission 87313) | Host-associated microbial communities from peat moss isolated from Minnesota, USA - S1T2_Fc - Sphagnum magellanicum MG | ecosystem: Host-associated > Plants > Peat moss > Unclassified... | reverse complement strand
TTTGATTGCTTGTAGTTATATTCATTTGGGTTTTTTGTAATAACCTCCATTGTAATTATATTATGATAATCTTTGATCATATATCTCAATTTTCTTCAATATAAACATTTCATTTCATTTATTTTATTGTCTTATTATTTAAGAATTGAAGGTCTCTTTGTTTTTATTTGAAGAAATTTTTTACTATTTTCTTCAATTGTAATTTGCAAGCCTTTTGCTTACAGAAAGTGTACTAAAGCCATATGATGCACTTCCCAAACTTTTCATTATTGTTTCTTCCTATAATAAATTTAAAATTAAATACTACAAGGTGAGGTTAAGTTATAATTTCATATAACTAATAAATGTTTGAAAATTCAAAAGTAGACTTCTCATTAAACAATCCACCTCACCATTTAAAACAAGAGTCCAACTACATAGAATTGTTCTAAAAGATATTTAAATTCATCTATGTGTTTTTGTTAAACAATACATATCCTTTCAATTTTATTGTTTGTGATTTGTTTTTAAAAACATTTTAGTTATGACATATTTAGATTCATATATTTGAGTTAATTTTGACCACAATTCATGTTATGATACTTTTGATTGCACATGAAAAATCATAGAATTATCCAAAACATTGTTGATGATGGAAAGAGTCAATATATCACATTATTCCCAATCAACAATGCTACCAACATTAGTGGTTGGTAATTGGGCAACACTTGTTATTTGTGCAATAGTTGGTGCCAGTAGCTTTGCCTATGTACATTCGACAATAGGCAATAACTCTTCTTGTTTGAATACCAATAATAATCTATGTTCACATACATGAAAATAAGAACCATCAAATTTTTGAAATGACTTATGTTCACTTTGGTCAATGCCATTCTTAATTTGCAATATGACCCTCAAATCATATGAAACTTGCAAAGCAACAATTGACTAGGTCCAACAATTCTTTGAAATAGACACTCTAAATTGTTTTGTTGATTCATTTTGAATTCTTTTGCTAAATGTTTCATGTCAATCATAACTTATATGATCAATTAACATACTTTAAATTGATGTTGACATGATATTCTATCAATCAAAAGTTAAAACATTTAACAATATATGACAAAATCGATCGTGACCAAATTGAACTTAAGTACTATATTGGAACTTGGGCTCTGTGTTGCTGCATGTTCAAACTTTTTTTTTCTTATCATGCTCCCATTTGGTTTTCAATATCTTGTTATTATTTATATCAATTTCAAATTTAATTTAAATTATATTAAATATCATATCCATGATGGGTAAAATAAAAGAGGGAGGTAGTTATTAACAAAAGAATGAGGTAGTTAAATTGGGAAATGATGAAGTAGTTACGAGTTGTCTCTAAAATTGTCCCTGAAATTATTTTGGGATGACCATATGACCAGAATAGTCATGTAAAAGCGACATACAATTTTTTTTTACAAACCACCCAATATAAACCAATTCTTACATCACTAAAATTATAGAAAAATGATTTGTATTCATTATTGCATCAACAATGTCTCTAGAGATCATAGATATGACAAACCATTGAAAGTACTTATATCTAAAAACATTGCTACGAGATATATAATCATGTATTGTACAATACACATGTATAGTAATCTAATGCTTATAGTGTGTGGGTGGGGATGCTCATGTATCTTTCCAAAGTGTGAAAACACAAAGGGTAGGTGTGTTATGAAAATGTTTGGTTTGGGTCCCAAAGCATCATTTTTTTGGAGGTGAATTTTCATCCCTTGATGACAAGGTTTAATTTTTTTTTAACAGAGTGAATATTTGACTAATTTTGCTGAAGTTTTCAGAACTTTTTGCCAAATTTTTGAAACCACAGAATTCATATAGATATAAACACTTGTCCCAATTATCCTTGGAAATCCAAAATGAGAAGGAGAGATGCAAAGGGAAAGAAAAAAGGGATCTGACTTTGAGAGAAGATGCCAGGAATAATAAGTTACCTGACATTTTCAGTTGTTTACCCAACAAACCCTAAGCGGTTTTCCACACATGGAACCAGGTGGTGTGGCAACAACAACAACTCAATTCAAAGGGTAGGTGGAGGTAGGTGGGCAATCAAGACAGAACCAGCAGACGTGCATTACAGCACCCCGGAAAACACTTGGAGAAATTTCCTAGTATATGTATGTGGAGGGCACCTTATATGTGTATTATTTTTCTCTATTTTGGTTGGAAATGCAAGCAGCAAGCCCCATTGTCGGTAACCTTAATGGTACAACCCAACCCTATCTGCCCCCCCCCCCTTGTTTGCCCATTTCGCTAGTTTAGTGACCTTTGGGCTTCCTAATAAACCGGTCAGTCAGGAGTACAATTATCAATCTTTTTACCAAGACCACCCAACCAACAACCCAACAACTAGAACTCAACAAGTCATGTCCAATTTAAGTAGCACTTGAGCCAAAAGGAAAAGTTCCACTTGTTCCTACATTCTTTAGTATACTGAGCACCCCCTACCCCGCCCCTCTCGCGTCTCTCTCTCTCTCTCTCCACATACATTGTGCTCTCTCTCTCTCTCTCTCTTTGCTATGTTCCTGGCCTTTCAAAAGTGCCAAATTATAGTGCAATAAGGGCCTTGAGGATCTGGTCTGGTCCAATTAATGGACTTGCATGGGAAAGGACAAGGTGAATTCAACCATTGGGCCAGAGTGAACCAGCAGCACTCACCAGTACACCATGCAGGATGGGTGATGAGTTGACAGGAAATACATTTTCATTGTATTCCTATCCCATAGCCAACCAGGGTGGTTAGGTATGTACTAACACACTAACCATCCACATGCATCTACTTATCTTGTAACCACCAAATGCCTTCCTTACCTACCTACATAGTAACCACTTTTCATTTCTGTACCTGCTTTACCTCTGATGCTCACCCATCTATAGTAGTCATTTCATTAGTCATCACCTAAGTAGTGTGAGGGTGCCAAGTAGGAGGGTTTATAGGATAAGTCACTAAGGCGGAACCTTGGTAACGCAGTTGTGGTTCATCCAAACTGAGTGATAAGGGGATTTTCAATGGATGGTGAAGTGGTGGTTGCTAGCTCACATAATCTCTATTGTACTTGGCTGCATTGTTGTTTTTCCACAAGTTTTCCACCACCACACCAACCTTTCTTGTTTTATTGGATTGGGCATGATGAAAGAGCTGTGGCCTTTGGGGTTCCCAAAGACTTTCCATCATAAGTCTCTTCTTCTTCTTCTTCTTTGATTGTTCAGACAGTTCCAATTCTGTAGGTTGACATTTGGTCGGCAGGTATGAAGTATGAACACATGTATGGTCTTGTTCAATAAATAAAATAAAATAAATAAATAAATAATGAATAAATGTATGGTCTTGTTCCCACCTGTTAGTACACATTCATTCTCTTGTATAAAGTTAATTCATTATGAAAACAAAAAATTCTGAATTTTTTAATTCTTGCCATTTCATTCCATAAATAAATAAAATAAATTCAACGTAACCTTGTCGTCAGAATTAGTTGAAATGTTGAACCTATTGTGATTTTTGATACACATTTGATTTAGTGATGCCCAAGTATGTTCAAAAGTTGATACGAGACAAACATTAGTTATGACCTATCACATAATTGGCCGCATGCAAATGGAGTTTGCAAAACAATTGAATACCCTAAGCCTAGGGTCAGTTTCCACATGGATGAAATGAATGATTTTTTTTTCAAAAAATTAATTCGTTTTTATAAATTTAAAATTACTATTTTTTCATGATCTACTATGATACTAGTGGTAACCTTGTGCATAATGCATAGGTGTGTTATTTCAAGTTAATTCCCAAAGCGTTTCGGAGAGGGAGGGAAGGTCGGTCAGGCAGCGCTTTTGGCACCTGGATTTTGGAGTCCGTTGTGTAGTAGTAATCCGTCGATTAAAATGTCAGTCGACGTTCCGGATCTCGACACGTGGTTAGTTAGTCACCCCGGGTACCCGTATCTTTCCCTCTACCTAATAATGACTCTACAGGAAAAGTCGCAATTTGGAACCTGTAAATTTACCAAAAGGTTGAGCCGTAATCAGTTTTAATTGGGACCTGGGAAATTTACCAAAAGGATAAACCGCAGTCAGTTTTAATTGGCACCTGGAAATTTTACCAAAAGGGTGCACTTTTGGGCGATTTCACAGCAATTACTAGAGTCACTGTCACTGACAGACTGACTGACAGACTTGCTGAATTAATATATAAGATTGTTGTATGAGGAGTGAAATTATTCAGATTGTAGCTTGCGATAATTATGATGGTTTTCAACACTTGAACTCCGTATTTTCACGAAAATAGTTTGAGTGTTTTAAAGATTATTTAATGATGAAACTGACCCTATGGAAAAGAATTGGAATTGAGAAGCAATCTTTGAAATAACATTGGAAACTCATTTGTATGAATTAAATCAACATAATTTTAACAATATGACTAATGCAGTACCACCATGGTAGGGACATGAGATAATACCAACCTTGTATCAGTTTATACCAGTTTCAATATCAAATATATTATTGCCTCGTGCTAGTAAAAAATTAACCTTGGACTCAATATTAGGATCAATATGTGAAATCAAAATATGGAAACAATTTGCTTGGTAATGGTTATTTAACAATCAAACTAGTGTTTGGCTTCAAAGGGCCCTAATTAGGCCTCTTGTATCCCAAGAAGTTAAGTCCATCAATGCATTCAGCATGAAAGGTTTTCAATCAAAACAACTTTTGCTTTTGAAAAACTTCAATATATCATCTTTGACTTAGCATTACCTTTCTTGGTGAATTTGAGCCTAATTTCTAGTCCTTCAGCCCCTTAGCCACACATGCACACTTAAAAATAGTGGTGAAAAAGGGGCCCAAATTGTCAAATGAGGAGCTTGGATGTGCCCAAACACATGGTAAACTTGGTTGGGGGGTGTTAATGGCAGGGGCGAGATCAATTTCCTAATCTAGTCTAATTTGCAACTCCATGAAGTTTTTTTCACCCTCTTCACCAAAGTGCATAAATGTCAGGCAATTGTTCTAACCACAATTTTCTAGCTTCTCAATAGGTTGCATTTGCCTTTGCATCTCCCCTTTGCATATCATTTAGTTATGGAGCTCAGTAGTGCGCGTATAATATAGATTTCTAGGGGTTTTCACAATGTGGTTATGGATACTGCAGGGAGAGGAGTGCCATCTTGGCATCACCATGGACAAAGGAAGGTGGTAATGGTTGTGATTGCCCTATAATTTGCTTGTAGGGAGATAATATACTAAACCTACAACTTTGTGCAAGGCTTGCATGAAGGCCCTCACTCAAATATGTGGTTTGTATCACATTGTGGCTAGGGTTAAAAGCTCTCAAGTGGTTTCAAAGTTTAAGAGTTGAATGGTTTAAAGGTTTTGACTTCGTGTGCATGTTGTTTTTTGTGGTGATTTTATGTGAGAGTGTCATTCGAGTTTGAGAGTAGTCAATGGCTCATTTAAGCTTCCATTGATAGTTTCAATATCTAATTTTAACTAGAATCATAATTTTAATTAAAGCATTTGTGATACATATGACAACTTTTATTACTTAACAAAACATTAAAAGAATAACTATTCACAAAAAAATTGCACAAGGAAATAAAATGAAACACATAACAAATTAATTACAACAACCTTGAATTAAATGAAATAAAAACTTAATTGCCTCTTTTTACTTTTTTTTGGGACACAAATGGGAAAAAACCATTGCAAAAATAAGACTAGGCATAGAATAAAAACGAAAGAAGGTATCCAACCCCATGGAAGAAAACCCTACCAAATGAAATCACCATCAATGGGCAAATGATAATACCATCTAATTTTTCTACCATCATGTGCACAAAGAGCTTAATAGGGACATTAACTCTATCAAAAACTTTCAAAATCTTTTTTTTTTAAATCTTTTTTTTAAAATATTTTTTTAAAAAATCTTTTACTAACTCTTTGAGAGATATGTTTCCAATCTAACCTTTCATAATCAATGAACCCTTCCCACATCGTTACCCTTCCAAAGTTTAGCATTGTGCCATCTAATGTTGTTGAACATTATGTTATTTCTTTCTATCTAAATAAACTAGAGAATGACACCCTTAAGTAAGGATCAAAGTGAACTAAACCTTCTTAGTATATTTGGGTAGACATTTGTTAAACAAATAGTTTTGCATGCTCAAAGCACTCCACCTACAAGTGGTATGTGATGGTGTCTACAACTTGTGAAAGCAAATTCCAAAGCTTTACATGCCCTAGGGCAATGCCAAAACCTATGTTTAATGGATTTCAGGATATTTAAATTGCAAGAAAGGAAAGTTGTATGGATGCCATGATTGGTTTTTGCTTTGCATGTGTTTCTTGCAAGGGTTGCATGCCAAAAGTTCCAAATGAAGGATAAATCCTTCTTGGCCTTCCTTTTTACCCAAATGTCCTTCCATTTCAATTGAAAGTTGGCAACATAACTTGCCCCCATTTGCTATGTATGTTTTTCTTTTGTTGAGTTTGTGAATTACACAACCTCCTTCCTTGTTTGATTTGAGTAATGCATCATATCACCACAACCTTCTTAAATGCAATTTCTAGTATCAAAAGTCAAGCTATCCAAAGCATCATACAATAATGAAAAATAAAATTCCTTAGGCCTTTTACATGAACATACTCTCACTTGCTTGATAATATATGTATGTGTACCAATTCCTAAATGATAATGGCTACAACGGCTTGGATTGTGCCCCCACACCAAACATAAGGATTTCATTAGGGATCATTACCATTTTTTGCATTGAATGGTCTTCATTAGGCTTGAAATTTTCATTTGTGCAGAAAAGCACAATTAGGGTCCAAGTGTGAATCTTCATAAATCTTTAACCATTCATCCTTGCTAGTTTCTTTAGTGGGTTCTTTAAGCTCATGCAACCATTCCTTGGACTATAAGTTATTTACAATCCCCTATTAGATGATGAAGTCGAATTATCCATGTGATTTTTTTTTCATATTTCTTCTTACAATTTGAATCAACAATCCTTAGAATTTTGAAGGTCCTTAATGCAATGCAAACATGCACTATCTAATTCATATACTCTTGGGATAGATATTTTAAAATTATCTCCCTTAAAAGAAGACACCCTCCATATATCCATTCATTTGATAGATTCAATTAGGTGTGGAGATGAAAACTAAAATATTTTAAGAATGGACTTCCATGCTTTCATGCTTTGGCTCCACATTCTAGAACTTGGTGAGTGTAAGTGGCTTTGGATGAGTGCCTAATTGAAAGTAAAAGCCCACCACCTACGTTTGGATGATTCATAGTTTATATATGAATAGGATTTTCAAGTTTAAAATCCCTAATTCAAAGCCATAGAAATCTAGCCATGTAGTTTTGGAGATTTTCCATTGGCCATTGCTCTTGCAACACTATACAAAGCCTCTTATGTTATTGGCTCCATCAACCTCTTATTAATCAACCTTTTATTCATGGCCTTTGTGAATTTCTTGGGATATATATGGAACATTTTTGCACACAATTCCTTTTGGTGTGGTGTTGTTTGTAGTTAGCTTTACACAAGTGGTTGTAAAATTCATTACATAGTTATTCTAACATACAATTGTTCAAAATAATTATCTTATTTTTTAAAATAAAAGTTGAGATAATGACTTCTTCAGTTTCAACCTCATGGTTGAAAATAACTCTTTTATCAATGAATTGCATAATGTGTACAGTGTGAGATCTTTGGCCAACAATTTTTCAAGTTCTTGAACCTTATATGGGTTAATGCCCCCACCTTGTTTTGTAATTCTTTGCCATGGAAGAAAAATTATAGGTTGTCTTGAACCAATATAAATTGTGTCAAAGTTCATCTTCTTCACATTTGAACTAATTTGCAATTTTTTGTTTGCAAAATTCCTTATTTTAATAGTTTCTTCATCTTAGTAAAAAAACAAACATTCTCGTGGTTGCATGTGCCAAATGTTTGTGATATTCTTTGTAGTTTTAGTAAGGTATCATATACTCATTTTCTAATACAAACACTAGACTAATATGCATCCAAGTTCACTCTATGTTTTATTAGATTTTGAGTGAAATTGAACAAATTTACTATGGTGAAAGTGCCTAACCCTTCGTAAATGGGGACCAATTATTACAAACATGTGAATTCACTAATAGTTAAATCATCAATAATTGATTAATTAATAATTAATTCCAACCCTAGGTTAAACACTTAAGAACCTTCACTAGGATACTTAGCTTAAACTAGTAAGTTAGCCCACTTAAACACCTAGCCCACTAACTTAGGGCGCAAATGTGAAGATCTGAACCCTTTGCCTCCTCTCACAACCACCATGTTTAAAGAACAAATCATTGACCATTATTTAAATGAATGATATTTTTTTGTCATCACATTATGCACATTCTTTTTTACCCAAAGCAATTTTTGACATTTTTTAGTGATTATTGACTATTCTATTGTAGGCTATTGTTGGTTATTATATCATAAGCTATTATTGGTCATTTTATTTTATTTATCATAAACCATTTTTGGCTATTTTATCGTAGTCTATAATTGAATATTTTAAACTATTGACCATTGGCTATTTTTGACTAATTTATCATAGGCTATTGCTGGTTATTCTAAGTTATTGACCATTGGCTATTATTGGCTTATCTAAGTTATTTGACCTTAAGCTATTTTTGGGTATTTTATCACAAGCTATTGTTGGCTATTTTAAATTATTTTGCCCTAGGCTATTGTTAGCTATTTTAAGGTATTTTACCCTAGGCCATTGTTGGCTATTTTAAGGTATTTTATTTTAAGTTGTTTTTGGTTATTCTATTCTAGGCTATTGTTGGCTATTTATCATAGGTTAATCTTGCCTATGGTTGGTTATTATATCGTAGGCTATAGTTAATTATTCTATCATTGGTTATTATTAAAAAAAAATTTAGGCTATTTTAGACTATTTTACTTTATATTATCATTAGTTATTTTATCATAGGCTATTATTGGTTATCATAGGTCATTTTTGGTTTGTTAAGTTATTTTACTGAAGTTATTATTGTTTATTTAAAATTATTTTACCCTAGGTTATTCCACCTTAAATTATTATATGTAAATTTTAAATTTTAAATTATTTAAAGTTATTATATTTAAAGATAAAATGACCTATAATAACATAGAATAAAATGACTTTGAATAATCTAAGGTTTAACTTGAAATGACACAGAATAATTTAAAGTAAAATAACCTAAGGTATAGTTTAGGGTTAGTTAAATAGTTTAGTTTAAAATAATATAAAGAAAAAAACTTATAATAAGTTAGGATATAACCTATGATAGTTTAAAGTATAATAACCTATAATAATTTAAAATATACCTAGGATATACTAATAATTTACAATATCCTATAATAATTTAAATATAACTTAAAATAACCTATGTTAATTTTAAATAACATAGGGTATTGTCACAGATGCCAATGCCATGGGGTTCATTCTTTTGAATGTTCATCCATGATTTGTATTAAACTTGTACTAAATTTTAAATTTAGTTTCAATTCACTTTTAGTTAACTCCAAGTCAACTTCGAGTTAAATTTTAGTTAATTCCCAGTTGAGTCCTAATTAACTTTTAGTTAAATCCTAATTAACCTTAGTTAACCCTAGTTAACTTTCAGTTAATTCATAGTTGATTCTCAATTAGGAAAGTTTTCAATAATTTTTTTTACTTGATGCACACATAAAAGCTTCTTTGGAAGCTTCCTCAAACTAGGTCCCCAAAGGGGTATAAATAGAAATAGGACCTTTCATTTCCCTTCATATATTCAACACTAATTTTAGGCATGATCTTGCACTATAACCTTATCCTGTTTTTTTCATGTTCATGTTTGCATATGTTAACATAATAAAGATTTTTTTTCACATTTGTCTTGCACATCTCATGTTCTTGTTCATAGTTCTTGTCTTTTTATTTTTGAAATCACATGATCTTGTCTTGTTCCTTATTTGAAAATTAGATTTAAACTTTTCTTTTAACCTTTGTTCTTGTGATTCTTCATGTCCTTAATAAGTATAACTTATAATAATTTAACGTATTTAAAATAACAAAATAAAAATAAACCTATTCATCGTAGTAAATTATAATAGTGAATTATATCAATTAATAATGAAACATGATGTTTACATAGTGACCTTATAATGAAATAACTTTAACCAAGGTGAAATCACTAAAATGTAATGAACTTATTTCACTTTTAAGGTCTCATAGTGATTTAGGCCATAATTTTTTTTGATTAATTTTAAGGTTATTTGGTGGATAGGTGTTGATAATGGCAAGATCGCCTCTACACATCCCTTCACTTTATCCATTGAACTATATTGCTAACTAGTGTGCCATAGTGGTCACATGTTTAACCCATTTGAAATCTAATAAAATGCACATCCCTTCGCCCTGTCCAACCTCACCTTGTTGAATATCATATTTGTATTATTTGTCAGCTTTAGTTAACCATAGTTGTGCATCATTCTAGAAAATGTTACTAAATATTTATAGTTATTTCACCTCTTAAAAATTATGGTCCTATAGAAGTATCATCTCCATTTTGGGTATTAAATCTTGGAAGTAATGATATAATTTGTGAACTTCCCCATCCATGTTCAACCCATGTACCTTGTAGGATAGAAATTGTATTTAAATGGAACACTATTATGATTTTAAAAATCCTTGTGTAAGTTTTCATCTCATTGTATTATTGATTGGTTGCCAAATTGAGCCACCTTGCTCATCTACCATCCCTTCTCATGAGGCAATATCTTAGGCTTCTTTCCTATGCTCCATCCAACAACACCAGTTCTTCCTCCTCTTGATCAAATTCCTTTACAACTTCCAAATCCCTATCAATAGCTTCATATTCCTCAACTTGCACATCCCTAGAACTAAGAATAAAAAACTTATTCACATTTCCTATCTTTGAATGACATAACCTTAAGTGGTTGATCTTGTAGTAGTAATTAATGTGCAACCATTTCATTATGGTAATATTTTTTTAACAAAGATGAATCATAACGCAACCTTGTCCATTCACAATTCTCATCCACAATAGATATTGACACCATACCCAAATCTTGGATCTCATGTTGGAAGTCATTATCATTTGAACTACCTCTCCTATAAGGTTTTTGTTGATTAATGCATTAACATTAATATGCCTCAATCCTAGGTGATGCACAATGTTGAAGTTGAAGTCCTACAACAAATCTACCCACCTCCATTTCCTACCATGTGCATTTGACACAATGGCCAACTTGAATTTGAAAGGTTTATGGTTAGTGTGGAGAGTAAAATGATTATGATGGGGATAACATTGAAATTTCATGATGCCCCTAATCATTGCATAATAGCCACCTTCCATAGGATGATAATTTTGTTGAACCTTAAAAATAAATCCTCGTTTGCATACATGATCCTTCCTACCTTCCCTTTGTGATAACATTGCCCCAACACCCATAATGAACCAATCAATGTCCAAAATGAAAGGTTTTTCAAACTTGGGGCATAATAGCATAGGAGTAGACATTAGCCTTATTTTACTTCATCAAAAGTTGTTAACATTTTAGATCCCAATGAAAAGGTAGATTACTCTTGGTCAATTCACACAATGATAATGCCATTCTTGCTTAATTATTCACAAAATTATTTTTCAAACCAAAATAATTATTGCCTCTACTTTCCTTGGATATGGCCACACAACATGGGCATCAACCACATGCCCCATGAACACAAGTTCTTTGGCTCCAAACTATAAACATTTACTAAGATTTAGTTTTAACTTTACTTCATTCAATTGAGAAAGAACTTGCTCCAAATGGTGTAATGCTCCTCCCATCCATGACTATAAATGTTCACATTGTCCATGAAAACCTTCACAAACTTCTCGAATTCATTTTAAAAATCTCTTTCATGGTGCAAGAAAATGTGCATGTGGCATTTTTCAACCCAAAAGGCATTATTGCTCATAAGCATACATGGCAATTTTGGTAATGATAACAATCTTGTACACATCCCCCTTGGTTGTTTTGATCTACCAAAATCCAGGTTGGAGATCCAAGGCATTGAAAACTTGTGACCCTCCCAAATGTGTCAATTTGTCTTCAATTAGTGGAAGGGGGTAGGCATTTCTCCTAATTTAATGGTTAAGGGATTTAGAATCCCCATAAAATCTATGAAATCCATCATGTTTTATAAGGAGATCAACCTTGTATGCATATTTTGAAATATCTAATTGCACTTTCCCCAACTTCACAAGAGTTTTCAAATTGTTTCTTGACTTCAATTTCTTCCCATATTAATAAATGTCTTGGAGTAATTCAACATGGTGGAAAACCTTGCATGTCAATGCAGTGATATCCCACCACACAACATTCTAACTCTCCATTGTTTTAACCAAAAACCTCTTTGAACCTCTTTAACACCCTCTATAAAACAACAACCTAAAAGGCATCAAATTTAGGCTCACCTTGATATTTTCATATTTATTTTCCATCACATTCCTTTTTGCCCCTTGAATATGTTCTCATTTGTGATGATTAGTTTACTAATTGAATGCATCCCTACATTTTTTGACTTTATCAATTCTCATTGAATGTTGGTTTCATGTTTTTCATGATTAGGTCATTTTTCTTTTCTTGGTCACTCTCTACAACTAGTCCATGTAATCCAAGTCCTCTTCCTCATGAAAAATTTGCTAATTTTAGTGGTTGATGAACATATGATTCATTTGTTCCTTTTTTTTACATGTTATCAAGTGATCAAATGCATCAATTTTAAAATTAAAATATTTTTGTAACTTTTCTTCCTTTCTTACACAAGTAAAGTGAGACTCCTTAAGTATCTATTTGCATCACAAACTTAACATTTCATGATTTAGTAATGGAAATCGTGCAAAATTCGTTCGTTCATAATTTGTACATTTCATGCATTGATATCGTGCATTGAAAACATATTTCACGCATAGGTTTATAAGAAGATGTGAAATTTGTGTGACATTCGTTCATTTATAGGTTCATATTTCATCCATCAACACATTTATCCATGTGTTAAACGTCTTTTCAATGCATGATATTTGTGTGTAAAATGTATGAACCTATGAATGAAGGAACTTTGCATAATTTTCATTATTAATTCATCACATGTTAAATTTGTGATGTGAGTTCCAACATTTAACATACTTCTTACTCTATTAGTTGTTTAAATATTTTTGGCAATTCATCCTTAAGGCTAAATCCTCCTTTTTTGCGTCAATTTTGATTAAGGCAAACCACATGCCCCATTCACAATTTTCTTTTCATTGTTAATGCTCCTCTTTTGGTACCAATGAAAAAGCTTTTACCTTGGCCCATTGGTACCATTAGTTCAATCACCATATTAATGGTGTTGAATAGTATTACTTGAACATCAAATCTTGGTCATGTGCAGATATGAATTAAGCCTTTTTCAACCTCTATGACCACACCTATCTTCATAAAAAAGTCAAATCCCATTAACATATGACACCCATGTTAATATCTATTATCATAAAGGTCATATGTCATTTTATTTTGTCTACCTTCACCAACAAATGTTCAATTTGGCCCATTGTTTGGGTTACCAAGCCTTAAGCAATTTGGTAATTTCTAGATCCTATCACAAGGTGCATAAACCCTTTTATTGTTCTTGTTGACATCATCAACATTGTAGTTCCACAATTTAGTAAACCATCCACCAAATGATAATTAACCAAAACAAATGGATGCAAGTTTTTTCCTCTTCCCTTTAATTGGATTGTAACCTTGTGGTCACTTTGTTTTTTCAAACTTAATCATCCTAACTATTCTCACCAAACTTTTCAAATGTGTAAGTTCACTAGGAATTAAAATGATGGTTTCCATTGGTGAAAGTGTGATCTTCCCTTTTGTTTTGTAGTGTGTGCAAGGATCTTCAAACACAACCATATCCAAAAACTTAGAAGTTTTAGACACTTCTTTTGTTCAATCCTCTTCTTCCAAATTGGTTCTTCCAAATTGGTTCCTTTTTATGTTGTAAAAATAAGTACATGTTTTTTTGGCATTCAAATTTCACCAAATTTTTGTTGCTTTAAACCACAAATATTCTTCATTCAATTAAAGTACTTCATTGCTTCAATATCACAAGTAACTCCAGGGTAAAAACATAGTCAAAGGACCCACCCAAATTAGTGGACATTCCCTAAAATTGTATTTTTGTATATTTGAAAGATCACAAGGGAAGCATAATAGTTTGGATTGTCAGAATTTTTTTCAATTATTTTCCATTAATTTCAAAGTTTATATGTTCAAAACTTGACATGAATAAAAAAATGTTTTTGCATGTTCAAAACATTAAAACCTCGATAATGGATAATTCTTATTTTTTTCAAACATTTTTTTTTCCTACCAAATGTGCACAATTCTTTTTGAAAATTGGAGATGATTTTAACAGTAGGGCAAAAGGACTTGAATTGATGAATTTTTTTCAATAATCAATTTAAACACATTTGGTTCAAACGTGATTTTGATTTTGAAAATGTGACTTCAACAAAGGTCGATTATATATATGTGATAAAGGGCATGAATGCACAATATATATGATATAAAATCAATTAGCAATTGAAACATATTTATATCTAACATGTAATGTTAAATTGGGTATTCCAAAATACAAAATTATAAGTTATAAACCAACACATAATGACATGTGTCATGTGTAGTCCTTGGAAAAGGACTTTTACCTTGGTACCCCTAGCTCTTTTTATTGTGTTTTCTCCCTCTAAGAATTTCATGTTGGTGGTTTGTGATTTTTCATCTAGTGGCTTTTAGTACTGGTTGTTTTCTAAATGTATCCATAATCCACAATAATTACATTTCATGCCACATTTTTAATTTGATGCAAATCCCCACTCTTGGCACATTTGTGTTGATTCTTCATGTCTTTAAGACAATTTTTCATGTTATGAAGACCTTGCTTGCACATGACACAAATCTCAAGTAGTATGACACTATAAGCATGGGTTCCATGCTTAATTTTCTAGCTTCCAATCCATCCTTCATGGAAATATTTTTCTAGTCAATTCAAATAGGTTATCACCTTTTGACAAGGCTTTTGGCAAATAACTTCAAGCTTCATTCTTATTTTGTCTTCATTGATGACCCCAAACTTAGTGATCATGGAGGTTTTAAGTGCCACCTTATAAACATGAGCTAAGTTGAGTCGCTAAAACCATTAAATTTAACTTTCAACACCTTAAACAACTTGTCTACATAATTTTATGTTGTTAACATTTGTCGTCATTTCCAAGTTTTAACATCATTCAATGATGTCCTCATGCTTTAAAAAAATAAATTCAATTTATCCTTGCAAACTTGCTATTGTTTTTTTCATTGCTTAGGTTCAAGATCCACCAAAGGTTCAATTTCTTCCAACAAAATTTCATATTTTTGCTAATTTGGCTTCAATCCATAATTTGTGAACTCCATGTGCATGCACACCACCATTCTAGAGCAGCATTGGGTGTGTTGTACAATGTCCATCACACTAGTTGGGATTGTGATTTTGCAAGTCCAATTCACACATTGCGATTTCTAACCCTAAACTTCTCCTCCAACTTTGATTCATAAATTTTTGAAATTCCACCTAGTCAATTAGTCTCAATCAGAATTCACAAATTACTAATTCTTGGTGTCAAATTTTGTTTTTCATGCATTGCCTTCAAGTATTCAATCTAGATAGGACTAGCGAGATCAGAAGTAATAACATGTTTCATTCATTACAAGTTAGGTCCATTCAAAGTTGACATCCCCAAGCTAGATCCATGTCACCATTGTTTTGGAAAACAATCATGTATGCACTATAGTAATTGCGATGCCATTTGGTATGGCTTTCTTGGGATCAATATTAACTATTTGTAGTGTAGCAAACCAAACAATTTGGATTATCAATGATCCTAGTTTTGGTTCATTATCAAAATGGTATTCATCAAATGACTTTGCTCTTGTTTTTAGATCCATATTGTTTAGTTGTTCAACCCTCATCTAGGCCATTTACAAGTTCCTTGATTGTTTGCTTTGATACCATAATGGGGGAGATAGACATTAGAATCAGTCAAACATTTGTGCCTCCATAGCTCATGATGCTAATAAACTTCTAACCGATCAAAAATTCAACATGTCTCAAATGAAGTTATGTTTTTATAATTTACTCTCATATGAGTGATCATGAACTACCTTTGCCATACACACATGGCTTTGCACACACACATTGGCTCTAGTTTAGAATAAAGAAATAAATTTCTTAGTCTTACATAGGATCCCAAGTTAGTTACTTCTTTGATGCATGTCGTGCATCACACATTGGGTGGTACCTTTCAAATTGTGCAACATAAGTACAAAAGAAATACCTATTAACCACGTAACCCATGTACATATCCATAGAAAATTATTTACACTGTTCACCAAACATGTGAGATTTTTTAGCATATTCCAAAAAGAACAATGCATCTATTAGATAAAAAAATGAATAGATCTAGGAAGTTTGCACACTTCACATGTGTGTAACAATATGCAGTAGTTCACAAGGCTTCCTCAACACACTGCACACATTTCTGTTCTTACTCACCTTCCCATCCAAAAACTAAAATAAATTTGCCTTTGCCATCCTCCAAAAGCTTCTCCCCCAAGGCACAATGGTACTTTCCCAACATCAAAATTCCAACTTGCAAAAAATTACACACCAACCACGCATAGCCAACATGTAGAGATCAAAATCAAATCAACATTTAATTGTGGCACTAGATTATAATTTATAAGAAATTTAAATCAATCTAGCAAGCATAATTGTCTTTTCCGAAAAAATTGTTGGGCCATGTGGAGTGTGGTGGCAGCTTCAAATGGCATGTTGATCAGAGAATTCCATGTTAGTTTAAAGGGGGTTTGGTACATCTCTATGGGATGGGGGCCCCAATGTGGGTAGGAAGGGGTATAATCCCCAAGCTTTGATTGTGTGTTATATAGTTTACATTGATCAAGCTTTGATTGTGTGTTATTGTTTGCATTGATCAAGTTTTGATTGTGTGTTCTACCTTTCTAACCTATGCTATAAACCGGCTACTTCTCCCATGCCCTACCTAGGTAACTAGCAACTACCTATTATGTAGGTGGGTTTATGCCATGGGTAAGTAGGTGGGAAATTTATGTGGCTACTTCATAGGTGGGTTGATGGATGTGAATGGTTAGTACATAACTAGCCACTGTGGTTACCATAGTTATGGGATAGGAATACAATGAAAAAATGTTTCTGATCCACGATCCTCCACTTGGGTGCTTGTGCTGGTTCACTTTAGGTGGGAAGAAATATATTGATATACCATAGTACCAGGGGGGTTTGGCACAAATTATATTATTTTTTAGAAATGCTGAAATTTTCAAAGAAAAACAAAATTCTGCGAAGGAAAGAACCAATCTTTTGGAATGTTCTGAAATATTCTAGCTTTCCGAATGAAATCTTCAAAATTAATTAATTAAATCCACAAGCGTGTGCTGAAGTTGCCCTTCAGTGGTATAGTGTGATGTCTATGAATTAGTTGAGGTTGGACTGGGTTGGACAACTTTTGGTGATGAGGCTCATTGATTGGTCCACCGCCCCCAAAAACAAAAAAAAACCCAGTCTTGACAAAATCTTCAATTAAAACCTATCCACATGGCCCAATGATGTAAGTGAAATAATTGCAAATAACTCTTTGTAAAGCTCCACAACCACCACAAAGAAGTTCATGCATACTCATCCTAAAGATAAGTTTTATTTACAACACGGCATCCACCATGCATTCAAAAAAGCATTCTTTGGGAACAACTTGCTCACTCGTGTGAAGATTGTTGGAGCTCTCTCCACAATGTTGCTATGTGTAAAGCAAACTCTGTTTTTGGGAAAACAAGCTTCATACTTCACATGTTCATCAATTCTTTCTTGCTTCTCTTTAGAACTAATATTTGTGTCACAAAATTGAAAATGTTTTCCCCCTTGGTCTTTTAAACAATACCTTCCTCATGCCAACTTAGGTGTGGATGCCAACTTTTTTCAACACTTTGCAACGCACATGATGTGCTTGTGAAACATTATTAACAACATCTCAACCTTAAAATATAAAAAGAAAATTTGTTCAACACTACAAGGTTAAAAATGTAAATCTTAAGTACCATTTGTAAATAAAATTGTGAGAGAGTTCCTCCTCTCTCTAGAGCACACAATCCTGACACACATTTCTCCTTTATAAAATTTTCCATCATGGCAAACATCTTTAAAAAATGTCAAAACACCCAACACTAATCGTGAGGCTAACTTTTTAAAAATGTTGTCAATTTGAAAAAAAAATTCTTACCTTTCTCTTTTGTTAACGCATTAGAAAAAGACACGATCTTCAACTACAAGCACACAAAGAAGAAAGAAAAAAGAACAACAATTCTCAAAAAGGAACAAACAAAGAAAAAAAAAGTGATAGGAAAAGAAAGAAGCAATCCATAAAGACACCCCCAACAAAATGACAAGAGAAGTTTGGCATGCACCCAACATCCCAAAAAAAAAAGAAAGAAAAAAAAAATTCAAAAGCTCTCCTCCCTCTCCCCTACCTCATCTCATCCCATCCCATCCCCAAAAGGAAAAAAAAATGGGCCTTTGGGGTGGATGTTGCCCCACCTCATTGGTTGAGAATGATTTCTATTCTTAGTTGTGTGTGGTCACCTTATTTGACCTATGGTAATGGTTGGGCCATCACTTATGGGCAAGCAATATAATGCATGTGTATTCTATATATATATATATATATATATAATTTTTTTTTGCACCTACGTCTTGTGAAAAAATAAAAATGAAAAGGAAATATTTGATCACTTTTTTTTTTGGAGAAAAAAGTCATAAGATTTGCAAAAACAAAAATTGAAAATCATGTTGGAACATTTTTCTATTGGTTTCAGTTTGGTAACAATTTTTTAAATGTTTAGATAGGTTCCCAGGACATGTCATCATTTAATGTGAGATCATTTTAACTTCCTCATAATCAATGTGATGTTAAAAAATGAAAAACAAATCATTACAATTTTTCATTTACCACAACATGATGATGTACATTACAAATTCTTTATTTTTTATTTTCCCCCTATCCATGACCAATTTATCATACAATATCAATTGTTGATATTAAATTAATGGCAGGGCCATTGTGTATAACACACCTTTGTTCTCTTGAGAATGATTTAACACCAAACATGAGTCTGGCCACAGTGACTCAGCACCCAAAGGCGCACCATGAAGGATGAATGGTAATTTGTCAGGAAACAGTTTTCCGTTGGGTTCCACTTCCGTAGCTAACCATGGTGGTTAGATCAGTTGCTTTTTTTTTTCCTACTTACCTACTAACAACCCACATGCAGGTTGTTAGTAGGAAGGTAGTAAAAATAGCCCTTGCATATGTATAAAGCATCTATTTACCCAGTAGTTACCTATTTTCTTACCTACCTATCTATGTGTGGGACCTATTTCTGACAGAATTGGTTCCCAACTTGAAACCAAATATGACCTCAGTTGAGGTTCATCCACAACTGAGTAATAATGAGCATCCAGTGGATGGTGTGCCGGTGGGTGCTGGTTCATTGTGGCCCCATGAGTCTGAGCCTTGAGGTATGGTTATAATGTACACAAGGGTTAAGGGGGTGACAAGCTGCAAACACAGCTGTCCCGGGGGATCACATGTTTGGTGAGCGGTAAACACCTCCCATTGCAGATCTGATAAGTTACTCAACCGACATAACACTTATCATAGTGGGGAGGACAAGCTGCAAACACAGCTATTCTGTGACATTATATAGTTGGTGAGCAATGTCAATTTCCAACTTCCCAAGTTTGCACTATTGATACGCTATACTCAACCGACCTAGTGCCTATCATTTGGTAATGGGATCATACATGCCGCCTTTCTAAACAAGTCACCAACTTCCCAAGTTTGCACTATTGATACGTTACTTAACCAACATAGTGCCTATCATTTGGTAATGGGATCATACATGCCCCCTTTCTAAACATGATACCAACTTCTCAAGTTTGCACTATTGATA
>Ga0116229_10005712_pt1 | contig 20183 bp, 21 predicted proteins | sample S1TSphgellanicum_3_FD_87313 | JGI IMG/M metagenome (GOLD analysis project Ga0116229, IMG submission 87313) | Host-associated microbial communities from peat moss isolated from Minnesota, USA - S1T2_Fc - Sphagnum magellanicum MG | ecosystem: Host-associated > Plants > Peat moss > Unclassified... | reverse complement strand
AATTAACCTCCTACCACCCAAAGTTCTTGAAAAATGACCTTATGCAAAATGGAATTGAAGGCATTTGCAATGTCCACCTCAAGCACCACTCAATTGGGATGGACATTTATAACAACCTAAATATGACATATTAATAAATAAAATGGTGTAGAACATATTATCTTCTAAACAAATATATGATTATTTTGAAAATGCTATAATTGTGGCACCATGCCCAGATTTCAAACCATTGGGCCTTTTTCAAGATCCCCATTGTGAAGAATTGAACTTTCCTACATTGTTTTTTGGATGACCTTGTAGCGACCAAGGAATAAAAATGTTTTTATCAAATGATTGCTCAATGGGAACTCTTGCATAAAAATCATAATTTTGCCACATATACCAATTTTTTAAAAATTATTAAAGTATTGATTTATTATATTATTTCATCATCTTGGGTGCGCATACATAAAGGGAAACTCCTTGGACATCAACTTCAAGCATGTGATGTCATAAATGAACTAAATTTGAATGTTATTTTACATTTTGATTTAGGATATATGGATCTTTCAGGACTACATATTTCACCTGATTATTTAAGTCAATTAAGAAAAGATTTCTTTACAATGATTTGACAATCAAGTCCCCCAACATTTTTTGTTACATTTACTAGTGCTAAAAGTAAATGGTTTCCTTTATTAAAATGTTTATATAAATAGTAAGAAATTAGGACTTAACATTCCTTTTGACAAATTAAAACCCAAACATGTTGCAGATGTGATCCTATTACATGTGCATGATATTATGATCATCGTATGAAATCTTTTTGTACATTGTGTATGAAAGATAATTCCATTTTTGGGCATTTATTAGATTTTTTCTTTGTTATATAATTTCAAAGTCATGGAAGTCAACATGACCATGGACATTTATGGTTGCAAATACACCAATTTATGGTTTGGATTCAAACAATGTAATTGAAAACTATGTGGACAAATATATATCATGTGATAATAATAGACTAACACCCAATTTTTGTGAAGCTCAAACACATTGTCACAAAAAGACATGTAGGAAAAAAAATCAAACCATTTGTTGATTTAACTTTCCATGGCCTCCTATGGAAAAAACACAAATTCTTGAACCATTCCCAATGGAATATTTAACCCTTTCAAAAAGGGTTCATTTAGGTGAAATTTAAAAAAGAATTTTTGAAGAACTTAATCAAATTGATTTACAAACAACATCTATGTCATTTAACACATTACTAAAATTGTTTTTTATAGATAAAAAGACATACATCAATGCATTATGAGTAAAATTTTAAAAACGAACAATTTTTTTACAAAGATTATGTAAAGACATAAGAACAAATCCCTTTGGTATTTATGTTGGAAATCTTTGGCAAGCAAACATAGATGTTTAATTCATATTTGACCCTTATTCTGCAACTAGTTATTGCTCATCTTATTTAACAAAAATAAATAAAATAGTGACAAAAGAGTTGAAAAATATAATTATTAGTTGTAATGAAAACAAAATTGAAGCACATACTTACATTCAAAAGATGGGAAATGTTTTTCTTAATGCTCAACAAATGTCAGCACAACTAGCTACATATATTGTGTTGTTTATACCATTGTACCATGCATCTAGAACATTTACATTCATGAATACATCCCCATTACAAGAATGTGCATTTGTATTAAAAAATGTTGCATCATAAAAAACATTTTCTTTGGATTTTACAAATATGATGTGTTCATCAATCATTGATAAATACATCAAAATACCTAACTATTTATCTAACATTTCTTTCATTGAATCTATTGTAGATTATGACATTGTAAACCTTAGGGAAAAAATCTTTATGTTTTTCAAAGTTGCGCCCCTATCTTGGCATCTACAAAGGAGGTATTCTAAAGGCTCAAAACCAAGGTATAATTAGCCAAAAGAAGGTGGCCCATTTAACCTATGTGGCTCGTTTGATGAACATTAGCAGCAAAGACATTATCAATTGGTTTGCCTCACTAACTTTCCTTTCCGGATGCATCATTTCATATACTAAAGTATCCTAATCTTTTATATAAATATTGATTTTTCGATAATTTCTATCAATTTACTACGTTAAGAATTCGTATGTATGCCCCAGGCTTGGTGGGGAATCGCACATCCAAGAGAAAAAATATCATATAATTCGTTATGTGCATTATAATGAACATCAAAACCCAAAAAATAACTATAAAGAACAATTATTATTATTTATTCCTTTCTTTGATAATGAACATACCCTCAAAGATGACCATTCCACATGGAATATTGCATATTATAATATGCATGAAATACAAATCAATTTATTAAAAAAACATTTATATATCATTTTGATAATGATATTGCATACACAACAAATTAGGAAAACATAGAATCACAAGCTCTTGAATTAACAACAAAAATGACATTAACATATGGATAGATAAATTTTCTAATGTAGATATTAGGTTTTCTTCACAAAATATTACTGATTGCACTAAAGTGGAACCATATAACATTTGTAATGGATATATTGTTAACCCATGTATATGTGTCTCCACTATTTCTGATTCAACCAATATTGATGATCAAGACCAAATTATGCCTACCCATGAATTCCATTCATTATTTCAAAAAATGAAAAATGAACATCTTATATTTGATGATGTTGTACAAAAAATAAATCCAAATGAACCAATTCATTTATTCATTATTGGAGATGTTGGTATAGGTAAAGCTTTCACATCAATGTTTTTAATTCAAGTTTTGTTATGTTTTTATAATAGACATCCTCATTTAGACCTTTTAAATTTTTATTTCTTTTCATGGCATATACTAGAAAAAGATTTAACATTGATGGAACTATAATTCATTCAAGTCTTTCTATATCATTTAATTATAAAAAATTACCATCATTAAATTCAGAATAATTAGATAATTTAGTTAATAAATATGACCAATTCTAATTAATAGTATTAGATGAAATCTCATTAATAGGGAAAAAATATTAAAATTTATTGATCTTCAATTAAGATTAATCAAATGTATTCACACCAAATTTTTTGGAAATCTTGATGTAATTATCACTAGGAATTTTTTATCAGGTTCAGCTAGTTTGTGATGTAAGAGTTTTCAAAATTAATGGAAACAACATTGATATTTAACTCCAAATTTTTGGATGGAAAAAATTAAATGTTATGAATTGAAGCAAGTCATGCCCCAAAGTGATGAACAATTCATTAACATCTTAAATCAATTTTAAACTGCTACACAATTGCAATCAGATGTGGATACCATAAATAATCAATGTATCCATACACCATTAAATGATCTAAAATTTCCATATTTATTTTACACAAATGAAGCAAAGCAAAAACATAATGAATCAACATTTTTTCAAAATGAAGGGGATGTATTCATATTGCGTGCACAATATAGACATCATGATACTTGTCCTCAATCATTTTAATTATAAAATGATGCAAACTTCATAGCAAGACTGCACTCAAAGGTTCAAGTAAAAAAATATATGTTGGTTGAACTTATGCAACACATGATGGTCTTGTAAATGGTGCAAATGGAATATTCCAAGTATCAACTAAAATATTCAATTCACAAGAAGTCATATGGATACTATTTACTAATCCCAAATGTGGTCAACACACAAGAATAAAGAATGCACATTTGTATGAACATGAAATACATCCTACATGGACACCAATAAAACCCATATCCAAAGATATTCAAATTGGTTCAAATTATTTTCCCATTATAACAAGAACACAATTTCCCATTCAATTGGTTGCAACACGTACTATACATTAAACACAAGGATTAACACTTGATTATGTAGCATTTGATCCCACTAATGTTTATAAACATGATTTAACATATACAACATTTTCTCATATTAAGAAAAAGGAAATTTTTTATCTTTTACAACCTTTGGGGATGAATTTTTTTCAAATTAATCCAAGTGTTGCCATGGAGATGTGTTGATTGCAAACCATTGCACGATGGGATGTACTTGTCCCCAAACCATATACATTTCATGATTCACATGTACTAATTTATTCTCTCAATACTAGGTCATTACCTTTATATAAAATGATGTTTTCTCATATTACAATCTCAAAACAGCTCACATATTGTGCCTTAATGAAACACATTTTAACACATTAACGTTTAATAATACATCTTTGAACATTGATACAAAAACACATTCAATGATTAGTGTAAATGGTCGAAATGGTACAATGATTATATATGACAATTTCACAACCTTATCATCACATGAAACTTTTATATTTTTCAAGGTTGAGTATATCGCAACAACATTCAATGCAAATACAAGAAATATTGTTCATATAATAACAATATATAAACCTTCAACATTATCCTTGTCAATGTTGATAATTCTCTTTCAAACTTTTTTTAATCTGACGTCAATTTCTTGTCCCATGATAATAATTGACGAATTCAATATTGACATGTTCGATCAAAACTCAACACAATCAAATGAACTCTAAGGTTTGATGGACCAACATTCAATGAAACTTCAATTTTTAAAGATTATAACAATTTATGAATCTCATATTGATCACATATCAAGAAATGCACCCACTCAAGAATGCATATCAAGAGTTGTTGAAACTTATTAGACTGAACATAAGCCAATATATTTTGCATTCAAACTCCCAAATTACATCCCACAATACCATCACACAGAGACATTACGCGAGTAGCAGCTCATTGTTTGAAATGAGACAGACAAATGGAGGGGAATAAAGACGGAACTGGCAGGGCACGGACGAGAAGCTCTAAGCCTTTCGCAAGGCAGCCGCCTTGCGTTGCTCCGGGAGAGGAGAGGGTGAGTCCCGGGCAATCCAAATAGTAGAAATTTCAGAGCATTAGAAAAGAAGAAGAAGAAATTGAAAAGAGGGAGAGGAATGTCAGGAAGAGAGGAAGAAGAAGAGGAGGGTTATCGTTGTGGGGAGAGAGGATTAGGCATGGGGAGAGAGAGAGAGAGGAGGTGATACAAAAAGGGGTTTCAGGGAAGAAGAATGGATAAGAAGGAGCGTGGTTAGTGGTATTGGCAATGCTGACTATGGTGGCCACACCATCTCACCCCTATTCACCCGGACCAAGCAATGACACTAGTGGGGTGGGCTTTGCAACATGCGCATTTCACATCAACACATCGCGTATGTAAGCGAGAGCCAGGACTTGTAGTACTAGTTAGAAATTGAGAGATTTAGCAGTCATGGTTACCGTTCCTGGTCGTGCGCAATACCTTCGGTTGTTGCTGCTCTGCTGCTTCTGGCTATGTACTACTGCCGCCACCACATCGGAACAATAGCAGGACGCAATAATCCAAGGTACGATCGCCTTCACAACACACGGGCGTCTACATTATGACGTCGACGTCTACACCGTTTCAATTCCGTCGTATTTTCTGTCCCTTGGAAACTTATGCACTATGACTTCGACGTCTACATCGTGTCAATTCCGTCGCATTTCCTCTCCCTTGGAAACTACAGCAGCCGCTTGCAAAAGAGGCGGTTGCAAGAGACTCGCATGCACAGGGATTTCGGAATCTACTGGAAACGGAGGAGGAGCAGGATGCGCCGCAATTGCTGGTTTATGTATCAGAAATGGAAGGTAGTCCTCAGGGGTACATCGATATTCCTCTCGGAGCAGGAGATAAGGTTCAGTCTCAAGGTTAGTCTCCAGTTTTCGTCCCCTTCCTTCCTTGTCTCCTTAGATTCTTCGGGAATTCCGTGGCTTTTTGTTCTGTGAGATTCAGCAGGAATTTTGTTGTAACGGTTATGCTGTGCTGTGGATTCAAATGATTCATACTGGAGTGTTTGTGATAGTCTGGAGAATCTTTTTGCTTGCCTGATTCATTTCTTTCTTGAAACCAAAGCTCATGCTTAATAGATCACTGAAGGAATTCAGTGTATGATAGTCTGGATATAATCGTTTTGTTTGCCTGATTCATTTCTTTCTTGAAACCAAAGCTCATGCTTAATAGATCACTGAAGGAATTCAGTGTATGATAGTCTGGATATAATTGTTTTGCTTGCCTGATTCATTTCTTTCTTGGAAATAAAAGCTCATGCTGAATAGACACAGAAGGAATTCAGTGAACAATGAGAGAAGAGAGCACTGTGCTGCCATTCAAGAGCTAAGCATGGGCAGGGCTGGTCCCAGTGCATTTCTCAATGATAGGCCTTTGCTGACTGGGGACAAATAGTGTACATTTTCAACCAAAGAACCATCTGAGTGCCCACAACAAAGCTGGAATGGCATATACTCCACCAGTTTTGCAAGCTGGGTGACTAAATGCCTTAGTTCACATGGAGTCTCTAACTCCAGCCCATCTGTCTCTCCATCAGGTAAGCCTGCAATCATAACAGTGTTGGTTTCATCTTTGCAATGCAGTCTAAGACCTAGTTTGCATCAGATGCATGTAAAAGAAGTTATGCATGGATTCAGTACTGGCATGCACTAAGCACCAATGTACCCTGTATACCTAAAATGGTCTTGCATTTCTCTACTCTTTCAGTTAATGATCTGATGGTTACACATATTATCAGTGTGAACTGTTTGCATTTTGTTTGGAAAGTGTCTTTACGATAAACTGACTCTTATTCCGCACTGAGGGAGCATGTATCCTTCTCAAAAGTACTCTATCAGCAGTACCACAGCAACTTTTATGCAAGCATTCTGCAACGGGAAAATTTTTGGGTTTGAATTCAGCTCAGACAGAGGGTGAATTATACGTTAAAGTGAAAAGGGATATGGTGGTGGTTCTGCAGTGATTCTGATCTCAGACTTGGAAAATACAATTAGCCCTAGATTTCTTGACTTGGCAAATTGATGTTTATTTCAGTTGGCAACGAAAGGAGAGGGTGTCATAATGCAGGTGAGGGTGATGGTGGCATCTACTCAGGGAAGGGAGTGGGATGGAGAGATAGGCGAATTGAACCTAGACTTCTATGTGTTCAAATCAGAGGATGGGTTGCAGAGGCTCTTGGTTCTGAAAAATGGAGGATGGCCAGCCTTCATGGGCTGACAGTTCAACTGTTTTCTTTCACCATGTAGCTCAAGATGGATGGTGGAGCATCTACAAAATCAACCCCTTTGACAGTTCTTCTGATCAAGGTTCTGGAATACTGTCTCATGTTTGTGCTGTTGAAAGCTGATATGAGTTTGTTGAAGTCCACTCAGGATTTTATTATTGAGCTATGAGGGCTTTCAATTAGGGACTTTTACATTACCACTTAAAATCCAGTAGAGCAAGCTGGGCTTCTGCAGGTACAATGACATAAAAAGCTGTGAATTGTTGAGGAAAACCTGAGTGATAAATCATGGCCATGTACTTCAAAATCCTGAAGTTCTCTACCATATGTCACACCCCCAGATTAGATTCTGTGTAGCAGAAAAAGAACACATGCATTTCAGTGTGATGCATTTCATGAGAGGCGCATGTGTGTCTTGTGCACTTGCCATGTTTCATTTTTTCACGACACCACTTCAGTTGATTTTCTTACAAACCATGCTGAGGCTACCCCTCATGTGACCAGGTTTTTATGATTTATTGCTTTGTATGTGAAGAATGTAGGGTAGTATTTTGTGCCAGAGTTTCTTGTTTTCATTTGTACAACCTCTCAAACTCTTAACTCTTCATAAGGCGTCTACAGAGCCAGGGGAGTAACCCCACCTGGAGTTCATGCTTTCAGTCCAGTAGCCTCAAGTATGGGCAATTGGATTGTGGTGGCTACCAGGCAAGCTTCAACCCAACATGTGGAGATTTTTGACTTGCAAACAAAGAAATTCATCAAGTTACAACAAATGCGCATCATTACAACCCTTTTGTTTCTTCATCCTCGAATGAAATCAGGTACCACAGATGTAGAGGAACTCACCCTGATGGTTCGTCCACCCCTTCAGTGGATCTCTGGGTTGAATCTGTGACATTGCCATTGGAAAATTTGTCTTCCATCATTGTAGATGGCAGTTTTCCGTCATTCTCCCCTGATGGTTCCTTAATTGCATATGTTTGGAGCCCCAATAATGGTGCACCCATGAATGTGATGAGGCTGGATGGGTTTGAAAACTGAAAGGTGGTCACAAGGGTTGTATTTGGATTAGTATAGGACCCTACAAAGGACATAGTATATGCTGCTCTTGGACCTGTGCGTAGATCCACCCAAACCTCTGCACACATTGTGGTGGTTCATAATGCAAATACCACAGATGTGGAAGCTAATGAACCAAGCTCTTCATGGAAATACTTCACAAAAGAGGGTACACACAATAATGCTTTTCCTTCACCGTCAGGTGATGGTAGGTAATATTTTTTTTGTTGAGGGTGATCTGGGTACATCTTCATTGCCTCACTGAGGGGAATTGGACTGACACACACCCAAATTGGTCACCTGACAATGAGCGGATTGCTTTCTCTTCTAACTGAGGTCACCCACGTGAACTAACTCAAAAACCCTGAACACAAAACTCTAAGCTGCTTTTACCAGCTGTCACCTCCATTGTGTACTGAGGAAGTGTCCTGTAGATTCACAATAACGAGTACATGAAAACTCAGTTTATTGATGCATTTCTCAATTTTTCAGTTTGTGGAAATTTGATTCAGATGCCCAGTTGAGTAAGCAGGTGGGATCTCAGAGGATTGAGTATAAGCCCTTGAGTTATCATAAAGAGACTGTGCTGTTCATTCCCAAGTGGTTAACTTTGTGTTTCACATGACTTTTTCATGCAGGCAGGTTTGCATTCAACCTTATTCATCCAAATGGAACAGGGTTTCACAATGTTTTGAATAGCAGCCCTGGATGGATTAACCATCCATGCTTCAGCCCAGACTCCAAAAACCTTCTCTTCACATCAGATTATGCTAGACTAACAGTGAACTGATCTCAGTGCCACATCAGTTCCAGCCATATGGTGTCCAGATTGATGGCTCTCGATTGATTAGACTCAGTCAGTTCCAACAAGAATGGGACAGCTGGGTGGGGCAGCATTCCAGTAGCTGCTTTTGTGTTGTCAAAAGAAGGGACAAAAAGCTTTTTGTGATTTCAGTGACATGGACTTTCTGCAGAGAATTGGAGCTGCTCCCCAAATGCGTGGTTTTCATTGACATGGCTTTGCACATCCTCTGGATTCTGGGGTAGCCTTGGCAGGTGCTCATATGCATAGAGAACCAGCTTGCAAGGATCTATTGTATGAGACATAAAGGTATGTCTGTGTCTAATTAGCCAGCAGTCCCTCTCTGGTTCAGCCTATTTTTATGCCAGCCACCTTTAACATAAAAGTCATGAGTGTATTTTTAAAAACAAGCAGGCTCCCTGCAGGCTCACTAGTGTGGAAGTAAAAGAGTGTGGTTTTGGGAAGTTTTGGGATTTGGGATGCAGCATAATGTAAGATCATACCCATCAGCCAGCTATATACTCAGAAATGAGATTGTGAAATAATAGCAAATGACCTCTTCTCATGGAAAGCAGAGGACCTTGACTGGGTTGAAGATACTCTCAAATGTACCTACTATATAAAGAATCATTTGGTTACCTGTAACCAAATGCTGGATTGTAAGCTGTATGACATGAATGCCTTCATATTTGAAATGAAGATTGCTTTTCCAGTACTTCCTAGAATATTTTTGATGTGTAGAGCATGGCTAGAGTTTCACAGGTTGGGTGGGATTGATCTGCACTTGAGATAAAAAGGCTGCTGCAAGATTGTCCACCCACTAAGAGAGCAAAAGTGGAGGAGGATTCACTTCCTTCAGTTTCAAATGGTACAAAATGTTTCAACCCTCAGACCAGGCCTTTTGCTCAGATAACCTCAAACTTGGATATATCAAACTAGTCTAGTTCAAGATTGCTGCAAAGTTATCCAATTGACACCTTGTAACTAATTTGCTGTTTAAGTTCCATCTATGTAGTCTAAGTTCAAGTGTTTGAACAATCCCTTTATTAGTGCTCATCAAACTTCTATTTGATTTGATAGAGCAGGTGGAACAACCAAGGAACTCAAAAGAAGCAATTGTGATTTCAATTGTTGAGATGGAAGGAGCAAGAGAATCCCAGTTGAGATTTCAGTTAATATATAATGTGGTTCTTGTTTGCCTGCATTTGAAAAACCCTAATCTCTGATGGAATGCTTTGTATACCTGGAAGACCTTTGCCCAAGTGGATGATGTAAGTTTTGTTTGCAGACCATACCTTGTGAAGTTATGGAATTCATTTTTGCTTGCAAGTAAACATGTAATTGTCTGAACTGGGACATTCAAGTGTTGCAAGGCTTGTTTGAAGGGCAAGTTAAAGTTGTGTCAACAGGTACAACCCCACGGTCAAATTGGGAGGGGTCACTTGTCATCCTGCACATGGTTCTCAGTCTTCCTTCTGGCTATGTTGCTTGGTATCCCTGTGCCTGCAGAAATTCTTGTGGACTCTATTGCTCGGAACAATTCATATGGTGATTTTTCATCAGGCAACTGCTTCTTTATATGCAAATCAGCTTCATGCACTGGCTGCTTGTATCTGGTGCAAGTTCATGTTGCTCCTTGTCAGAGTGAGTTAAGCATTTAGGGTTTAGGGTTTGGGATTGGCAGATTTCAGCTGGAGTTGTTTTATTTGAAGGCATATTCAGGTGAGCTGAGCTGGAGTGTTGTTTGAGCAGGGGAAGCAAGCGAAATCCATTACATGGAAGGCAAGACACATATGGTTGCTCAGTTTTGGTAATTCCAGTGATGATGATAATTGGAACTGGTTTAGGTGAAACAGGTGTAGGGTCCAATACTGGTTGTCATCTTGACAATTCTGACCATTGTCACCTTAACAATTTCCTATCATTTGATTGTCACTTGGATTGTGAAGCAACACAGAGCCCAAGTTTGTTATTGGAATACATCATTGGAGTATTATACATACATACATACATACATACATACATGCAACACCATTTTCATTTTGTTGGGTCCCCAAGTTAAGTACTAAAACAATTGTGCCAAAAAAATTCTACAAATTATATAATAAATCCCATAATTAGATAAGAAAAACATGTCTAATGTATCTATACAAAGCTATGTCCAATTTTATTATGTACATATGTTATTATTAGATGACTTGTTATATCTCGTTTAACATGGCAATATTATTGCATGACTTCTATACTGTGCAGCTGGGTCATTTGCATACCTTACAACTCTTTTGTAATTTGCTTCTTGAGTAATACTAATACTAATATTATTATTACCACATGCTAATGATATACTATGTTTTTGGATAACAGATTATAAAGCTTAGCTTCTTCTTTGGGGGGGGGGGGGCTTAATTGTGGAGATCTAGGTATATCTGAATGCATTTGCTTTTATCTTTCTAACGAGTTCTCCCATGCAACAATTAGTTGCAAAACACCAGCCCCTCCCCCAACCAAAAACTTTTTTTCCTTGGTTTTGGCATTATGAAAATTATGACCATGCCATGTAACATTTTTTTTCCTTTTTCAATTAGGGATTAATAAATGAATGTGGGAAAAATCAATTTACCCTAAAACCAATTGGTTTTGTTGATGTAATTCCCAAGAGTTTTTTTTTTAAATCTTTGAATTGTAGTTTTAGAGATGCAACCTATAGAATGTAGCCATGTGGAAAAAGAATTACAATGGGAAGTGGAGAATTCAGCTGAAAGTGGAAGTTGGGATTCAGCTCAAAATGGAAGTTGGGAGTTCAGCTGAAATTGGAAGTTGGGGATTCACCTGAAAGTGGAAGTTGGGATTCAGCTGAATCCCATAAGTCAGTTTTTAATGTGTGAAGTGTGATGGGGTTAACTCTTGTTTGCCACTTTGAATTCTTTCAACCTTTTGTTATTATACATATTTTGTTATTTCATCTTCTCTTGCAATATGTCAAGTCAGATTGCATATATCTAAAGTGAATTTTACGGAAAAAAAACCCAAACAATTGCTAACTTTGTTCCTTTGTGGATCCTGTTTTTTGGAGATTTTTCAAAGCTAAAAAAAATCACAATTTGTAAGTTTTTTTCATGATCATGTATGTGACAAAAAAGCAAAAAAAAATGTGTTGACCAAGAGCATAAACAAACATTCCTTGCAAAGGAAAGCTCAACACAAATGATTGTAAATCCACAAACAATTTGAAGACAATTTTTTTAATTTTTGAAACTTTTGAAATGATCAATAGTTTAGTAATAGTACTAAAAAAAAACTCCAAAAAATGATCACTAAGAATACAACAATGAACATATTAAGAAATGATTTTATGTTGCTTACATGTTTTGAAAAATGTTTTTATCTTGTATGGGCAGGAGAGAAAATCATGTCATTATCATTGTCATCATCATTGGAGAAAGAGATTGAGGATCCAATACATTATGTGAAGCTAGATATCAAGAAGATCGAACCTATCAATGGATTGCTACAACTTGTGCAACAAAATCAGCTCAAAAATGAAAGAGCTAAAATCATCAAACAAAAGTATGTACAAAAAGACAATTAGTTTTGCTCCATCACATGATCCACACATGAATGACCCATAAAGAGAAAGGAGAGGAGAGGAGAAACACACATAGCTCAAATTAGAATGTGATGGATTTTGAGTGGGGTTTTGTTGGTTTCAGATTCGAAGATCTTCGAGCAATCCTTGGTAGTAAGCTTATGGTAGAAAGACAACTCCAAATGAAACTTTTGAGTTGACTAATCAACTAAAGGTGATGATGATGCTTGATCGATCATCATAGTTGTAAAAGTTGAACAATCTTGAAAGAAAAGAATTTCAAACCCACTCCATGGAGTTTGTATAGAATGATATTTCTTCATGAAATGTTTTCACATATTTTGATTTGTGAAAAATCTATTTATGTGTATGTGAACCATTTAGTTTCGTGATGGAAAAAACTCTGAACCTTTTCAAGTGTGTAGAATGACAAGGAAGAGCTTCAAAAGCTTGTGAAGGAAGCATCTAAAGATGAAGAAACTTTGGAATTTGTGAAGGAAGATGTTGAACAAGCTGATAATGAAGCAATGCTTGCAAGGCAAATGAATGGAGTTTTCATTTTGCTCTTTTCACATGATTTTTTAAGCTTGTAAGAAATTATGAAGGAACATGCAAGCAAGGTCCAAATATTTTTGTTCACATAAACAAATATTATTCTTGACTTTGATTGAATTTTTTGTAGGGAGAGACAACAAAGCCTTATTTTAGAATCTGCTGAACTTATGAGGATACGAAAAGAGTATCACAAAAAGATTGAAGAAATTGAGAAAGAACATTTTGATGGTCTTTTTCCCATGGTGGACCGCATGAAAGTAAATGATTTTTTTCCTCTAAAGCATATGTAAAAACATTGGTTATTTGCTTGAGCAATCATGTAGTTCATAAAATGTTTTGACCTACATGAAATTCATCATTTGCATAATCAAAGTCATGGATAATGAAGATCATTATATTGGAGTCCTCTTAATGTTGAAACATCATTGAAAATTGGATTTCTATAGATTGAAATCAAGAATGCATAAGAATCAATTGTAGAGGACCTTGTGAAGATTGGAATGACAACCAAGGAGGTGTGCTTGCCCATGTAAAATCTTGAACAACTTGAGATGTCATTCTTTGTCCTTGGTTCATTCCATCATCAATGTGCATTTACATGAAATTCATAACTCAATTCAAATACTCAACTTGATGGAACATTAAGTATACATGCTTCATTTTATTAATAAAGAAAGAATGAGAGGAACATATATGTTGTGCAGATTCTAGAAGGGAAGGAGAAGTATGAACAATGTTCACATGAATGCAAAGTTTTAAAAGACGAGAAGATTGACCTTGTAAATAAATTGAAAAACTTGGACAATGTCCCTAAGAAATATCGCAAACAGGTGATTTAGGGACAAAAGCTTGATCCAAAATTTGTTTTTGCTTCAAAATTCAAACTCAAACCCATTTTTCTTGTTTTTACTTTCAAATTAAAAAAATTCAAGAAGATTGATGTAAAGGTGAACTTGGCCTTCTGAAGTTAAAACTCAAAAATTATGTTGTGCACACATGTAGTGCAATATCATGATCAATGCATTGCAAGCATTACAAAACCAAGATGCAAAGGGGATAACAAAGGTAATGTGTCTACTAAATTATTATTTTTCCATGATCCTCCTCCTCCATGGGGTTTATTACATCTTTCACTACCAAAAATTTGCATCGAAGGTAACAAGAATATTGAACAATTAATAGTGGTTATGTCCCAAAATATATAAATTGGTGGGTATCCATAATTTGTAAAATATAGGTGCAAGAGGTGGAAGCAATAGTTCAAAGTTTATACAACACAATTAGAGAGAAAATAGAAGAACATGCCAAATCTATTTCCAATATGGAGAAATGGAGACTTGTTGTTGAAGAAAAAATAAGCCTAAAACCCCATAGGGGGTGCGTCCACAATAAAATGAAGCACACCCAACTCCTTTATTCCTTTCAAAAGGGCAAGGACTTGAAATTGGAAATTGAGATGGCATGCAACCATTGCACAAAAGTTATGGTTTAATCACATATTTGACTTCTATAATACACTTTTATAATAAAATTTAGTTTTCCTTAGTTTTACAACTTATCTTTATATTTATCCAAGAACTATTGGAAAGAAATTTGTAGATTTTGAATTTTACAATTTATTTATATATCAATTCCAATGATAATCCAAAACCATGTAAAGTCTAATAATTATTCAATCTACATGAATATGAAATTTTTTCAAACAACTCTAGATTAATTTTTATCATTCTTATGTGATTTACTTAGGACCTCAAAATTAGTTACAAGTGTTTAATTAGTCTTTTTTCACCTTCAAATGTTGATATAATTGATTTTTATATGTCATTCTTGCATGTATGTTACATCACATTATGTAGATTACATGAAAAAAAAAAAATCTTAAATGAAGTTAAAATTTTACAAGTGTGTTATTTAGGAGTGGTTACAGTTGTAGTGGCTCATTATATTGTAGACTTACCCCATAGTTCTTTTAAAATTTCCATTTTTTAACAAAAAATGTTTTCACCTACAAGCTTGAATATTTATGCATTGTAGGAATGTTTTGTGGCTGAAATCCAAAAGCAACTTAATGCATCAATTCTTGAAATAGAAGAACTCCTTAGCGATAAGGTACATTTCCCATTTTTTTCATAGATTGTTCAAACTTCTCCTTGAAAACCTAAAGGCTCTAATTATTCAAGTTATGTTGTACAAACAAAAACCATATGAGCAAATTCCGTGGATGTGGGGAAAATAGGTGCAATTAGACATGCAAATGATGACCAAGCAATCCAATTTGAAAAATGAGATTGATATTTTTGCCAATAAGTTGAAGGAAAGGGATAAGGCTATTTTGCTATTGCAAGAGCAAAAACTTTTAATTAACAAAATGAAAAACCAAATGTGCATATTCATGCAAAAAAGACAAAAAGATCAACATCAAGTATCTTTTACAACCAAACATGTTGAAATAATTGAATACTTCTTTTTTCTTATAACAAAATTTTCAAGTTGTTTGATACAAACTACCCATAAAAGTTGATACCACCTTGATGAAGAATTAAACTCATCCCTATATGAAAATCAAAATGAGAATGACACGAGGATCTCATTAGAGAAATTTAATAATGAAATTGTAGAAGGCTTTCAAATTGTTTGATATTCTTTTGTAGTTTTATCATAAGGGCCTTAATTTATGCCTTGTTTCCTAGGCTACCTGTTGACTTCTTACCTTTTAAACTTCCTTCCCTTGAAATTATTGCTTGAGAAATTTATTTTCCATGAATTTTTCCTCTCCTTTTATCCATCCACATTCCAATGTCATAAAAACTCTTAGTGAACCATTGAATAAAAAATAATACTTGAATCTACACTAATTGCTACACATTGTTGATGTGCCAAAATGTAGCTATCACTTGTAGATATTGTGAAAAAGAAGATGCAAACAAGTTTGGAGGAGATGAGGAAGGGCATTGACATACTCATGGACAACTTATTGGTGGTGGAGAATTTGAACAAGGAGGGTGTTGCAATGCAACATGAAACCCATCTCAAGGTGTTTTATTATCCAATAACACCCTATTATTGATTTCTTACCTTCATCACTTGTATTGAACTATATATAATAGGATTATGGCACCAAAATTCATGTTGCAACTTTGGATTTCTTGTCCAACAATGATGGAATTAAAATTTGGACGATCAATTTTACATTTCACAATGCATTGCACAATAGTAAGCTTGGATCTTCACCATTAAACCCTTGCTCCCTTGAAGTTTGTTATTCTTTCAAATTAATTGCACCCAATTTTCAAATGAATGATGTATGATATTAAAGGTTCAAATTTTTATTAATTATTGGATAATTACATTTGGGAATTATGCAAGTGGTAATGTTGGAAAAACAAGTGATGGTGTGTATTGATGTAGAACAAAAGCAATGTCAACAAATCACTAAATTAAGTAGTGTTCATGTTTATTTGATCCAAGCTGCAGCTAGGAATGTATGTGCCAAACAAGTTGTCATTACTTTCTTGTTCTAACACAATTTTTTTTGGCCTAATCTTGATATTAAAGATTGAATAATCTATTACATGATTGGACATTGACCCAATATGCATACATTCATTACAGTCTTTAATGTGTGCCATATGGGGGGCATCATACTCTGTTGCATTTTGTAATATGAATCAATTTGTATTGTTGTCAACTTTAGAGTAATAAAAACATTTTGTAGATGTGATCTCAATTGAAGTAGAAAAAATGACAATTTCCATTATGAAAGGATTTGGAATCACACATTTTAAAAGTTTTTTTAGTCAATACATGAGATGGAACTTATTCATAAATCAAGTTATATTTGGTGGTCATGTTCAATAACATGCAAAATGGAAAGAAGTCAAGGACAATATAGAAATCCAAGGGAATTCTCTCAACAACTTCCATAAAAGGGTAATTGAATTTGAAAAGGAATACAAAGCGTTCACAATTCTCTACAAGTTGATCCGTGGCCAATGCAATAAATATGTTCAACTCTTAGCGGTCTATTGCATAACCTTCCTTGTGTTTACTTTGCAAAATTCTTAATACATATGATAAAAATGTCTTTTTTTGGTTCAATATTGACATCTAATAAAATTATTGCCATGAACCAAAGAATAAGAAAATTAAATGCACAAGCCCATATGCATACAAGTCACTGTTAAGTCTAAGACTAGATTTCCACCATGCATTGTTCTTTATGATTAATGTACATGAAAAAACTTAAAGTCCAACAAATTAATCATTGTTTCACCAAATGACATGGATAATTTATAGAATATGATTAAGTTGGAAAGCCAAATTGATATAAAATTGATGTCAAAAATGTATTGAACCATGTGAGGTGTGAATAGACAAGTGAGTTGACAATTCAAGAAATCAAGGATAAGATGAAAACCTTGAACACAGAGGTGGGGCAACTCCAAGGAGAGGTTTTATATAAGGTGAAGGTCTTGAATAGGATCCACATCAACTATGTTCTCAGTGTAAAAACTCGCACTGCCTTACGAAAGGACATTGCAAATTGTGCTTCCATGGTGAAAGACAAAAAGGTTTTAGATTCACATCTTTTATTGTCAAATTGAAACATGTCATCCAAAAAAATGAAATTTCAATACTTTATTCAAGGCCGATGGATATGGGAATTAGGATTTGGTTTCCTTTGCATCCAAGCTTGATAGTTCATTGTTAATTGTGGGTTGACACTATATGTAACAATTAATAGTTGAAGAGTTGGAGTTGGATGTGGTAAACTTGGAAATTGTAGTCAATAAGGTTGAAAAAGACATGGTGAAGGCACGAAAGACATATCATTTGTCATTGAAGGATAGAAACAAAGTTGACATCTCTCTTATTGACCGCAATGATGAACTTTGCATCCTTTATGAGAGGAACAATGTCCAGGTGAAATTCACATGCCACCTATTTATATTAGTAGTTTGATGTTGGTGGATTCATATTTTGTATGATTAATACCTTTGAAGTTAGTTTTCATGGTTACAATGGTATATCAGATGGGTTCAATTGTAAATTTATAAAATATTGATTAATAATATATGGAATAGTCATTTTTAAAAACATATTCCTTGAACACATGGTTAATCATGCGACTATCGTTGAATTTAATGAGGAAAAATGATGAAAAATATGTTTTAAACTCCCACAAATTGTATATAAAAGGGGGGATGATTAAATATCCACTTAACCAAATTTTTTTTAAAATATCAAATTCCCAATTTGGCCAAAAAAGTAACAATCACTTTCGTTGGAAGATGACCATGGAATTGTGTACACCTTTAGTAGTCCTTGAAGGTGAAGGCACATATGATCACCATAGTTGAAAATTTTGGGTCTCATATATTCATATCATGTGCTTGAAGTAGATGGAGTTATTGAGGCATTCAAATGTGGAGAGTGCAAAGCGTGTGGATGAGATCAAATTTTTGAAGTTGACATGCCAACTAGCACACAACTTTATTTTAACCCAACACAAAACCATTCCTAACACTAAATTTGTTTACATGGAGTTGGTTAGTCTTAAAGAACAAGTATTATTCTATGTCTCATCCATCCTCTCTCAAACAATAACACTTCACAATTTTTTTATGAGATCTTAATAAATGAAATTAGGAGTTCTTTTGTTTGTAGGCTTAACAAGTTATTTGCTTGACTACAATTCATAACATGTTAAAGGTTGCCATATCATTTGGCATTAATACGAATCAAATTGTGTCACCATATTTCTATGTTTGAAACAAACTAAAGCTTGATTTAGAAAGGGAATGTGATTGTGACACAAATGATCAAATGTGAGTTTTTCATTCATATTTTTTTTGATATTGAAAAGATACCTAAGTTCAAGGGGGGAATATTTTATGTCAAGTCATGTTTGGAAATTGAGATGGGGACATATGAATCCATGGATTGGGGGGGAGGGGATGAAAGATGGAGAAAGCATGTAAAGATGTTTTGATATTGTCGGAGCTAATAGAGAAGCCTAGCAATTTGGAAAGGTGGCACCTTTTGCTCGGTCGAGGCAATACCACTAATGAACTTACAAGAAAGCTCTTGCCATTGAAGAGTTTTTATCTACCAAGGAAGACCAAACATATGAAAAAGATATCACTCTTGAGGAGGTTTATTTTTCCAAACTATTTTTTATCCAACCTCATGCCATATATTTTGACAAAATCATGGAAATAAGTTTTATGATCACATCAATTTTAGAAAAAGTTGTTTGTTTCTTTATTTGAAACCTAGGGCATGATAAATTGTCTATTTATATGTCCTAATTCAAGTTTGATGCAACCATTCATACTATTGGGTTTGTTTGTCTAGGTCAAGATGCTAGTAGAAGATTTGACACGGAAGGCTACCCTTGCACAACATAAAAGCATTAGAGTTGGCAAACAGATGAATTTCTACCTCTACCAAATGAATGTGGTCACACGTCAAATTATGGCCACAATTTCTGAATTGTCACTTGTCCAAGTAAGAAATGCACCTCAAATAAACATATAACAAAATTTAGGTTACTTATAACAAACCAAAAATTCTACATCACATTCATGAAAACATAATATTTTTTTTTGATAAATATGCATTGTGTGATTTAATTTCAATCTGCAATTGAGACAAAGATTGAAACATGGTGTCTTTTATATTATATTAAAAAATCCATGATGCAAAATACTTTTCATTCAACCTTTATATTGATAAATAAAACATGCATGCATCTACATCTCCATTTGAAAATATATGATGGGTGACATTTTGGATTGTGTCCAACTAATTTAGGCAAATGTGTAACATGGTAGGCAATAGCAATTAGTGTGAAACAAGAAAGGGAAAGGGCACAATTGAATCTTGACAAGGCCATTATACACCTTGAAAATGGAGAAGTAAAATCTTGAACTCTTGGATTCATATTTGCAAATTTATCCTCTATGAATCCCTAGTTTTAAACCATGCACATGGGTTCTAGCTAGGCATCACATTACATTGCTTTGTTGTAAAGGAATTTGAACTTAGTGTAAGTGATCTTTATATGTAGTACTTAGAGTACTTT
>Ga0116229_10005710_pt1 | contig 20185 bp, 14 predicted proteins | sample S1TSphgellanicum_3_FD_87313 | JGI IMG/M metagenome (GOLD analysis project Ga0116229, IMG submission 87313) | Host-associated microbial communities from peat moss isolated from Minnesota, USA - S1T2_Fc - Sphagnum magellanicum MG | ecosystem: Host-associated > Plants > Peat moss > Unclassified... | reverse complement strand
TGACTGCTTTTGGGGAAATATTCTTAAAATATTCTTGAAAAAATCTTTGAAAAAATCTTTAAATTTTTTCAAAATGTTTTTCATACTATTTGATTAAGGTTCATGTAAAAAATTTGGAAAAAAAATCATTCTCAAAAAAATTGAAATCCATTTACAAGTCCTTTTATTGCTTAAAAACAAACATTACGATGTTTAATGAATGTTTTTGCTAAATTATTATTCATTGGATTAATTTCAAATTAATTCACATGTTCCCATGATATAAAAAAATTTATAATTTCAACATCACATTAAATTACAACGTTAAAACATGAAAAAACCAAACAAGCAATACACTTGTTATGGTACGTGTTATTGTGACTACACCCTTAGTGATCATTGTAGACTACAATAATAAATCATTCACAAACAAAAAACAAGTTGTATTTGTAGTTTCAATAAAAGAAACCCAACTTATTTTTTCTTCAACTAAAAATGCAATATTTTTCCCAAATGATGCATAATACAATTGAATGGTTATAAGATCAAATGCCATTTTTGTTGATGTTATGAAATGATCTGATGATTTTGATTTAACCAACCATCGATTATAATACATGTTTTGTTATAAGGGCTACACCTATTACAAAAGTTGACCTTAAAATGGCCTTAGGCTATGCCATATTCACCAAAGCTAACGTCGACATTTATGTTCAGCTTATTGGCATGTGTAACCACAAGATATAAAGGACCTATAGGCTTGAAATGGGTGTGTGGCTACTCCCATTCGAAATACACCTATGTTGTCGCATCCCTAACATAAGGTTTATGATTAGGTGTGAAGTGCAAGGGCCCATGAGGCCAAAAGTGTGTTTAAATGTAAAACATTTTCTCACAAATGGGGGAAAGTGCAAGGGATGAAGCCCAATGACTCCCAAGTGCACTCCCACTTTGGGAGTTACATTCGTGTGGGAGTTGCAAATGTTTAAAACCTTGGTTAAAAAGGCAAACACACACCAAATTGAGCTCCCATGACACCATTAAAGAGGTCTTGAAACGTAGATGTTTTAATTGCCCTCACATTATTCATTTATATATAATTTGCATGAAATATGATCAAAAGAAAAGGCGAGAGTCAAATTGAAAATTTGACATCCGACCATAAATCCCTTAAAACTAAGGGTCAAATGAAGTTTGATTGGGGCGTGCTATACACCGTTAGAAAGATCTTTTTGAAGGATATAAGATATTTGCCTTTCATTCTCAAAATAGATGTAAATTGAAAAAGATATGAATGTCCAAAGTTTTGGGATAACAAATGTCCCAATTTTGGGACTCCCACTTGGGAATCTTGGGGAAAGTGACATTTGGATGTAGTCCCTACAAAAAGGCACATAATATACTATAGGGAGGGGAGCGGTGCCTTTTCCCAAAGGTTGCAAGTTGTCTAAAGCTTGTGCTTTGAATTTTTCTTTACTAAGTCCACCACACCACTTTCATTTGACTTGCACTAATTGCCCTCTTTTCTTGGTTGTGCAGGTTGATTTCATTTTAAACTCTTATTTGTGAGTTCATCCTAATCCCATTTTGGAATTCCAACACACCCTCTTATCCCCAAAATGCTATGAGTTAAGAGCGTGCCCTAATTCTTTTCTTTTTCCATTGTTTCATTATGGGACCCAATGTCACGACCTTAGCTTTAGGCTTGCGACCAAGGCAAAAGCATGGAAAGGTGCAGGCCACGAATGTAACCCAGGAGCCACAATTGCACTCCTAAGAATGTGAGGGAATGAACCCACACACTTCCAAGTGGATTCCCACTTTGCGAGTTGGAATTCCTATGGAATCCCAAATTTTCAAAAAGGTATTTAAGAAGTCAAAACTCATTGGATTAAATATCTCCTTATACCATTGCAAAGCTCTTAAAACGTAAATGTACTTAAAACACAAGTTATGGCTAAAAGAAAGGTTGGGAATTAAAGTGTCAATTTGATTCTTGCCCATTAAAAGTCAAGAATCACTTTAAAATACATGCGTGCAGGTGGCATACCACATATTTTTAAAAAGCTCTTGATGAAGGCTATAACTTTGTTTTAGACCTCATTTCAATCAAAGTTCTGCACAAGAAATTATGGCCCTCCAAAATGTCGAGAATCCAAACTTGGGAATCCTAGGACAAAATGACATTTGGATGCAACCCTTGTGGTTAATCATAGAGAATACTATAAGGGGAAGTTGGTGGCTTCCCCCAAGTCCAAATTGTAATGAGTCTCATGAGTTTGTGTATGCCCATGGCTTGTCCGTGCACCAACAATGTTTTAACCACGCATTAACCAACTTCTTATTTGGTTTGTGCAAGTTCATGTGAATAATTGAACCACTTGTCACGTCTTAGTCCTCATCCTTGAACTCCAACACACCCTTTTACCCTTGAAATGCTGCAAGCTAAGGAGCATACCCCAATTCCTTTTGTTGTTTTTACTTTCAAACTCGCATTTGAATCTTTCAAGGAGTGTGGGGGTGCGTCACCCAAATTTGGGTCCCTTAAGGAATTTGGGGGTGCATCATACGTCAACGTAAACATTTGGGAAACTAGCATAGGTTCACATTAGATTTGAGGGACAAATAGGTTAGAAATGGGTGTCTCGTTAAACCCATTCGATTTATGCTTACATTAATGTAGAAAATTCAAAAACTAGCGTAGGTTCACACCAAATGGGATGGATGGAAAGCCTAGAACTGGGTGTGTGGCGACTCCCATTTGAGATACACATATGTCAATGTAAAAATGTGGGAAATTGGCATAGGTAACCACAAGATATACATGACGAATAGGCTTGAAATGTTAGTGTAGCTACTCCCATTTCAAATACACCTACATCAATGTAAACACTTGGGAAATTGGCATAGGTAACCACGAGACATACATGATAGATAGGCTTGAAATGTTAGTGTAGCTATTCCCATTCAAGATACATCTATGTTGACATAGAGGTTTGGGAAATTGGCATAGGTACCCATGATATGGGACGGATTGATAGGCTTTAAATGGGTGTGTAGTTACTCCCATTTGAGATACAACTATGTCGAGGTAGATGTTTAGGAAACTAGCATAGGTAACCATGAGATATAATGGATGGATAGGCATGAATGTTAATGTAGCTCTCCCATTTGAGATACAACTATGTTGAAATAAACGTTTGGGAAACTAGTGTAGGTACACACGAGATGGGAGGGACTAATAGGCTTCAAATGGTTGTGTAACTACTCCCATTTCAAATACACCTATGTTGACGTAGACATTTGGGAAACTAAAATAGGTACCCAACAATTACTTCCATTCAAAATACATTTATGTCAACATAGACATTTGGGAAATTGGCATAGGTAACCATGAGATATTAGGGTATGCCCTAATTTATGTCAGGCCATTTGTTAGTGAGCAGCCAAGTACTATCATAGGATCCAATGGTTTGGATACTTTGTGATGTACTATTAATATATTGCTTTGGGAATTATTGACATAAACTTTTGGCAAACTAGTGTAAATTACCACAAGATATAAGGAACATGTAGGCTTGCAATGGGTTTGTGACTGCTTATAATTGAGATACACCTACGTTAATGTAAACTTTTGGGAAATTGGCATAGGTACCCATGCACCAAAAAGAAAGGATGGATAGGCTTGAAAAATGTGTGTGGCTAGCACATGGGTAAAATGATGGGTCAAAATGCAAGATCATGGGTATGTAAGGCCATCCATTGGCGAGCAACCAAATATTATGATAGGATACCAAATATATTTAAATAAAAATATCCAATGGCTTGGATACCTTGTGATGTACTATTCATAAATTGCGATGGAAATTGTGGTATATATAAATGTTGAATATGCATTGGAATTTATAAATGTTTAAACTAATATGTATACATGTGTTGTTTATTGAAAGTTCAATGAACAAAGGTGTACACAACATCTTCAAGTGTCCTCGTTTCATTTTAACTACTTCATGTGCCCTCAACTGTTGAAGGGGAGATCTCTACTTGAACTTGGAATGGAAATGGATAAAAACTTTAAGGAAACTTTCGCAGGGTGGGATTTCTTCCCTCCCATTATTTACATGAATTATTACACTTCATATTTGTGAATGTTTATTTTTTTGTGTCCAATAGGGAAGTGGAGATGGGTAACCAAACATATAATGGTCTTGTGTTCATAGATTTCACAAAATACTTTTAATGATGATGATGTAGAATTATACATATTGGAGGGAAATGGAGTAAATGGGCTGCATAAAGGCTTCAAAGAACATGACATTAATGTTGTCGATGACCCCAATGGTGAAGTTTGCGATTTTGATTATTATGGAGAACAATTCGCACCTAATGACTCTAATGTTGCATCACCATTTCAATATCCTCTCGCTTTGAAACCATTTAATGAATTTTTGCAAAAAAAAATTGGTGATGGAAAGATTATGGTTTAGGGTTTATGGCACACCCCCAAACTCCTTGAAAAACTCAAATGTGAGTTTCAAAATGAAAACAATAAAAGGAGTTGGGGTATGTTTTTTCGCTCGTAACACTTGGGGTAAGAGAGGTGTGTTGGAGCTCCAGGATGGAGACTAGGATAAATGACAAGCGGGTCAATTATTCATATCAATCTACACAAACCAAACAACAAGTTGGTTACACTACTAGAAATTCTGTCATATGCAACCATCATGTTTGCAACTGGGATGCAACTGCCGGTCGCATGCAACTGTCTTTGGTTTTTTATGCAACTACAATGGATTTTTGCCCCCTTTTTGGGTGTGAATACAACTATGGTGCAACTATGATCACCTTCATCCCAACCTTTGGATGATTTCTGTGATATATCATCGTATATTTGTGCCCGTGGTTGCGGATACCGTGGCCAGAATGCTTCACGAAGTGCAGAGTTCCGTGGATCCGCTTCCTAGTCTGAAGAACATCAGGTCGGTGGCTCGAGAGAGCAAGAGGAATCGCAAATGCATCCAAGAATTTGACGCCATCTCTGTGCTCGCTTCGGTGATCGGTGGTGCTCTAGAACTCCAATGTAAGTACCCAATGCCAGTAGAAGAAAAACAAGAGAGGAAGAATAAGAAGCAATAGAGAGTTTCTTTCAGCTTAGAGGCTTGTGAAGAAGCGCTTGCCATCCTTGCGCTTCTTGAGGTGGGAGCAAACAGACATCGGCAAGAGTAGCTTCTGACGCAGAGTTCGGTTGCAACCCTAGCTTGGTTTTTGTGCAAAGGAAGCTTGGATGCCAGGGTAAATGCCGTAACCGTTTTTGCGGGAATCGTATCGGAAACGGAATCGTCGCACAACAATAGCACCAGAGCGATGTCGGGAATGCTTGAAGCTCTAGCCAAGTTGTTGCGAGAGGAGTTCTACCCCAAGGCCATCAGGGCCGGCTTGAAGGCTTTGCTTACCATTTGCATTCCAAGGAGAAACATGATTAGGGTTGCCGAGGTTGGAGTGGTTCCTTTGCTCATAGAGCTTCTTCCAGATGCCAAGAGAAGGAATGTGGAGCTTGCTTTAGGGGTTCTGGAGCTTCTTTGCACCACAGCAGAGGGAAGAGCAGCTGTTGCCAATCATGCCTTAGCCATGGCTGCTCTAGTGCACCATCTACACACAGTCTCCAACTTGGCTACAGAACTCAATGTTGCCATTCTCTGGTTAGTTTGCAAAGCTTCACAGCTTGTTTGGTGCTGTTACTGCTGCAGGTGAGATGGATTCGAGCTATGTACTCGGACTTCGAGGTTTTCAGACGAGACCAAGAAATGCTGATCTCCGAGATGGAGGATCAGCTTCACACCTTCGACTTTTATGCGCTGGAACGGGGCTTGCTATTCCGCAATATCAACACCTATCTGATGCCTCTGAAGGTGAGAAGGTCAGCACGGGGAGGGTGATAGCGTCTACTATGGAAGGAGCAGAAAATATCCACCTCCCACATCAGAGCAGGCGAAGTGGATTAGGGTTCCCAGAGGATTCTACTGAGAAATTGCTTGGAGAGCTTGAAAGCGCACCATAAAAAGTACAGTTCCAAACCAACCGCTTCAATTCTCTGGATTCTTAAATTCTACCGATTCTTTTGATGAGAAAAATCAGTACATGTAAACTTTGCCTTGTAAGAACTGCAGGTTGCAGATATGGAGAGCCAGATCAAGACTATGAAACATTATGCAACGGACAACAATGCTAACAAGAAGAGTTCAGAGGTCGAGCTTGAAGAATGGATTGATGGTGACTATGAAAATCAGGTTTTCTTCTTAGTTTTTGTTATGTTGCTTAGGGACAATAATCGTGATTTCATTAAATGGTAGCCTTGGTCTTCCGAGTGTCTCTGCATTGCACTAAAGAAAAAGCATGGGGGCATTGGATATGGCTGATAGGTGATAGCATGCATGGAAATTACAGAACTGAGAAGGCAGCTTCACAGCTAAGAGTCTGAATACAAAAGCTTGGTGCGTAGCTGCAAGGTGAGCACTTTTACTTACATAATGGAAAAAATGATGTTGGGATGTTGGCAAATTGAGACAAAAGACTCAAAAGATGAAATTCGCAAATGATGTTTGCAGTGAAGTCAAAGGAGATTGCAGAGCTAAGGGAGGACTACTAAAGACGGGACACAACCCTGGATGACATCACTGCCGCAGCACTAGCAATAAGAACTGCAACTAATGAAGTAACAGAATTTTGATCCCAAAACATTGTGACAGATGGCAGTTTTGCTATCAGAGGACTTTTGAATTTATCCTGGGCAGGGCACTTGGGGTTGCTGGAAGCAAAGAATTGGAGTTCTTGAGGATCTTTGCAAACGAAAAGACACTATAATATTTGACCTAAAACAGGACATCCTTACTCTATAAAACAAGGTAGTCTATTTTTAGGGTATGATCTCATCTCTATTTCCTTGAGTGCAATTCTGTCATATCATTGTTTGCTTTGGTAATGACTTGTGCAATCCTTTTGCATGTTGTGGGTCTGTTTAGGGAAGTTGGCAAAGCTTCGACAGTTGCATAACTCTCACTAGGGAATGATGTGCTCTGCAAAAACACCTGAAGGCCAGGCCCTAGAGTCTTCAAGAATCTCAGAGTGTTCTGGAATTTGGGAACCCAGATAAGGAAAAAGGGATAGCACTCAAGCCAAGCCATTGCGGACATTTTCTTCTTTGGCATCAATTGGTAGTCGAGGCCTGAAAAACACCTTTCTGTTACACAATGTTCTTTTGCTATTGCTGAACCTTGCAAAATGTTCCCACAATTTTGTAACTTTCCTTTTGGAATATGCAGTTCTTTGCCTTGTGCATGTGTTTCTCAGTGATTGTAAAGTTTTGTTGATCGATCTGTTGTTGACAGGCACTCTTGGCAATTTTAGATAGCACATTGAATAAAACAAATGAAAACCCTAAACCCTAACCCTAACCCTAACCCTAATAGTGGGACCATGTGACACATGGTGATTCAAACTTTCAAAATATTAGTTACATTTGCAACTACATTGTGCGGTCACTAGGTTGCCACATGGCATGATCTTGATAATTAAACCCTATAACCCTAACCCTAATCTGTGCCACGTGTACAATGACATAGCCTTAAACCCAACACGTGTTCGCACCCCAATGGCTACGACTTGGACGGTCTAGATTAATCAAAATAATTCTTAAAACTAAATATTTAATTGCAAAATAAAAGTACACATGTTCGCATATAATTGGGTTAGTTAATTAACATGTAATGCAGTGTGAACGCAACCCCTGTAGTTGCATGCAATTGCACGACCAACTGCTAGTATAGAGTATGGATGGATGAAACTGTATAACCCAACCATGTGTACTTGTATTATACGACTGTCGCATGCAATTGCAATTTTCATGCAACTTGTTTTAGGCAACTTGGCGAATTTTTAGTTACATGTGTCGCATGCAACTGAAAACTAGTTGCATAAGACAGTTGCAAAATGCCAAATTGCTAGTAGTGTTAATGTGTAGTTGGAACACTTTTGGTGCACGAACGAACCATGAACATACATGGATTCACAAGAATCATCACAGCTTAAACTTAGGGGAACCCATCACCTTCCCCTTTATAATATTCTTTGTGATTCGCCACGGAAGCTCACCCAAATGGCATTTTTTTGGGAACTCCAAATCAAAAGTTTCACACTTCCCAAAATTGGGATTCTTGTCACTATAGACACACATAACTTCTTACGTAGATTTTCGATTAAAGCGACATATAAAGAAAAGTTATAACTTTTGTTGAAAGTTTTCCAAAAATATGTGGTACACCTTTTACATGCACTTAAATCAAAGCAATTCTTGACTTTCAATGATCAAGATTCAAATTGACACTTTGACTTTCGACCCTTCTTTCGACCACAACTTGACACACCCCCAAGCTCCTTGATAAACTTGACCACGAGTCCAAGATGGAAATAAGAAAAAGATATGTAATTGGGGTACACTCCTTAGTTCGTAGCACTTTCGGGGTAGAGGGGCATGTTAGAGCTCCGAAATGGGGACTAGGAAGAATAACAAGTGGGTCAATTATTCACACAAACCTACACAAACCAAATAACAAGTTGGTTCGTGCATAATTGGAGCATTTTTAATGCACGGACGAACCATGGGCAAACACGAATTCACAAGACTCACCACGGCCCGGACTTGGGGGAAACCACTACCTTCCCCCTTATAGTGTTATCTGTGTCTAGCCACGGGACCTGCACCCAAATGTCATTTTGTCCCAAAATTGACCCCATTTTAGACATCTATGTCTTAAGATATTTCTAATCGTTTAAAGAAGTCCTCAATTCAATGAATTTGGCCTTTCAAATCATTCCCTAAAAATTCAAGAGTCCATTGGGACTCCAATTCCCAAAGTGGGAGTCCACTTGGGAGTGTGTGGGTTCATTCCCTCACATTCTTTCACATTCTTAGGAGTGTGAATGTGACCTTTGGGTTGCACTCCCAACCCACACCTTTCCATGCCCTTCCCTTGATCGTGAACTCAAGGCTAGGGTTGTCGTAACCCTAACATTGGGTTCACAACTAACTGTGAAGTGCAAGGGCCCATGAGGCTAAAAGTGTGTTTAGGTGAGAATCACACTTTCACAAATGAGGGAAAGTGAAAGGGATGAAGCTCAATGACTCCCAAGTGCATTCCCACTTTGGGAATTACATTCGTGAAGAAGTTAGGAATGTTTAGAGCCTTGGTTGGAAAGGAAAGTAAGCACCAAATTAGGCCCCTAGGATACCATTAGAAAGGTCTTGAAGCGTCAATGCTTAAAGTGCCTTCATATTGTTCATTTAGACCTGATTTGCATGAATTAAGATCAAAAGAAAGGGGGCCATATTTTTGACCACAAATCCCTTAAAACTAGGGGTCAAATGAGGTCCAATTGGAATGTGCTATACATAGTTGGAAAGATATTTTCAAGGGATATCAGATAGTTCATCTTACTTTCAAAATAGACTTGATTTGAGAAAGATATGAGCATCCAAAATTTTGGGACAACAAAAGTCCCTATTTTGAGACTCCCACTTGGGAGTCCCGAGGAAAAATGACATTTGGACGTTGTCCTTGCAAAGAGGCACATAATATATACTATAGGGAGGGGAGTGGTGCCTTTTCCCAAAGGTTGCGGTCCATGTGAAGTTTGTGCTTGAGGTTATCCCAACTAAATCCCTCACACCACTTCCATTTGATTTGCACTAACTAGTCTCTTTTCTTGGTTGTGCATGTTGATCTCATCTTGAATTCTCGTTTGTGAATTCATCCTAGTCTTATCTGGGAGCTCCAACACACCCTCCTACCCCGAAGTGCTACAAATTAAGGAACATGCCCCAACTCTCTTCTTCCTCTTTCGATGTTTCACTTTGGGACCCACCTTTGGGTCTTTTAAGGAGTTTGGGGGTGTGTCAAGGGTCGTGACAGTTTAACGTTTACGGTTTTTAATTTTATGTCGATGGATGCAATTTTAACATCCATCTACCAAAATTCGGACCACCATATGGAAGTAGACCATATCTTTTTCTCTAACCATTTCATATGGATGTTTTGTTGTTTTGTAAATAAATATAGCCTAGTTAGTTCGTTTTGGATGGGCTTCATAGTATTTTGCTTGTTTAAAGGGGTGGGGTTTTTTCACTTTTGATGGTTTTTGGCCTTTTGCTTGGGGTGCTAGATGAATTGGTCTATACTGTTATTCTTCCAAAAGTTTTGAAAGACATAGAGTGGGAAGAAGAATGTATGCATGTGGCAATAAATATGAAGCTTGTCTGCAAGGATTGGGGGTTTGAAATTGCTAATTGGAAGGAATGGAAGGAAGCGAAGGCAAAACAATCATATGCATATGAAGATGAAGAAGAAGATGACAATCCATGAATGGGTCAACGATGATGGCCGTGTATTTGTAGGACTTCACATTTTTCACCATAGGTTTGGAGGTAGATAAATATATGCAAATTTTGCTAAATGTAGGCAATTTTTTTTTCCAAGGTGTTTTGTCCCCTTGGCACTTGCCATTTCATGTTATTGGAGGGACCAAAATTTGTTCACTTCCAAAAAGTTTGTTTCGATTGTGTTCTTTCTAAGGAGAATGTATATTTGTATGTTTTACAATATAATACAATGATCATTTTCCAAACTCACATTCATCTCCTTTTTGCAAATGATTTAACAAAGACTTAGTGTTTGATTGTTCATAATTAACACACTTGAATCCAAAAAAAATTAGCACATGAAAATTACCCTTTGGACAAAGTTTTTTGTTTACCAGTGTGAACGTTCATTGATGAAACCCTAACCCTAAACCACAAACATAAAGTGTAAACTTCTTAGCTAAACCCTAATTCTTTGCAATCATATGTTGAGGGAGTAAATGTTTACACTCATTTGTAAAAGCCTTGGCTGCATTATAAAAAACAAAATGAAATGTACGTTTGTATTATATTGCATGAATACGTAGGTTCACATTCCAAATTTGAACTTAATAGCATTTGGAAGCATAATATCTAGATCCATTGCCCATGTACATGTAAAGAAGTTCTGGACTTACTCCAATGTCGAGATTGTGGAAAGACATTATATGTTTGGTGTGTTCTTCAATACACACTAGAATCACCCAATCAATAGTGCTTCAAAGTTATACATGACAAGACATTGCACAAAAGTTCTTAGGTTTGGTTGCAACCATTTGCCAAGAATAGCATTCAAGCGTTGCACAAAAGTTCTTGTGTTTTGTTGAGACACTTGCCCTCAAAAAACATTCAAGAATTGCACAAAAGTTCTCGAGTTTGGTTTAATGACATTAAAAATTTGTTTATGAGGTTGCAACCATTTTCAAATACATGTGGTAGTCATCGGTGAATATAAGATGAAAACCCATTGTTAACCAAACTATGGGGTTTAAGCGAACTCACCACCTGCGTTATGCCCTTGTCTATGGGCTTTGTCAAATTTTCTTTGTTTCCTACACATCCCCAAGAAGGATCACAATGCTTAGCGTCAATGAAATCTAACATGGGATTGTCATGAAAGGTTCTAGGCTTCAAAGTCGAGGTTTGTTGGTTTTCTTGGGTATGGTGAGTTGGATTACCATCAACAACAAAAACATTACATAAACGACATAATCATGCATTTTTTGGGCCTTCCAACCATCAATACACATGTCTCAAATTCTCGTGTCTGACCCAAATCTTTGGTGGGGTGAAAGTAATGGCATTAACTTCCACTGTTTTACACATCCATGAAAAACATGGAATCTCACTACCTCTTGCTTGTGGCACCCTCCCTTTGAACAAAACTAGAATATATAACACAAAACTTTCATAACTGCAAAATACAAAACACACTTCTTCACTTGAATCAAATGTAACTTTATGCAAACTCACCTCACCGAACACTATTAGTATTACACATGGATTATTGCACTTCTTGCTTAAATCCTTCATCAATGGGCTTTGAAAACTTCCTTATATTTCCTACCCAACCTTTAGAAGGACCGCGTGAGTCAACATCAATGAAATTGAACATGGGACTGCCAATTGGCATGCAATGGGTTTACTTTTAAGCCTCGAAGCATGGGTTTGTTGGTTTCCATGGGCATGGTGAATTGGATTGCCATCAACGATGAAAACACCACATAGATGACACAATACTATGTCGCTTGGGCCTTCCAACCATTAATACACACATCTCAAAACCCCGTGTTTGACCCAAATCTTTGGCAATGTGAAAACAATGGCATTGGCCTCCACTATTTTACACATCCACCAAAAACAAGGAATCTCACTAACCCTTGCCAATGAAACCCTCTTTCAAGACAATTGTACTAGATATAACATGAGAAAAAACACCAATTTACCACTCACAACAATTTTCTTCAATCATGTCCAATGTAGCTTGTTCAACAATAGTTTTCTTCAATCACATCCAACGTACCTCACTCGACATTGCTTGCTTTTTGTGTGGCTCAAATGTGCCAACTTTTGGAAAAGTTGAAACCTCTCCTCCTAGAACGGGGCTCCTCCACTACTACTCATCCTACTCTAACTATCAACTATCAATGAATGAAAATATGTCGTCCTTCACATGTTGGTTTGCGAGTTGTTTCTTTATAGTTCCTGTAACCCTACCCTTTGAACTGTAACCCAAGGGTTTTTGAGACTTTTGAAATCCCTTTAAACTCAAAAAACTAGGAGCCTTGCTTTTCTACCATCACATTTGTTGCATCTGAACATTGCATCGGTCTTATATTAGTGCAGTGGTATAGTCAAATGCCAAATGAAATTCAACATTTGAGAGGCGTAGAAAATCTTGACAATTACACAAAAGGTGTAGAATCATTGACCTAGTTTTCTTCCATTTATTTTCATCTCATCATTTTGAACAAAAAACATCCTTTTTCAATCCCTTCCTTCTCCTTCATTTTATTTTTTACAACAAATTAAATAACTTTTAACAATAAAAAATCCTCATTAGTTAAGGTATTGGGCAAAGGAACAATAATTTTAACATAATATGTATACATATATATATGCAAAGTGGTATATATATATATAATACATACATATATTTGTCGTGAAAGGTGTTACATCGACCTAGGCAAAAACTCCAATTGTTGTGGGAAATCTGCAACCCGCTTTCCTTGCATTTTTTTTTCTCCTCATTTTGAACACAATATCTCCTTCCTCCTTCCCCTCCTTTCCCCTCCTTCTCAATCATTTTATTTTTTGCAAAGAATGAAATAATTTCAAACAATCAAAAATCCTCATTATCTAAGGTATGGAACAATGAACAATAGTTATTTCTTCCTTTCATTAAAAAAACATGTATAATGTTTTTTATATGTACTCAACAAATGATACTATAAAGCATATAAAGTGTAGATATATTATATTAATAATATATTAAATCTATAAATATATATATACATTATAAAACATATATGGTATCCATAGAAAAAAAAATAGAAGTGGGAACTCCTATTTGTCCAGTATTTTAAATATTAACATATTTTAAATATACCATGCAAAGTTAGAAGATTCTACATATCTTTCTAAATATTCAAAATATTCCAAAAATTGAACATTTATGTATATATATATAAAATGTATTATATAGTTGTGGGAAATGCGCATTATAATTTTTGACAAGATAATAATGGGACCCTAATGTTGACATGCACATATAATAATGGCAAGCACCTAATTTGCCTTTATGTCCAATCAAAATATAAATATTACAAGACTCTTGAATCAATGCTACCTATTTGTTTCAAATTCCTTGCAACAATAGACCAATCCTATATAACTTTGTCTAAGGATACCCATACACACTACCAACACTTAGTAAGAACATTAAGAAACAATTACTCCATACAAATTGCCTTCATTAATTGCATCACCAACAATTGCAAGATCCTAGTTACAATATCCTAGCACCAAAATGTAAACTACACATTGATCAAATCGTGGCAACATAACCATTAACACCAACCTTTAGACCTTCCAACAAGCCTATGTTTGAACCCAATGTTGGTTTCTTGTTATGTCATCAAATTGCCACCATTATCCTATTTGATCATCTGAGATGTGTGCCACATAGTGGCCACCATTAACCATGCTAGCCTTGTGGACCAAAATTGTAAATAAATCACATAACATCCTATTGGCATCTCCACCCAATGCTCTAAGGGAACTGAATCAAGGCCTCATGTCAATTGTCCTAGGAAACCCAAACTTTGAAATTACCTTCTTTTTCCTTGAACTTTGTTGAAAAAAACAAACACAAATCATGTCAGCCTTCATATATTTGGCCATTTGACATTCATATTTCATAAATTGTACATTTCCTCCACATATGAGTAGTTTCAAATAATATAAATACCATGATATTGTGAATCTAAATCAAATTGGAGAAGTGAATGTTCACTTAATGACATAGGAAAAGGTGCCACAAAACACATTTTGCCAATAAACGATCCGATGTTGCAAGCACTCTCTCTAGTAATATAGCTTCAAAAACTCCTAACCATCTTGTTGTACAACATTATGAAGCTCCAACATGCTTGTAAAGGTAACTAAATCCACAACCATTTTCTTCCTAGAATGCAACTATGTGAAGAGGAGGCCTAACTAGTACAATATTAGTTGCTATTCACAACCCAACCTTTACAACAAAAACACCAATATGAAATGCCCTATTCACCCATGCACTTTTTTTCATCTACCACATCCTTCCACTTATATATTTTCTTTCATGTTAAAAATTTACCAATTCCAACTCAATAGGTTAAAAGTAGAGAAGTTAATGTCCAAACATGTTATCTAATGAACACATGAAAAACATTAGCAAAGTTTCAACACAAACGTGCCATTCGCATGGTAGCTTATAGAAAAAGTCAATGGGCTTAACAAATAGAAAAAAAAATAGAGAAACCTATCCACATTAATTTAAGGAGTTGAAAAAATAGTTGTCCATGTAAAAGCATTGCAAAACACTATTCACATAGTAGATGGCTCCAAGATTGGTAAGATCTCATGGAGATTCTTATGACAAGCAGAGTGCATCCCCATGGTTAGGTCCAAGATCTTGAAAAGCGTATGCTATTTCTCGCCAGAGTCCATGATTATGAATACCATTGGGCCCAAGCACAAGCCTACAAAAACAATTGGGAGAGTCTTTGGAATTAACTTGACAATTGTGACACAAAGGCTTACTGATATGGTAAAGTTGTACGATATCCTCTTTGGTGATATTGTGGATCATGTTTATTCATTTATATTCAAACAAAATGCACCAATTAAGATTTTGTTTTCATGGCTTGCCAAAACACAAAATCTCGTCACACTTCTTGTATGGGCACCTACATATAAAACTATATATAAACGTCTAATGAGTATTGAAAAATCTCCACACATGAAATCAAGGAAACCAAGACTAGGTCAAAAAAAAATTCCTTTTAAGTTCTAGATAAAACCCCATACAAGGATCGAAGAATTGTGAAGAAGAAAAAAGGCAGCAAAGGAAAAACTATGACAAAAAAAATAATGAAATCAATAGCACAAACAACAGTGACAGTCACTCATTCGAGAGTCTAGAACGACCCCCAAGAATATCAAATAAATTTACAAAAACATAAACACATTGCCATGAGCTTCACTTGTTTGAACACAAAGCTAAATTCTCTACACAAATGCAAATACTAAATTCATTGGCCTGTATGAGGATTTGTTGCAAGATTGATGACTCCCAACCAAACTCATGCGCTAAAGAAGATGTACCTACTACCCAACACAAATAGTTGTTTCCACATGGTTAGGGTTCAAGGTTTGATCCATTTGTTCACCCAGCTAGTTAGATCAATGACAAGATAATTGTGTGAAAGGTTACAGATGATGATTGTCGATCCCTACTAACAAGGATCCCATAGGCTCTTCGACCTTCATTTTGTAAACAATTAAAGTTATAATATTCTTATTCCAAATTCTTGATGCATCATGAAGAAAACAAAAACCCATATCCATTCACCAGCTTGAATATGTTCTCAATGATGAGTTCCAATCCAAGAATTCCAACCTTGAAAACCTATCAAGACCTAAAAATTCCAAAAAATCTTGCAATTATAGAGGATAAGGTATTACCATTAATGCAATTTTCACAATGTTACATGTATATTGAAAGATGGACATCTAAAACTTCACTTGTGTACTTTAAAATGTTGAAACCTCTGTTGAAAAAGAATAAAAAACAACTGCATATGTAGGTTGAAAGGTTTTGTAACAAGGAATGTGGTGGTAGTGCTTTGTGGATGAATGTAAAAGTGTTATGTTAATCCCACCGCCAAATCCTACACTTGTATATGAAAAGAGGGCCAAGGTTTCATGAAGCTCAACTCTTGAAGAACGAACTGCAACATCATAGTTGTATGTTTGACCACAAAATAACACAAGGAAAAAGAGCTAGGGTTTCATGAAGCTCAACTCCTTAAGAAATAACTACATCATCATAATTGTATCTTGTGAAGTTAGTAGTCTAATAGTAAAAGCAATTTTTTCCTTTGAAGTCAATTGGTAACAAAACAAAAATGAAAGAAATATTACAATTATGTTGTAACAAGTTTCCACTATTATTACCATAGAAATACTACTTTCATCATCTCTGTTGCTACCACGTTCTCCACTTTTGCAAAAGATTTCTTTCTAAAAGGAGTTCATGGAACTAACCCATGTTATCGCCAACACTAACTTCAACATTTGGAACCCCATTGAAGATATGCACTTTTTCAACATCTTCCATTTTCACACCTTTGGGAAACGAATCCTTGTCAAGAATAAAAATGCCCTTACTCACACATGAATATTGAAGAGTAATTTGCTTCTCCAATTGTGGAATTCAGACAAAAACATCCATTTGGTGAACTAATGTTGTTTCCATTGTTTGTGTCGTTGGCCTATAAACAAATCACAACAATAGGAAAAAATTATACCACTACTGAAATACTTTTTATAACAAACATCTCATCCAAAATGGATACAACAATACCAACATGAAAAAATCTTCCCAAGGCATATTTATACCATAGTATACCATCAAGGAGTTAAAAATACCTAGAACAAGCACAAAGCCTTTACTTGTGATGTAACTTCCAAACTCCTCTTGTAATATCATTTCCGAACTCCACCTTTCTCACAAGATTTCTTTTGCATCCTTGTGTAACCACTTGGTAGCAACAACACCTTGCAACAACAAAAAGAAAAAAAAAATGTTGTTCAATGAATGTAGAGTGATTGACAAAATTGGAATCGAAGCTCCATAAAGCTCAAGAAAACATTACTAATTCAAAGACCTAAATGAAGTTAATGGTTTCAAAGATGGAAGCTACCTCTCTTGCAAAAGAAGAACTTGAGAAAGGATAAATCGAAAAATGTGGGCAATGAGAATGAAATTCTTAATTTGCAACACTAGACTATCCTAGCCCTAAACTTTTCAAAACTATCTTCCAATGGACGCCTAAAATGACATAGTTTCATTTAAACAAAGGCCGCAAATTTGACCTTCCATTTGTTAAAATAAGATTCCAAAAAGGATGCCCTATTATATGATCAAGATGGATGGCTTTCAAGTTTAAACAAATGAAAATTGGTTGTATACTTTCATTTAAATCTCCGAGTGATGGCAACTTGTCATTGCTATTTGTGATGAAGGTGATAATGGTTTGAAACTTTGTAAACAAGCAAGTTCACTTGATTTATAACTGCATGTTATCTTAAAAAGAGTAAACCCTAAACCCTAAACCCTTTGCAATGTTGGGTTTTAGATTACAATTTCCTTTAAACCTAATAAATTCCTATAAACCTAATATAATATATCCTTTTGATTTGAGTTTGCAAAAATGTTCCTTTTCATTATTCTACATCCTTATGCCCAGGTTTAAGGTTTAAGGCCCATTCAAAAAAACAACTCATAATCATAAGAAAGTAACTTATATTAAAAGTTAACAAATAGAATTTTTTGGTTGCCAATTCTACCAAGAAATTTGAGCCCAAATAGGACCATAAGAAAGCAACTTATACAATAAGTTAAGAAATTGAATTTTTTTTGTGCTAGTTCTAGCAGGAATTTCACCCAACATAGGAGTCAACAAAACAACTAATAGTAAATTAGAGAACTAAATTCTTATGTGATGCTCTCAAGAAATTTGAGCATGTTTTCAAACTCTTATTTCAAATGTTGTTTGATGGCAAACAACCAATCCCAATTAAAATTTTCATTCTTCCAAATGTTTATTCCGATCACCAACCTTGTACGTTTGGACCCTAAATCCATCCTTCACTCCTCTTGACCTTTATTCCACTACACCAAAAAGTGGTTTCTATGACTATGACATGTTGCAACTATTGCCCAAAATAGTCATGTAATTGTAAATGGACTTGAGTCGTAATCATTTTGACGAATATAATCATAATTGTGAATCTACGACTACAAATATGACTATGATTACAACTAGAGGTAATTATGACTACAAATATGACTACACAATTAATGTAACGATATTAAAATAATTACTTGACCTTGTTTCATCAAGTTTTTAAAAAATAAAAATTACATATCAACATGGTCAAATTTGTATTAGAACCCTAATTTTCCTTAATTTAATCTAATTTAAATAATTCCTAGCTTAATATATTTAAACCTAGTTTAGTATGAATTAATATGAACCTAGTTTAAATTAATTTAGTTTAACTTAATCCAATCCTAATTTAACCTACTTAACGTTAGTTCACCCTAAGTAGCCTAGTTTATTTTAAATAACATAATTTATTCTAAATAATTTTATATTTTGGCTTAATGTAACATATTTGAACATATGTAGGCCAATTTAGTTTAGTTTAGCCAAATGTAACCAATTTTAGCAACATTTAAAATTCCAAGTTTAGCCAAATTTAGATTAATTAACTCAATTTAGCCTAAATTGGCCTTAATTCCAACAAAATAAATTTAAAATATCTATTTTCCAAATACTTTCAAATTTAGCCAAGTTTAATTGACCATGTTTAACATAAATGCATTCATGTAACCTGATTTCACCGATTTTAACCAAATTTAATTTTAGTATCAAATTTGAAACTAAATGTTTTAATTTATCCAAGTTTAATTTAATTTATTAAAATTTAACCAAATACAAATACATATTTAACATAATTTTTAAAAATGTTTAGCCAAATTTATTCAATTTCAACAAAAACTAATCAAATTTAATTAAAATTTTGCTAGGTTTAACCAAATTTAACCAAAATCATTTAGTTTAGAAAAAATTATTTTCATTTAACCAAGCTTAACCAAGTTTTAGCCAAGTTTATCAAAATATAAGAAAATATATCCTATTTTAGATAGAATAACCTACTTTAGCCTCATTTATATTATTTTAACCAAAATTAAACAAAATTAATGAACTTTAGCCTTAGTCTAGCCAAGTTTAATCTAACTATCCTATTTTAATAGCAAAAATAACACAATTCAAGCAATTTCATGCTATTTAAACCAAATCTATCTATGGGTTTAAGATTCATAAATTTACTAAATATTAAATAAATATATATATATAATGACCTTTTAAAAAAATATGATTAAATATGATTTATAATTTCTTATATAATATATTTTATTACAAAATATTTGTTGTATTATGTATATATTTAAAACATAATTCAAAAAAATTTATATACATATAACATTGCATATGTATGTGTATATATTGTGTTAAATGTGTAGATTTTAATAAACTTAAAATTTTAAAAAATTGAAATAATGAAAAACGAGAACAATTATAATGTTATGTTAAGTGGTTGGAATTTAATAATATATAATATAATCAATTAGTAATTTTTAAAAAATAAATTCTATTATTTAACTTACAATATACTGAAAATAAATATAAAATTGGAATTAATATATGATTATTAAATTAAATGATACAAAGATAAAATATTGAATATATGTATATATATGTATACATATATTATAATACATGTATATTATATTCATATTTTAATTTTAATTTTTTTTAAATATTCAAATTATACATATATTTGTTAAAGTTTATCATGTATTGAAACATAATGGATATGTTAAAAATGTCTTTGTTGAACAATATTCAAACATGATTTTGC
>Ga0116229_10005709_pt1 | contig 20185 bp, 16 predicted proteins | sample S1TSphgellanicum_3_FD_87313 | JGI IMG/M metagenome (GOLD analysis project Ga0116229, IMG submission 87313) | Host-associated microbial communities from peat moss isolated from Minnesota, USA - S1T2_Fc - Sphagnum magellanicum MG | ecosystem: Host-associated > Plants > Peat moss > Unclassified... | reverse complement strand
GAGGCTCCCTTTGGTATCAGCTTCGCAATTGGGTGGCCTGGGGCATTCGTCCAGGGCCCGGCGACAGGGAGTATCCTTGAGTTGTGGCGGCAGCAAGGCAGGAGAAGGAAGGAGGATCTTCTTTTTTTGAAAAAAATAAGCAAAAAACTTTTACGCCTTGGCATACGTGACCGATGTCAACGTGGACCGCGTATGCCAAGGAGCAAAAGTTTTTTGCTTTTTTGCAAAAAAGAAGACTTTCTTCCTTCCTACCCGTAAGCGCGCCCCGTCTTCACCCGCGCCAGCAACCGCGCCAACGGCCCCTGGGCCCGAACCCCGCCCAGTTCCGGCGTGCGCGCCAGACCCGCGGCAAACTGCGCAGAATGATGCAGGCCGCCCGCGGCCAGCTTGCCCTGTTGCAGCATGCCGGCCGAAACCGCCGGCAGATCGACGTCCTCGCCGCTGGTGCGATTGGTGCGCTCCAGCCCCAGCTCGGTCCATACCGCGTCCAGCGACGCCACCAGATGGTCGATATCGGCATCCGAGTGCATCGGCGACGGGGTTAGCCGCAGCCGTTCGGTGCCCACCGGCACGGTCGGGTAGTTGATCGGCTGCACGTAGACGTCGTGCCGGTCCAGCAGCATGTCGCACACCTGCTTGCAGAGTGCGGCGTCCCCCACCATCACCGGCACGATGTGGCTAGGGTTTTCCAGATGCGGCAGCCCGAGCTCGGACAGGCGCTCGCGCACCTGCGCCACGCGCCGCTTCTGCTGCGCCCGCTCCAGCCCGCTGGTCTTTAGATGCTTAATGCTGGCCACCGCACCGGCCGCCACGGATGGCGGCAGCGCGGTGGTGAAGATGAATCCGCTGGCGAAGCTGCGCACGAAATCGCATAGCGCATGCGATCCGGCGATGTAGCCGCCCACCACGCCGAAGCCCTTGGCCAGCGTGCCTTCGATCACTGTCAGCCGGTGCGACACGCCATCCCGCTCCGCAATGCCGCCGCCGCGCGGGCCGTACAGGCCCACCGCATGAACCTCATCGAGATAGGTCATAGCGCCGAATTCGTCGGCGATGTCGCAAATCTCGCCGACCGGCGCGACGTCGCCATCCATCGAATAGACGGATTCGAACACCACCAGCTTCGGCCGCTCGGGCTCGATTTCGCTCAGCACCCGCCGCAGATCGACGGTGTCGTTGTGCTTGAAAATGCGGCATTCGGCCCGGCTATGCCGGATGCCCTCGATCATCGACGCATGGTTGGACGCGTCGGACACGACCACGCATTTCGGAATCCGGCTGGCCAACGTCGCCAGCGACGCCCAGTTCGACACGTAGCCGGAGGTGAACAGCAGCGCTGATTCCTTGCCATGCAGGTCGGCGAGCTCGCGTTCCAGCATCACATGGTGGTGGTTGGTGCCGGAGATATTACGCGTGCCGCCGGCGCCGGCGCCGCATTTGTCGATCGCATCATGCATGGCCGCGAGCACCGCCGGGTGCTGGCCCATACCGAGATAATCGTTCGAGCACCACACCGTCACGCTGCGGCGCTTGCGCCCGTTGACGTGGGTGGCGGCCGGGAAGGATCCCGCGCGGCGTTCCAGGTCGGCGAACACGCGATACCGCCCCTCGGCGCGAAGCCGATCCAGTTCGGTGCGGAAGAACGTCTCGTACTTCATTATCCCCGATTCCTTTAAGCGGCTTCGCCCCGAATGTCTTTTCTGATGTTCTGTCGTTTCTGATCTTGTGGCCTGAAACCAAACAAACTTCTACGCCGCTGCCCCCTTGCGGACACAGCCCTGGAATGCGGCTTCCAGCCGCGCTTCGTCCACCGCACGGCCGATCGCCACCACACGCGGCGCCTCGTCCTTGCCGGCGGCAAACGCTGTCATACTGGCGCGACCGCCAGCGACGTCGAACCGCACCCAACCGGTGCCAGCCCGGACCACGCCCTTCACCCGCTCCACCTGACCGAAGCGGCCTTTTACTACCGCATCCAGCACGTCCTGCAACACATCCGCATCGCACGTCTCCGGCAACGGCGCCGACCACGCCTTCATGCCCAACGCATCCTCATCGGCATGAACATGCGCCGGTTCATCATGATCATGGTGATGCGCGTGCGAATGACCATGGCCGTCATGCTCATGACCGTCCCCATGGCCATGCACCCCAGCCTCATCGTGCGCGTGGCCATGCCCATGGTCGGTAGCATGGTCGGCCGCCAGATCGTTCGCGTGGTCGTTGGCCCCCTGGTCATGCGCCTCATGGTGATGCTCATGCCGGTGCAGCTGCAGCACGTTGCTCGCAGCAGCCTCGGTTGCACCAGCCGCGATGCTGCGCTCGCCCTGGTTAACAATCGCACCCTCGTCGATTTGCCCGAACCGCGCGCCGACAATGATGGCGGTCGGCGCGATGCTGCGCACGGTGTTCGCCACCAGCGCCAGCACCACCGGCGGCACCAGGTCCGCCTTGTTGATCACCACCCGCCCGGCCGGCGCGATCTGCGCCGCCAGATGATCCTGCATGCGGCCGAAATCGACCTGGAAGCTGCCCGCATCCAGCACGGTCGTCACGTCGATGCTGCGCACCACGGGCGCCAGGTCCGGCGCGTTCAGCACGCGCAGCAGCGACGCCAGGTCCGCCACGCCGGACGGCTCGATCAGCACCCGCGCCGGCGCGTAGCGCGCCACCACATCATTCAACTGCCGCGACAGGTCGCTCTTCAACGAGCAGCAGATGCAGCCATTCGGCAGTTCCACCACATCGGCACCCTGGCCGGACAGCAGGCTGCCATCCACGCCCACCGCGGCGAAATCATTCACCAGAACGATGGTTTTGCCGGCGTCGCTCGGCTGCGCCAGCAGCCGGCGCATGAACGTGGTTTTGCCGGCGCCCAGGAAGCCCGCCACCACCACCGCATCGAACGGCTTTTTCTCGTCACGCGACGCCAGGCCCCATTCCCACAGCTTGGCGGCCGGCAGCGGCAGCACCAGGAACCAATGTTCCAGGATCGCGAACGCCATCATGGTCGCCACGAACGTCGCACCGTCCCGGTGGAAATGATCCGATCCCGGCACCATCGCCGCCTGCACCATCAGCACCAGGATCACCGTGCTGACCGTCACCGACACCGGGAACAGCAGATTCATCGGCTTCTTTTTCAGGAAGCTCTTCAGGAACCCGAGATGCTCCGGCAGGAACTCCTCGTTCAGGTTCCGCACGCCCAGGAACACGTTCAGCTTGGCGCTCTGGTGCATCCACCACAGCACCATGAACGTCCAGGTGCCGACCTGATTGGGCGCATGCCATGTCAGGCCCACCACGATGCAGGCCGACGCAATGATCGCCAGCTCGTGCCACAGGCTGGTTTGAATGGCATGCAGGAAATGCTTCCAGCCGCTGCAGCCTTCCGGGCAGGGCTGCTTCCGCGGCCCGGTGACGAACCCCATATAGAAGCTGATTTCCTGCCAGCCCCAGGCCAGCACGCCGCAGGCAAACGCGACATAGGCACCATGCGCCGTCGTGTCATACGCGGAATTCTTGAGCCCCCGCAGCGCCAGGAACGTGACGATGGTGGACCCGACCATGCTGTATTTGAACGTCGAGCGCGGCAACCCATCCAGATAGATGATCGCACCGGTGCTGAACCACCACACGAACAGGCAGAACAGCACGGCGTCGAGATACATCAGCGTCATCGTTGGACAGTCCTTACGAAAGCAAGAAAAGAACTTCTTTTTTGAAAAAAGAAGCAAAAAGCTTTTGCTCTTTCGCCTTCATCATGAGTCGTATCATTACGTCAGCTTACGCGGAACCAAACAGACAAAAGTTTCTTGGTTCTTTTTTCAAAAAAGAACCACATTCTTCACCAGGCCGGGCTCAGCCGAACATCCGCCGGCAATTCCGCCGATTTCCCAGGCACCACGTACAACCGCACGAAAATCGCGCCGGCCGTCGCCTGTAGCGCCAGCACCCGCGCGCGATTCACAATCCCGCCCTTGGCCTTCGCCGCATTGATCGCCACCGTCAGGCGCGACAATTTCTTGAGCCCGGCCGCGAACACGGGGCTGTCCAGATCCAGCGTCACCGGAAACACCTGCTTGCAGATTTCCGTGGTGATGCGGAACACCTTGAAGTCATAGTCCGTCGGGTCCAGCCCGAGGGCCGCATGGAATTCCGGCCGCGCATGGTCGCGAACATACATCGTGGCAAACACGGCGAGCTGAAAGAACTTGATCCAGTAACGGTTCACGCCCTTCAGCAAATCCGGGTTGGCCCGCATCAGCAGCGCGAACGCCTCGCCATGCCGGAACTCGTCATTACACCACTCGCGGAACCAATTGAAAATCGGATGGATCCGGTTCTCCGGATGCCGCTCCAGCGCCCGAAAAATCGTGATGTAGCGCGCATAGCCGATTTTCTCCGACAGATATGTCGCGTAAAAAATGAACTTCGGCTTGAAGTAGGCGTATTTCTTCGCCCGCGCCAGATAACCCAGATTGACGTTCGCCTTGTAGTCGCGCAGCGCATCATTGATGAAGCCGGCATGGCGCGCTTCATCGCGGCTCATATAGGTGAAGAGCTCCCGCATGTCCGGGTTCTTCAGGCGCTTCTTGATTTCGCTATAAAGCACGCAGCCGGAGAACTCGGCCGTCACTGAGCTCACCATGAAATGCAGGAACTCCGCCCGCAATGCCGGCTTCATCGCCTCCGGGTCCACCGTGTCGAACTCGGCATTGCGAACGAAATGCCCCTTGTTCACGTCGCGCTTGAATTCGGCCATCAGCGCGTCCCAGTCCGCGCGGACGGAGCTCACATCGATACGATCCATGGCCGCAAAGTCGGTCGTATAGAAGCGCGGGTTCAGCAGCGTGTCGGTTTTCGCCAGCCGTGTGCTATCCGCCTCGTTGGCGATCACATCCGTGCTCATCGTGCGGCCTCCACCGGCGCAAAACTCACTTCATACAACTCGGTAATCTCGGCGACCGAAGTGAGTCTAGTCCAGAGCCGCGTCAGCCACCCGGCACGAATGATGGTGGCCGTGCATGGCATGGTGAACCGCGCGCCGTAATCGATCGTTTCCGGCACGCCATGCACCACTACCTGGTCCCCCGGATACAGCGTCACACCTTCCGGAAAGGCATGCGCATGCACGCTCTCCGGCGTCACCTCCACATCGAGCACGCACGGCACGTCGAACTGGCGGCCGGTGCGGGAGAAAGCGGCGCTGGTCAAACCGGCAATCATTTTCCGTCCTTCGGGGTTTCACGGTCGGTCAACAAGGCTGCAAACGTGATCCTATTGAGCGACCCGAATGCTTCCAGGTCAAGCTGATTACCGGTGGTCGGGTCATCCAATGTCAGCCTGCCGTCGGCATGATTGGTGAGAATGAACGGATGCATCGGCGCCGCGTGCGAGGCATGGCCGTCATGCGACAGCGCGCGCAACGTGCCCCGAATGAAACCATTCGTCCCGGGATCCAGCCGCGTCACCGCCGCACCATTCGTGGCGTCAGTCACCTCCACCGCGCCATCCGGCATATCGGCGAACGACAGCGTCCGCGTCGCCAGCACGGGCGAGGCCGGCGGCTTGGTATGGCCGCCGCCGATCGCCGCCACCACGATGGTGACTGCGATCGCCAACGCGGCGAACACCAGCACCGGCCGTGGAATGATCAGATTTTCGTGCTCGTGGTGGTTGTGCACAGCGCCGCTCATGCCGCAGCCGCCATGGCGCCGCCGCGCACATCGCTGACCTCGTCCGCGATCACCACGGGCGCGGTAGCGGCTTGCACCGCCAACGCCCGCGCCAAAACCTGTGCCGCACCCTGGGCATCGGGAATGGAACGCAGCATCGGCTCCGCCGGATTGAAGCGCCACGGCCGCACGTTCGGCCACAACAGGAAGAAATTCACCTTCTGCGACGGGACGAGCGTCAGCACCAGGTCGCCGGTGCCGTCACCATGCGCGCGCAACGCGGCCGCCTCGATGCTGGTGAAAGGTATCTGCAACGTCTTACCCAGTGCGGCGCCGAACGTGATCATCACGCGGCGGTTGGTAATGATGTAGTCCGTGCTGCCAACCTGCAAGCGGGCAATACCGGCCAGAAGCACAAAAGCCACCACCGACAGCCCGGTAAACTTGCCCGATGCCACCAGCGCGCCATGCAAATCCCCGCCATGCGCGCCGGTATACACGCATGACAGCACCAGCAACGCGACATAGGCGGCCAGAATGCGCGGATGCGCCACCTGCCGCAGGAATGACCAGGTGCGCGGGGCGCCTTCCCACAATACCTCTTCGCCGGCCGGCAGCGGCGCTGGCAGGTCGATCATATCAGCGGCTCCTGCCGGGCGGCGGTGGCGAACAGTGTGCCGCCACCGTAATAAGCGGTAATCTGGTCCTCTTCCAGCGCGGTGATCTGGCTGGTCGACTTGGTCCCCGGCACGGTCGCGAACTGCGCGCCCAGAATGGATTCCACCAGCACCGCGGTCTCCTTCACGTCGGCAAATGTATGCGGCAGCAACACATTCCGGCCACCGAAGGCCGGGCTCAGCGCCACTTCATAGAACCGCGCCAAGCCTTCCTCGCGATCCACCCAGATATCGGCCACCGTGCCGGCCACCACACCGTCGGCGCCCACCACTTTCACACCGATCGGGTTCAGCCCCTCGACGGCCACCGTAAAGCTCGGATCAACCCGCATCGGCACGATGCGCGGGGCGAGGTCAGGATAGCGCCCTTCCACCACATCGGCGCGGCGCGCGAACGCCGCGGCGCCGACGCCCGACAGCAATTTGTTGCCGCCCGGGTCGAACGGGCCACCGGGAAATGCGGGGGTCAAACCGGCCGGCAACGCCTCCGGCGCCTCGTATTTCGGCGCCAGCACGATTTCGCCGCCTGGCAGAAGGAACGATTTTGGGGTCGGCTGGCCGAACAGGCCGGCGCCCCCGGACGTGCCGTTCTCATGCACCAGCGGAAAACCCTCGCGGTTGCTTTCCCGTTGCAGGTACACAACCAGGCCCAGGAAGAATACGAAGAACGCGGCCAGCACGACCTCCGCCACATCCATATTGCCTGCAAGATGACCGATCTGCATGTCTGTGTCCTCGCCTTTCTAGCTATGGGACCCGGCAACGCCGAGCCCTTGGATCGTCTGCTCTCGTGTCGCGGTGCGCCGCACCAGCGGCCCCAACGCAATAAGGGTTGCGAACAGCAGCAAAATCTCGATGTGGTAGACCACCCCATATGCCGCTTCCGGGCTGGTAAATCCGGGACCAAAGCGGCCATCCGCGGCCCAGGATGCAAAACCGTCACGGATCAACCCGCCGGCCGCAACCGCAGCACCCGCCGCCGTCGCCTGCACCGCGCCCCATGCGCCGAGGGCCAACCCGGCATGCCGCCCGCCCGCCTGCGCCATCACCGCCGTCAGCGTGCCGGCGGCAAATAATCCACCGCCAAGCCCGATCAATGTCACGCCGGCGCCGAACAGCCAGGCGGATTGCAACGGAGCCGAAAAGATTACCGCGGCGAACGCGAACACGCCGGTAAGTACGCCGGCCGCCGCCAGGCGGAACGGATCGCGATCCCGCCCCAGCGTCCGCGCTGATAGCGCAAACCCGGCAATGCCGCCCACGCCGAGCAGCGCGGTGAGTGACGTGGTTGCACTCACCGGCAGCCCCAGCACCTGGCCGCCATACGGCTCCAGCAGAATATCCTGCATGGAGAACGCAACAGTGCCGAGTCCGATTGCCACCAGACGCCGCACCGCCAGATGTCCGCGCAGCAAATTCTCCCACGCGGTTTCGAAATCCGGCGGATCGCTCTCGCGCGGGGCGCGCGACGTGTCGCGGGTCTCCTGCTTCCACAACGCAATGAAGTTCAACACCAGCGTCGCCAGCGCGGCCCCCTGCGTCACCTGGATCAGCTTGATTTCGGTGAAACGATGCAGGCACACGCCAAAGAGTAGCGCGCTGATCACAATGCCTGCCAGCATCATCACGCCCAGCAGCCCGACCACGCGGGGCAATTGTTTTGGCGCCGACAGATCGGTCGCCAGCGCCAGGCCGGCCGTCTGCACCGTATGCAAACCGGCGCCGACCAGCAGAAACGCCAGTCCTGCGCCCGCCTTGCCGATCCAGCGCGGCCCATGCGTGTCGCCCGACAGCACGATCAGCGCGAAACCCATGATCGCCAGGCCGCCGAACAGCAGCATGGCGCCGATCGTCATGTAGGGAATGCGCCGCCAGCCGAACACGGATTTATGCATGTCGGATTTGAAGCCGACCACGGCGCGGAACGGTGCAACGAACAGCGGCAGCGACCCCACCGCCGCCACGAGCCAGGCCGGCACGCCCAGTTCGACGATCATGACGCGGTTCAGGGTGCCGACGAGCAGCGCCACCGCAATACCGACCGAAACCTGAAACAGCGACAGCCGCAACAAACGCTTCAGCGGCAATTCCTCGCTGGCGGCATCGGCGAACGGCAGCAGGGAGGTGCCGAGGCCGGACCAGAAGGCCTGGACTTTGGCATTTTCCGTGCCCGGAATGGCGCGCAGGATCTTCATGGCGAGAAAGGCCAGGGGCTCTGCCCCTGGACCCCGCCGGCGTGCCGCCGGTGTCGCAAGCGCTGCGCGGCACAAGAAGTCATTCTCATGCCCTTACAACCTCCAGCGCCTGCGAAACATAAAACGCCCGGCTCACCCGCTGCGTCCGCGCCGGCTGCCACGTCGCCAGCGCCGGCGCCGCCTCCATATGCCGCAACAACGTCTTCTCCAACACCGGCTCGATCGCCGGCGCCCGATCGCCACGCGGAAACAAACGTCCCACCGCGCGCAACGTCACCAGCAGCGGCGTGCCCGGCGCAAACGTAAACAACATCGACCGGTCGATCCGCGACGATAATTGCGACAACGCCGCGACCGTATCGGCCACGCGATAATGGATCAGACTATCCATCGCCACCACATGGTCGAACCGCCCCAGCGCCGGATCGAGCATGTCGCCGACCGCGAAATCAATCCGCCCCACCCCGATCTGCTGCGGCAGCCGCTCGCGCGCCAATTGCACCAGCGTCGGCGACAGATCGATCGCGGTCACATGCGCGCCACGGCGCGCCGCCTCGACCGCGAACGCGCCGGTGCCGCAGCCTGCATCCAAAATCCGCCGCCCGCGCAAATCCTGCGGCAGCCACTCCAGCAGCGTGGTGCGCATCGCATCGCGCCCGGCCCGCACCTTGGCGCGAATGCCGCTGACCGGCGCATCCGATGTCAGCCGCGCCCACGCGTCCGCTGCAACCCGGTCGAAATAATTTTCAATCTGCCCGCGGCGCAGCGTGTAGGTGGAGGATTGCATCAGTCGAACCCCAGCAGATCAAAGATGTCGCGGTCCTTCAACGGCCGTGTCGCCAGCGCCGGCGTGCCGGCCCATAATTTCGCCGCCAGCCGCAAATACTCTTCCTTCACGGCATCCAGCTCCGGCGAACTCTCCATTTCGAACAATGTCGATTTCTTCAGCCGCGACCGCCTTATAACATCCAGATCCGGGAAATGCGCCAGCGTCTGCAACCCGGTCGCCGCATTATATTTATCGATCTGATCGGTCCCGGCGCTGCGGTTGATGATCACGCCGCCCAGCCGCACATCGTAATTCTTTGCCTTGGCGCCGATCGCCGCCACAATCCGGTTCATCGCAAAGATGCTATCGAAATCATTGGCCGCGACTATCACGCCGCGCTCGGCATGTTGCAAGGGGGCGGCGAACCCGCCGCACACCACATCGCCCAGAACGTCGAACACCACCACGTCGGTTTCTTCCAACAGGTGATGCTCCTTCAACAGCTTCACCGTTTGCCCGACCACGTATCCACCGCAGCCGGTGCCCGCCGGCGGCCCGCCGGCCTCCACGCACATCACGCCATTATAGCCGATCTGCACGTAATCCTCAGGCCGCAATTCCTCGGCATGAAAATTCACGCCTTCCAGCACATCGATCACGGTCGGGATCAGCGACTTGGTCAGCGTGAAGGTGCTGTCATGCTTCGGATCGCACCCGATCTGCAGCACCCGCTTGCCGAGCTTCGAAAATGCCACCGACAAATTCGAGCTCGTCGTGCTTTTGCCGATCCCGCCTTTGCCATACACGGCGAAGATCTTCGCGGTGCCGATCTTGGCGGCCACATCCATGTGCACCTGCACGCTGCCGTCGCCGTCACCGCGCGACTGCAACGCGCTCGGGCGCGTCACCGGTTTTGTCTCGATGGTCATGCTGCTACCTCCAGGGTCACGCCCTCAAGACGATCTTCCAATTCTTCACCCGCCAGACGCAGGCTTTCCAGCGTCGCCGCGTCCGGCTGCCAATATTGACGCTCATGCGCCTCGATCAGCCGGTTGGCGATTTTCAGCGACGCCGCCGGATTAAGCTCCGCCAGCCGGCGCCGCATATCGGCATCCAATACGAAGGTCTCAGTCAATTTCTGATACACCCAGGGTTCGACCTGTCCGGTCGTCGCCGACCAGCCCAGCGTATTGGTCACTTGCGATTCGATATTCCGCACGCCTTCAAACCCGTGCTCCAGCAGCGCTTCATACCATTTCGGATTCAGCGCCCGCGTCCGCGTCTCCAGCGCTACCTGTTCGCCGAGCGACCGCACCGTGCCGGACCCGCGCGTCTGGTCACCGACATACACCGCAACCGGCGCGCCCTTGGCCCGGCGCACCGCACCCGCAATCCCGCCAAGACTGTCGAAATAATGGTCGATCGTGGTCACCCCAAGCTCAACCGATTCCAAATTCTGATAGGTTGCATCGACCGTCTTCAGCAGCGAGCCGAACACCGCATCCTGCCGCGCCGGCCGCCCATCCACGCCATAGGCAAAGCCCTTGCGGCGAACGAACGCATTCGCCAGCTCATCCTCGTTGGTCCAGGTCCCCGCGTCCAGCAATTGATTCACGTTGGCGCCATAAGCGCCGTCGCCATTGCTGAACACGCGCAACGCCGCATCCGCCATGCTGCACCCATGCTCGGCCTGATAGGCGATCGCATGCGCGTGCACGAAATTCAGCAACGCCGGCTCGTCCGCCTCGGCCGCCAGTAGCGCCGCCTCGGCGAGCAATTTCGTCTGCATCGGCAGCAGGTCGCGGAAAATGCCCGACAGAGTCACGACCACATCGATCCGCGGCCGCCCCAGTTTTGCAAGCGGCACCAGCGCCGCCCCCACCACACGGCCATACGAATCCAGCCGCGGTTCGGTCCCCATCAGCCACAGCGCCTGGCCGATCGGTCCGCCTTCGTTTTTCAGATTGTCGCTGCCCCACAGCACCAGCGCCACCGTCTGCGGCAGCGCGCCGGCATCCTGCACATGCCGCGCGAGCAAGCGCTCGGCCTGCTCGGCGCCATCCTGCACCGCGAACCGCGTCGGCAGCCGGAACGGGTCGAACCCGTGCAGATTGCGCCCGGTCGGCAGCACATCCTGATTGCGCAGCAAATCGCCGCCCGGCGCCGGCCGCACATAGCCGCCATCCAGCGCATGCAGCAGGCTCGGCAATTCGTGATCCTCGGACAGCAACTTGTCCAACACGGCGCGCCGCGCCGGATCGGTCACGCCGGCCGCATCGAGCAATTCCGCGCGCGCCGCCGCATGCGGCGGCTGCCCGATCACATGCAGCCCGTTCGGGATCAGCGTATATTCCAGATCGAGCAATTCGGCCACCAACCGCACCACTTCCGGCTGCGGATCGACCCACGCCGGTTCCGCCGGCGCCAGATCCACCGCAGCCGCCTGCGCCTGGATCAGTTCCGCCAGCCCCGCCAATTCCGGCGAACCCGGCTCCATGCCGCGCCACCGATCCAACGACGATTTCAGATCGGCCAGGCCGCGATACAGGCCGGCCTGCGAAATAGACGGCGTCAGGTGGCTGATCAGCGTCGCATTGCCGCGCCGCTTGGCCAGCAGCCCCTCGGACGGATTGTTCGACGCATACAGATAAAAATTCGGCAGATCGGAAATCAGCCGGTCCGGCCAGCATTTTCCGGAAAGCCCGGTCTGCTTGCCCGGCATGAATTCCAGCGCGCCATGGGTGCCGTAATGCACCACCGCATCGGCGCCGAAATCCTGCCGCAACCAGCGATAAAACGCCGAGAACGCATGCGTCGGCGCGAACCCGGTTTCGAACAGCAACCGCATCGGGTCGCCTTCATAGCCGAAGCCCGGCTGCACGCCGACAAACACATTGCCGAAATGGTTGCCGAGCACGAAAATCGTACTGCCGTCGGACAGCGCCTTGCCAGGTGCCGCACCCCACGTCTTTTCGATTTCGCGCAAATGCGGCTCCCGCCGCACATGGTCGGCGGCGGGAATACGCGCCGCCACATTGGCGACCGCGCCATAGCGTTCCGCATTGCCGGCAATGATCGATTGCCGTAGCGTATCGACACTCTCCGGCAATTCCACCTTGTAGCCGCCGCGCGCCATGGCGTGCAGCGTGTTGAACAGCGATTCGAACACCGCGAGATAGGCGGCAGAGCCGGTATTGCCCGCATTCGGCGGGAAATTGAACAGCACGATGGCGACCTTGCGATCGGCCCGCGCGCGCCGGCGGTTCGCCACCAATTTTTCCACGCGTGCGGCCAGCATCACCGAGCGTTCCGGGTGCGCCGCCATGTCATGCCGGTTTTCGTCCGTATCGCCGGTGCGCCCGCCGAACGTGATCGGCCCGGTCGCGCCATCCAGTTCCGGCATCGCCACCATCATCGTGGCCTCCACCGGGGTCAAGCCCCGCGCATCAGCTTCCCAATCGGCCAGCGTCTGAAACTCCACCGGGTGCGCCGCGACGTAGGGCACATCAACCGCCGCCAGGATCGTCTCCGCCGCCATCGCATCGTTGTAGGCGGGGCCACCGACGAGCGAAAATCCGGTCAGCGACACCATCGCATCGATCACCGTCTGGCCATCGCGCCGGAAATAGCGCTCGATCGCCTCGCGCCCATCCAGTCCGCTCGCGAACGCCGGGATCACGCGCAAGCCCCGCTGCTCCATCGCCGCGATCACGCCGTCATAATGGCCCGCATTGCCGGCGAGCAGATAGCTGCGCAGCAACAACAGCCCCACCGTGCCGCGGTCACCCGCCACGCGCGGCAACAAGGCCAGATCTTCAAAAATCTTGCCGCGCACGGCAGGATGATACAGGCCCACGTCAGGGTATTCGATCGGCGCCGCCGCGTGCACGCCGCGGCCGGCCGTGGCGCGCGGCCCGGTCGCATAGCGCCCGACCAGCATGCGCATCATGTTGGCCAGGTTCTCTTCCGAGCCGGCCAGCCAATATTGCAGCGCCAGGAAATAGACGCGCGCATCCTGCGCGGTTCCGGGAATGAATTTCAGCAGCTTGGGAATCTGCTTCAGCGTTTTCATCTGGCCAGCGCCGGACGTGCCGGGGCCCTTGGCCTTGCCGCGCAGGCGCTTGAGCAATCCGGTAATCCCGCTCGCCGGCGCCGACATGTCCAGCTTGCCCAGGCGGGTCAGCTTTACCACCTCACCGGCGGACAGCGCGCACAATATCGCGTCGCAATGGTCGCGCCGCGCGGTCAATGCCGGCAGCACGGCGCGGATATGCTCGTCGAGGAAAAGCTGGCCGGCGAACAGAATATCCGCCCGGCTGATATCCGAAATGCACGCATCCAGCGCCACTTGGCTTGCCCCGAATTCATCGGCGCAATGCATGCACACGTCCAGGCCCGGCAATTCCTGCCGCACCCGTTCGGCGGCCTTATACATCGCACCGTTCAAGTGGCTGTCCATCGTGACAACCACCATCTTCATGGGAACCGCTTTAGCGGGCGAAATGGGCTTTTGCATCATACAACGTCTCGACCGTGATCGTGGCGAGGCCCTGAAGTGCCGCATAACTCTCCGTGTTGCGGCGGGCCTTGCCGCGCACGAAGAAAGGAATTTTTCCGAGTTCCTTCTCGGCTTCCGGCGCCCACCGCGCCGCCAGCTTCATTGCATCAACAGGCGCCTCCAAAACAGCCACATAAGCCGCCGCAGGTTCCGGCGCACGCGGTGCCGCCTGCGTGCTCGCACCCAGATGCGACGCAGCCGCCTCCGGATGAAATTCGAAATCTTCACGGAACATCGTCAGCAGATGTTCCTCCAGCCCCATCATCAGCGGCGCCACCCAGGTGTCGAACAGCACGTTCGCACCTTCGAACCCCATCTGCGGCGCATAGCGCGCGGGGAAATCCTGCACATGCACCGGCGCCGAAATCACCGCGCACGGCACGCCCAGCCGTTTTGCGATATGCCGTTCCATCTGCGTGCCGAGCACCAGGTCGGGCATCGACGCTGCAATCGCCGCCTCGATCTCCAGATAATCGTCGCTGATCAGCGGCTCCACGCCATATTTGCCCGCGGCCGCCCGCACGTCGCGGCCGAATTCGCGGCTATACGTGCCCAGGCCCACCACCGCGAACCCGAGCTCGTCGGCCGCCACCCGTGCCGCCGCCACCGCATGCGTCGCGTCACCAAACACGAAAACCCGTTTGCCGGTCAGGTAATTCGCATCCACCGACCGCGAATACCACGGCAAACGCGAGCTCTGTTCGGCCAGCAACGGGCCCGCATCCACGCCGGCCAACGCGGCCACTTCGGCGATAAATTCGCGCGTGGCGCCCACGCCGATCGGCACGGTGCGAACGATCTTCTGGCCGAAATTGCGTTCCAGCCACGAAGCCGCCTGCCCGGCAATTTCCGGATAGAGTAGAATATTGAAATCCGCCTCGCCCAGCCGCGCCAGATCGGCCGGTGACGCGCCCAGCGGCGCCGTCACATGCACGTCCACGCCGAGTCGCGCGAGCAGCCCGGTAATTTCCCGGATATCGTCACGATGCCGGAATCCCAGCGCCGTGGGCCCGAGCAAATTCACCCGCGGGCGGCGCCCTGCCGGCCGAGCATCACGCGCCGTGCCGGGCGGCGGCGCATGCGGCCCCGCGAACGCCCGCACCAATTGATAAAATGTCTCGGCCGCGCCCCAGTTTTCCTTCTTCTGGTATGCCGGCAATTCCACCGCCACCACCGGTATCGGCAAGTTGCACGCGCGCGCGAGCCCGCCCGGATCATCCTGGATCAATTCGGCGGTGCAGGAAGCACCCACCAGCAGCGCCTGCGGCTTGAACCGCTCATACGCATCGCGCGCCGCGTTCTTGAACAATTCGGCGGTATCTTTGCCCAGATCACGCGCCTGAAACGTTGTGTATGTCACCGGCGGCCGCGTATCCCGCCGCTCGATCATGGTGAACAGAAGATCCGCATATGTATCGCCCTGCGGCGCGTGCAGCACGTAATGCAGGCCGGTCATCGCGCTGGCGATGCGCATGGCGCCCACGTGCGGCGGGCCTTCGTAGGTCCAAAGGGTTAGTTGCATAGCTGATGGCACCAAGGATGCTGCAATTTCAGCGCGCGCGTTGATCCCAGCGAAGGAGCAAACATTTTTTGCTTCTTTTTTTCAAAAAAGAACTCTTCCTTCTTCATGCTACACCTTCAGCACTTCACGCCGCGCCAACGGCCGCGCAAACAATCCCGCCAAATCCGCCGCCTGCTCATACCCCTGGATCGGCGTAAACAGCAGCTCGATCGACCATTTCGTCGCCAGGCCCTCCGCCTCCAGCGGATTCGCCAGTCTGAGCCCGCACACAGTCAAATCGGGCCGCGCCGCCCGGCAACGATCAAGTTGCTTATCGACATCCTGCCCTTCGACAATCCGCACCTCATCGCCCAGCAACGCCATTTCGTGCGCCAGATGCTGCCGATGCAGATAAGGTGTGCCGATTTCCAGCACATCCATGTTCATTTCACGCGCCGCAAACCGCGCCAGCGGCAATTCCAGCTGCGAGTCCGGGAAGAAAAATATTTTTTTCCCTGCCAGCCGGGCGCCCGCGCGCGCGATCGCGCCCCGCGCCCGCTGCGCCGGCAATGACGTCGCCGCGGTGAACCGGCTTGCATCCACGCCGAACACCACTGCCGCCGCGCGCAACCATTCGGTTGTGCCCTCGGCACCCAGCGGAAACGGCGCCGTCAGCAGTGTCGCGCCGCGCCCCTGCAACGCATGCGCGGTATTGGCCAAAAATGGTTGCGCCAGCAGCAACCGTGTATTCGGCCCCACCGCCGGCAGCGCGCGCGCGCGCCGCGGCGGCAGAAACTGCACCCGGTCGATTCCCATGGCGGCAAACAACACCAGAAACTGATCCTCGACCGCTTCCGCCAGCGCACCGACCACCAGCAGACTCGGCGCGGCCGCCGGCGCTTCGGCGGGCAATTCGGGCACCAGCGAGGCCAGGCACGCATCCTCGCCCTCGGTGAACGTGGTCTCAATTCCGCTACCGGAATAAGACAGCACGCGCACGTCCGGCATCATCTGCCGCGAAAGCCGCTGTGCCGCCCGCGAAAGATCCAGCTTGATCACTTCGGACGGGCAGGACCCCACCAGGAACAGCAGCTTAATATCCGGCCGCCGCGCCACCAGTTGCGTCACCACGCGATCGAGCTCGTCATTCATGTCGGCGAGGCCCGCCAGGTCGCGCTCTTCCATGATGGCGGTGGCAAAGCGCGGTTCGGCGAAAATCATCACGCCAGCGGCGGACTGGATCAGATGCGCGCAGGTGCGCGACCCCACTACCAGAAAGAACGCATCCTGAATTTTCCGGTGCAGCCAGACAATCCCGGTCAGGCCGCAAAAAACCTCGCGCTGCCCACGTTCGGTGATCACCCGAGCGGCCGCCACTGGCGGCGCGCCGCACCCGGTCTTCTCGGCAACCAGCGAGGCGCTCACGCGTGCTGGCCCGCGGCGCCGCGCTGCGCGCGATCGGCCGCCTCCTGCACCCGCGCGGCCCGCAATTTCATCACGAATTGCGTCGCATTCACCAGGTATGCGGTGTATCCGGCCAGTGCGAGCAGCATCTGGTCCCGCGGTGCCACAGTATTGGTGAACAGCGACGCGACATAGGCCGTGTGCAGGCCCAGCACCAGCATGCTGAACACGTCTTCCCAGAAGAAGGCGGGCGCGAACAAATACCGCCCGAACACTTTCTTCTCCCAGATCGCGCCCGTTATCATGATCGTATACAGCACCAGCGTCTTCACCACGACGCTGGCGGTTGCCGCCATCAGCCCCTGGCCCGTCGCCAAAAACCGCAGCACCAGAAACAGGCTCATCAGAAACACGCAAAACTGCACCGGCGCCAGAATGCCCTGCACCAGCGTCCACGCGGTTGCGTCACGCTTGCGGCGTTGCTCCGGCGTATACAGAAAAATCCGCTTCCCGGCGCGCGGCGCATCATGGTGCGGCGCAGCGCGACCGGCGGCCGAGCCCCATGGCGATCCGTCGAAAGCGCTCAGCAAGCGGCCCACACCAAATTCTGCTAACATAGCTTGACACCGCTCCCGTTGCGCAGTCCGCTCGGAACTCGCCCTGCGCGTGCAGGGAAAATCGGGGCGGGCGGCAATGCCTTCGTGGCCAGTTCTGTGGGCGGCCGGGTCATCCCGAGGGGGATCCCCGACCGTCACCGAAAAGCTAAAACGACGGACCGACGTCTGTCAAGCAAACCTAACGTCAATAAACGTTGACACATCTGCCTGGGTGGGCTGATGTGATCGGGCGCAGGGGGAACATAATGAGCGTACCTATGCAGCAGGTCGGGACAGCCGGAGACGGCGAGATTTGCTTTTCCGTCACAACGCCGCCGGCGCGCTCGGCCGTGCGCGCGCAGCGGGAAGCGCTGGTCCGCACGATAGAGGATCAGATCGTGCCGCGCCTGCTGGTGGCCCGCACGCCGCCCGACCTCTGCCAGGCGCCCGTTGGGCCCACGCCGCCATCCGCTGGTGTGCTGCACCTCGTGACCCTGGCCCTCGGCGCCGACGACACGGCCTCACGGCTTCATATTGCCGCGCAGGCGGCGCAGCTCACGCTCGAGGCGTTATGCCTGGATCTGTTGCAACCCGCCGCCGCGCAGCTCGGCGAAATGTGGATGGAGGATACGGTCAGCTTCACCGACGTCACCATCGCCATGATGCGCCTGCATGATGGGCTGAACGCGGTGACCGGCCTTGTGCGCGACAGCGTGCCGGAAGCGCGGCGGCGCCACCGTATCCTGCTGGCACCCGCCCCTGGCGACGACCATCGCTTCGGCCTCGCCATAGTCGCCGCGCTCTTCGAACAGGCCGGCTGGGCTGTCAGCACGGCGCATCAGGAAAGCGTCGACGCGTTGTGCCACATGCTGCGCCAGGACTGGTTCGGTGTGCTGGGTTTTTCGGTCAGCGCCGAAGCGCACGTGCCGCCGCTCGCGCGCGCCTTGCCGCGCCTGCGCCGCGCCTCGCGCAACGCGTCGCTTGCCATCATGGTCGGCGGCCCGGTCTTTACCGCCCGCCCCGACCTGGCGCGCGATATCGGCGCCGACGCCACTGCTGCCAATGGGGTACAGGCAACCTGGGTGGCTGAGAATATGTTGGCCGGCAGGCCACCTTATAGTTGAGGACGGTAAATCATTGAGGCCAGGATGCCCTGGCGGATCGGCTCATCAGTCACTCGCGTGGGCGTAACACGGCGCGCTGGCCAAGGAGGGTTTTGTTTGTTTGTGAAGGCTTTCCGCGCGGCCAAGACCTCGCTCGGCACTCTGGATGCCGAATCGACCGGCGCGCTGGTGGCTGCCGTGACCGACGTCGCGCTGGTGATCGACGGCGACGGCATCATCCTCGACCGCTCGTTTCAGAGCGAGGATCTGGCTGCCGAGCTCGAGGGCGACAAACCCTGGATCGGCCGCGCCTTCATCGACACCGTCACTGTCGAATGCCACGCCAAGGTGCGCGCCCTGCTGAAAGATGCGGCCGGCCCCGACGGGCGCACGCGCCATATCAACCACCCCGGCCCCAACGGCGCCGACGTGCCGATCCAGTACAATGCCTTGCGAATCGGCAAGACGAAGAATGTGCTGGTCTCCGGCCGCGACCTGCGCATCATCTCCACCCTGCAGCGCCGCCTGCTCGACGCGCAGCATTCCATGGAGCGCGACTACGCGCGCCTGCGCCAGGTCGAAACGCGCTACCGCCTGCTGTTCCAGATGTCGCCGGAAGCGGTGCTGATCATCGACGCGCTGACCCACCGCGTGGTCGAAGCCAACCCCGCCGCGCAAAAATTGCTCGACCAGGTCGGCCCGCGCATGACCGACCGCAGTTTTACCGAACTTTTTACCGGCGAGACGCAATTGGCCGTCCAGGCCCAGCTTGCGGGCATGCGCGCCACCGCGCGCGGCGAGGAAGTGCTCGGCCGCCTCGCCGCCGGCAACCGGCAGGACGTCGCGGTCACCGCAACCTTGTTCCGGCAGGAAAACGCCACCTTCTTCCTGGTCCGCATCGTCCCCGCCGGCAACGAAGCCGCCGCCGGCACGCTGCTGCCGCCGCCGCAATCCAAATATATCCGCCTGGTCGAACAGGCGCCCGACGGCATCGTGCTGACCAACGCGGACGGGCTGATCATTGCCGCCAACCGTGCCTTTCTGGACATGGCCGAGCTGGTCGAGGAAGATCAGGCCCGCGGCGAAGCGCTCGACCGCTGGCTCGGCCGGCCCGGCGTCGACCTGGACGTGCTGCTGGCCAATCTGCGCCAGCGCGGCGCGGTGCGCCTGTTCGCCACTACGCTGCGCGGCGAAATCGGCGCCAAGACCGACGTCGAACTCTCCGCCGCCGTGGTCGCGGAAAGCGAAGGCTCCAGCTTCGGTTTTACCATCCGCAATGTCGGCCGCCGGCTCGCGGGCGAACGACGCCCGGTGCTCGAACTGCCGCGTTCCGTGGAACAACTTACCGAATTGATCGGCCGCGTCTCGCTGAAGGAGCTGGTGCGCGAATCCACCGACATGATCGAGCGTCTCTGCATCGAGGCCGCGCTCGAGGTCACCGGCGACAACCGCGCCTCCGCCGCCGAAATGCTCGGCCTCAGCCGCCAGTCGCTCTACGTAAAACTGCGCCGCTACGGCCTGGGTGATCTCGATGACCCCGAGGAAAAGTCATGAAGAAGAAAGTGTTCTTTTTTGAAAAAAAGAACCAAAAAACTTTGGCTCGTGCGGCCAACATGGGTGCCCAATGAGCGACCTAGGTGCAGCCGCGAACGAGCAAAAGTTTTTTGGTTCTTTTTTTCAAAAAAGAACTCTTCCTGAACCTCG
>Ga0116229_10005706_pt1 | contig 20190 bp, 19 predicted proteins | sample S1TSphgellanicum_3_FD_87313 | JGI IMG/M metagenome (GOLD analysis project Ga0116229, IMG submission 87313) | Host-associated microbial communities from peat moss isolated from Minnesota, USA - S1T2_Fc - Sphagnum magellanicum MG | ecosystem: Host-associated > Plants > Peat moss > Unclassified... | reverse complement strand
GCCCATCTGGGCTAAAGCTAACAGAACGAATGCGTCCTTGATGTCTGCCTATAGAGTGGCATTCACCTGTACGTGAGTCCCAAAGCCTGATGATATGGTCATCACTGCCACTAGCTAAGATCCCCCCAGAGGAAATTGGATTAAAGGCAACTGAATAGACATCACGGGTGTAGCCTTGCAATACATTGAGGCTATCGCCTGTGGCTACATCCCAAAGCCTTGCTGTTTGGTCATCACTGCTACTAATCAGCGTGCGTCCATCGGGACTAAAGGCGATCGCACACACCTGACTATTATGCCCTCGTAGGGTTAACAGACATTGACTTGTAGTAATATCCCATAATTTGATTGTCCGATCTTCACCGCAGCTGGCAAGGGTTTGACCATCTGGACTAAAGCGTACAGAGTACACTCTTTTGCTTTGCCCATTCAGGGATTTCTGACATTCTCCTGTGGTCAGATCCCAAAGTTTGACCGTTTGGTCTTCGCTGCTACTTGCTAGTATTTTCCCGTCTGGACTAAATGCCACTGAGTAAACCTTGCTACTATGCCCCTTCAAGGTTTTCAAGCATTCACCTGTGTTAATATCCCAAAGCTTAATTGTACCGTCGCCGCTCCCACTGGCTAAGAACTGAACTTCGCCCCCCTGAGTCGGAGGGATCGGACTGAAGGTAACTGATAAAACCCAATCAGTATGACCTTTAAGGGTTTTCAGGCAATTTCCGTTCACATCCCAAAGTTTAATGGTTCGGTCTTCGCTGGCGCTTGCCAAAATAGTACCTTTAGGGTTAAAGGCAACGGAGTATACTTTATTAGTATGTTCTTTCAGTGTATGTAGACACTCGCCTGTCTGTACATTCCAGAGCTTAACAGTGTAATCTCCACTACCACTAGCTAGAAGTTTGCTGTCTCGACTGAAGGCAAGTGCCCAAACCCAAGCAGTATGACCCCTGTAGATCCGCAGCTGTTTGATATCTGAAGTCCTCCAGAGACGAACTTCTCCATTGATTACACCTGTAGCAAAGTACTCTCCATCTGGGTTAAATCTGACTGACACTAGGCTTGACATTGTTTCAGCAAACGCTGAACCAGTTAAGTCGGCGTTTGTAAAGCTCGTATCCTGTAAATTGACATCCTTAAGATATGCCTGACAGATAGCCAGATTGGAAAAATCACGCCCACTTAAATCAATCTGTGATTGATCAATTTGAAGTTGACGCAGCAGATTGATCAGGTTTCCAGCAGCATATCCTTTCTGTAGAGGAGACTGCTGTTGTAAGTGAGCTAGCATCCGACGTAACTTGGATTCTAATTCTTTGCCAAAAGTATTGATTAGCTTCTTTTTGACTGGTTCGAGAATTAATCGCTCTTGTGTTTTGCGAATGTAATCAAGCGATCGCGCCTTCATCAGTGGATAATTGTCAACAAATCCTAAGCAGTTTCCTTGGCACATTTCTTGATAAGTCTTTTCAATCAATTGCTCTATGACGTACTCCATCACCACAGATGAGGCGCGAAATCTGCCAGAACCTGCTTCTTTTTCAATCAAAGAACGTCGTAATAGCGACTCCACCGCTTCTAAGACTCTGATTGCTGATTCTGTTGTCAGTAGGTCATCTTTGAGTTCTTTAAGGGAAACATATTCGCGATGAATTGCCAACCAGTACATCAGTTGTTTTTCTAACTCTGACAGGCGATTAAATTGCTCGGCTAAAAGAGTCCGAATATCTCCGTAAACTGCTGTTTCTTGCTGAATTTCGGTTAAAAATTCACTAATATTATTGCTAAATAAATCGTAAACTGTAGTGGCAACTATCTTTAACGCTAAGGGATTGCCAGAGTATCGTGCTACTAATTCACTCAACTGACTATCTGAACAAGAAAATCCCTTCGCTTGCAGCATTGCCCTAGCTTCTTCTTTGTTCAGTCCCCCAAGGTGCAACACCTTGACTGGCAGTTTTTTCCCTTCCAATAATGCGACTTGCCTGGGCTTTTCCTGGCTAGTCAGTAGCAGACAACTTTTGTGTGCTGCTTCGGCGACTTTTTTAAAAAAATAGCCGTATTTCTCATATCCTTCTTGGTACTCTCCTGCCCTTTCGTAAGGTCTGCCTTCACCACTGCGCAGCACGGCTTCCACTTTATCTAAAATCACCAAACAACGGTATTTTTTCAAGATATCAATCAGCCGCAGTATTTTGCTGTTCTCGTTGTCTAGCAAGTCAGGTTCAGTATCTTTAGGTAGGAACTGCAGTAGTTGTGTGAGAATCTCGTTTAAAGATGGAGCATTATGAAGCGATCGCCAAAAGAGGTAGTCAAAATCTATCTGTACTTTTTTGGCAACTTGTGCTGCTAACACTGTCTTACCAATGCCTCCCATGCCTAACACCGTCACCAAACGACAGCGATGGGAACTATCGCCCACAATCCACTGCTCTAAGTCGGAAATTTCCTCTTCTCGACCCCAAAAATCATCCGCATCAACTGCTTCACCCCAATCCTCGCTTATATTTTGGCCAATTGCTGAACTTGCTTGGTATTGGACTAATAGCTTTTGCTTGAGGTTATTGAGTTTTTTGTTGCCACTGCCTTCTATGCCAAATTTACGGTAGCTCTCTCCTAATCTTTTTCTCACTGCTGCTTGGGAAATCTGCAACCTGGCAGCTATCTGGACACCTGACCAGTTATTTAATGCCATCAGCAGGGCATCTAGCTCTGTTTGAGTAACACCGTACGTGGTTGCTACCTCTGTGATAAAACTTTCTGGAAGCTGAGACATAGCGGTAGCGATCTCCATTTTATCTTGCTCCACACAACATATTAGTATGTGAGATATCTTTTATAGCATTGACTAGCCTAGAAAAGATTATTTATCTCTACTTCATCGCCATTACGTGATCGTGTCAGTTTTTCATTTTCCCTCTATTTCTTTCACAAGGATGAGAGAACGTCGATTTGTTCAGGACTTAACGCACGCTCCAAATGTCATGTTATGTTGACATTTAGCAAAGCTGTGTCTACAAAAAAGGATTTTATCGCTTACGTAAGTAGACTTTGCCTGAAGAATGAGAAGATTCGTGGAAATACGTAACTTTGACTTTTTATCTGTAGACTTACGCCCTCAGTTACCCGGTTTTGATCACAAAAATATTGTTCGTAGTTGCGCTTTAGCGCTAAAGCTCTAACTACAAACTTCATCACTTATAGTGCGTCAGCCCTAATCTGGTTAATCACTTCAACTGATCATCTGTATAAAAGACTACGATTTTTATTATAGCAATGTGAGAGAAGAATATCCAAAAACTATAAATTGCTTTACGAAAAACATATATCTTAAAAAATAAATATATTTGATACATTGAAAAAGCTTGATTTTATAGCTAGAGTATATATACGTGAGACAAACTCGATGCAAGTGGTTTGTAGCTTTCAATCACCAGATCGGGTGATTGCGGTCAGGACTAACGGTCTACCTTACGGAGAAACTGATATGACCTCCTCAGAATTAAGCACATTTTTCGGCGGTTCTAATGTCACTAAAGTGTATTTGAAAATTGAAGATACGCCTCCAAAAGCGTTGCCTGCAGTCATGCTGCAAGACAAAGGAAAGCCAGACATCCCAAAGCAATCCTACTTGATTGAGTTACATCCAGTTTTTTCTCAAATAAACTTTCTGCTACTGGAAACTTTGTCGGTAACTCAACATGGTGAGTTCATAACTCGTAGCAAAAAGGGAAAATACGAAACGATAGTTGAACTGGGAGGACACATTAGTCAACGCTACTGTCTGACTAATCAGGAACTAAAAGAAGTTCAACAAATATATGACCAAATCCTAGAAGCTTGGATTGGATTGAGGCGGTGTCATAAAAAAAATTGACTGAAAACGGGGAGTAGGGAGTGGAGAACTCGGGGCCCCCTTTGGGGATTAGGGGTAATGGGGAATATTGGGATGCCCATAAGACCGCGCTGCTTCACCAGTCGTACAGAATTTATGCGCTCATTCTGACTCCTGACTCCTGAATTCTGACTCCTGAATTCTGTTTAATAAAATATTTGGCTTCCGATAAACGAGAAGTTTACAAGCCGGATAAGTGATTTCAGCACCTTCCGGCTTTTTGTTTAGGTTCGTTTTCTTTGGAGGAATGCTCTCTTGAAAAGCAATAAGCTATTAATGATTTTGGCGATCGCCGCCATCGTTGCTATTGGCAAGTCCATTTACCTGAAAAACGCCGTTGCTGGTCAACAGCAGCCAGAAATCTATCAATCAAAGACGTACATCGCCCTCGAAACTAACTCACCAGAAACCGCTGAACTCAGCCAAAACATCCTATATAGCTTGTCGCGGCGGACAAGAAATCAGTGGACTGTGGTTGATATCTTCGTGGGAGAGAAGGTGCAAAACCTATATTCTCGACCAGCTAGGCGTCGGGATTTTGAAGCCCTAGCGCAGCAAGTCAAAGTCATGCCATCGTCTGAGGGAGCTTTGATTCAAGCCGTACAACGCTTGAAAGATGAAGTTGAGCAAAACAAACAGCAATATATCTCCGGATTCATCGTTACCAAAGGAACTGCCAACCCCTCAACTCTCACAGCCATTCATCGAATTTGCCAAAAGCTAGCGCAAACTAGCTCTACTAAAGTGCATATCGCCATCATTGGTCTTTCGTCAGAAAATCGCTTGCCAATGTCTACTGCTGTTGCACCTTTGAGTCGTGATGTGCAATTTGCTGGTACAACCCAGCAAGAGTGGCAGCAACTGATTAAGTTTTAGGAGGTTACATGGGAGTTTTCAATTGGCTGATTAACTGGTTCAGAAGTTTCATCTACCTCGACAGTCCCCAGATACCTTGGCGCTGGGGAAACTGGGAGGTCGAGAGTTTGTTTGATAATCCTCACACTCGATCTCTAGCTGTATTTTTAGATACTCTTGAGCCTCCACTGTTAGCACAGTGGTATGCCAGTGTTGCTCCTGCATCTGCAGAAGCTCGCAAAGCTGCGATCGCCCTCGATCAACTCTTGCTCGAGAAAAATGAGGTTGCGGCAAAATTGGCAGATTTGGAAGTTGTCTGTGCTGAAAGTCCCAGCAGCAAAAATTCCTCGAAGCGCACCCACATCGACGCCAAAAATAGCTGGGAGTGGCTGCTGACAATGGGTTTATCCCTCATGCTTTTTTTAGGGATTGCGGAACCCCTAGGGATTGATATCGAAAATCCTGCCGAAAAACTGCCTTTATTTGGTTTGGCGTTACTAGGGGCGATTTGCCTCACGGCTGGTGCAAAGCTGATGGTGATTCGTTGGGTAAAAGCCACCCGTAGTGACGAACCCAAAAGGAGTTGGTATGATGACAAGCGCTATCCTAACCCGGTGGCTTTTTGGTGGCGCATCTTCTCTGGGGACAGTGCTGTATGCCTGAGTTTGGCGATCGTCTTGTTGGAGATGGCATTCGCCGGACCAGGACTCATCAGTCACTTACAAATAACCTTGCAAAAACAATTGTTGATTCAGGTTTCAGCCTATATAGGTGCAGGAATTGCTGCCTTAATCAATATTGGCTTAGCTTGGGGTACTGCCCTTGAGGAAATTCACTCTCACAATGAATATCTACTAGAGTTAGCAACAGAGTCAGCGCAACAGCAAGAGTTATCTTGGCAACAAGCCCAAGAAAGAAAATTTGCTGCACAGCGACAAGCAAAAGTTACCAAAGTCGTCTTCAACGAACTGATGCAAGAGGTTAAGGAGCAGAAACGGTTTGTGCAAGACCTCAGAAAACGTGCCCAACAAGAACACGAGCGCTGGGAAGCTACTGTAAAGCGCTGCTTTAGAAGATGGCACAATGCTGATCCCAAAAGGTTGGAAAGGTTTAAGCAGTTCTACAGCCAATTAAATCAACACACACATGATGACGCAGTCATTGGGAACGGCAAGCAAATACTGTCTACAAAAAATTAGGGAGATTTCCAGTCATGAAGGACGATCAACAAATACCAAATAAACCGCAGGTCAATGTTGAGTTACCTAGTGCATTTGGGGGGAGACGACTTCAGCAGCTTAATATTCAGGGTAGTAGAAATCATCCAACTGCTGATTTTAACTGGTATCTCCTCAATCAACTAGGTGTCCCTGCCAGGGTTCCCGATGTCATAGCAGATATGTTGCTGTGGATAGCTGCTAGCTCATTTGTGGGTTCTGTGGGTAAGCAATTGATTCAACTTCCAGGTGTAACGGCGATCGCTGCTGTGATTTTAGCTATTGCGGTTGTTCTCTCTGTTTACATACTCAAAATTGCTACCGTGCCACAAGTTCGCTGGTCTCTGGTTTACCGTTGGTTCTTAATTTTTACTGGAGTATCTTTGGGGGTTCGCTAATGTCTAAAATTTACTTGGCTCAACAACAAAAATGGCTCGATGACTATCATCGCTCAGCTAGAGGAGCGTTAGCAGGACTGATTGCCGGCTGCGGTATTTATCTGATTGGTGGATACAGTAATACAGCTTTGGTCAGGTCAACCTGCTCTCTGCTCGCTACCATTTCTGCCTATTCAGTTATGCAAGTACGATGGATTGCCAGAAGTAATCAGGCTGTTCTGGAAGCAAGTAGAGATATTTCAGCACAGGCTACGGTTGATAATTTATTCTTGGGTATGCGCCCAGAAGATCTGATGTCTCAATCGACTGAAAATGTCAATGGCATCTCCATTTTACCTTTGTCTCCTGGTAATGATAATTGATGCCAATCTAGAGACGTTACATCGCAACGTCTTTAGGTTCTCCAAAAAGAAATTATCAGCCCACCACCGATAATTAAAGCCCCGCCAACAATGATTGAAACACTAGGTTTTTGACCGAAGGCAAAATAGTTAATCAGTTGGGCGACAAAGAAAAACATTGCAACATAAACCCCAAGCAGACGTCCAAAATCCCAACTCGGGAGGTTAACGACGACGCCATAACTAAATAAGACAATGCCACCTAAAAGCAAAAACTCAGCTCGTTTTACTAACAAGGTGCTGTGTAAGCCTGTTCGCACCAAGGCATCGCCACTTGCCTCCAGTACAGCAGCGGCAAACAAAAGCAACAAATAAAATCCGCTCATCAATCAGCACCCTCTATCCAGCGTAGCGTTTACAGTTCTCCCCTGGATGTTCGTTCAAACTGTAACTCGCGGTTATTTTGACATAACTCATAGAACTGTTCGTCAGTCAAATGAACGGTGTCTAAATTTAATGTCAAAGTAGTCATGACACTACACTTAGCGGGGATATCGAGATAATATTGTATCATATTCTCCCGCACACACAGCGCAAATTCAACGCCAAACCCAGTAATACCATTTCACATCTCGTCACGCAAGATTTTTGGAGCTATGAGCGCCACAACTGCCCAACCCCTCACCCTAGAAGAATTCAGAAACCCAGCCTGCTAGCTAGGATTGCGTTCTGCACGGAAAGATTGAAGCTGTTCTGGAGAAACAGACATAATTAACCATTCTGGTAAACTTTCAAATTGTTGTGTAATTTTTCTGTTTTCAATAGTTAGTTTTATTTGATGTCCTAAGTTTGTTGAATTGTCGAATATAATAGCATTGTCTGCAAGTTGAAGTGCAATTGGTAAATTTGCCAGACTACGTTTATAACGACGACGAATATCTTCTTCAGGAACGTTGTGCCCACCACTTCTTACACGTTCTGCAACTCGTCTAATAGCTGTATCTACATGGTTAATACCAACAAAGATGAAGTTTAGCTCATACCCTTGTTGTTTTGCTTGCTGCATCATTTTTATATATGTACTACCAGCTAAAGTTGTTTCAACAGCAAAGCTTTGATTGTTTTTAAGGTAGTCGCGTGCAAGTCGAATTGCTTGTTTACCTGCTGCCACTAGCGTAGATTCTGGACTTAAAGGATTAATTTTTCTAGCTTCGGCATCTGGATCAATTATGGGTGCATCTAAATTTGATTTAATATAGCGTGTTAACGTGCTTTTACCTGAACCATTAGGACCAGCAATGATAGTTAGCTTAGGTACTGATTGACTATTCATTTTTATATTTTTTTGAGAAAGAAAACAAAAATCTGGTTTCTTTTTCTTAGTTTTATACTTATTTTATTCTAGCTTATTAAGAATTTTTATTCCTTGATCGGTGTACTTATACTCAAAACGTTCTCCTTGACTAGTTTCCATGATTAATCTATTGTCTTCTTCGTAGAAAATAGGGTTCCCCTTCGCTTTATGTTCAGTAATTTCTCGTTGAACTCCTGCTTGGGCATTTGCCTCTATGAGCATTGCCCATTTAGTCCAGGAGTGGTTCGATTTTAACTGATGAGAATTCTCATGGCTCATAAGATTTCATAAAAATAGTTCTACTTTTATTATCCAGCGTTAACATCGTGGCGTGTGCAAGTGCGTGAATTTTTTTGAGCTATTAGGCAATTGATTTTCACCTGATAATTCCGTCGGCAGATTTCGCACTTCTACATCAACCCCAGGACGATAAATTTCTACTTGCTGCTGCTGGGGATTAATCAACCATCCCAATTGTACTCCGGCATCTATATATTCCCGCATTTTGTCGCGCAGCACTTCCAAATCATCTGTAGCTGACCTCACGAAGTAGAGGAATCTGATACCTTAAAGCAATATGAAGGCGATCGCGCTCTTTACTGGACTAGTGAACCAGAGCAAGAACTAGACGACGACACGGTTGAGTATGGTGATTACGTGCAAGCATTCTCACCCCAAGAGAACGTATCCGGATCGCTTTCGCAAGAGCGCGTTACTCATTCAAACCTTTCAAACAGCAACTTCTTGGTCAGAAATTTCCGAAGTTTTGAAACTCCACGACGAATACAAGCAGCAAGCATGGGATGCGCTTACCCCGTTGGAAAAACGACGGGTAATGGCAATAACGCCCCCTGAAATCAAAAAACTGAATGAAGCCTTTTTTGACTTCGCCAACAGTATCCATACTCAACCTGACTTTTCCCGTTATCTTTTTATTTGAGCGATCGCTTACTATAATCCCAGTCTCAAAGTCCTATTGTCAGGTTGATTCTTCTCATTAAATGTTGCTTATTGAGAATCAAACTACACTCCAAAACCCTTATCATTTCTAGGTTTCACGACTTAACGGGAAAAGTCAGATACTCAACACCCATTACCGGGTCAATACTGCACAGGTTTTGGGGGAAAGGGGAAAGGGGAAGGGGAAAGAAAAGTCCTTTACCCCAAACCCAGTAACCTTTTCCCTAACCCAGATTCCGAACTGAAATTTCTTAACCGAGCAGTATTGATTACCGGGTCTATTGTAAGCTAGCTGCAATAGCGTCGTCTAAACAAGCCTGTAATTTTTCAGCTAGCACTTGTACGTGGGGTGCGTTGAGCAAAGAATAGTGATCCCCAGGAACGAAATGGATATCTAACCCCGAACTAATCAGTTTATCCCAGCCTAAATTAGGATCGTGATCAAAGCCTTCACCTTCTACCCGCATTTCCTCGTCAACTAGAAACAGAGTTAGTTTACCGGGGTAAGCTTGCATCATATATGCTGCTGAAGCCTGTGCGCTAGCCTCTCCCATCTGTAAGTTATGAAGATCGCGAGGTAATGTCAAACCAAAACGCAAATGAAAGTTGGTGGCGATCTTCTGTAACTTGTAATTGAACATCTGCGTCTGCCATCTGGTCCATCCCTTCAGCTTGTGACGGAGATAGGTAAGTCCTTCGTGGAAGAGCTTATCACGATGAAGGTGTATTCGCTGACTGAAAGGCAATCGCCGCTCAGCATTAGGTGCAGAGGTATCGATCACAAATAGCAGACCGATTTTCTCCCCTTGCTGATGCAGTTGCTGGGCTATTTCGTAAGCCACTATACCGCCAAAGGAGTAGCCTCCCAGAAAATAAGGTCCTGCAGGTTGGATGGTTTGGATCTGTTTGATGTAGTCAGATGCCATGTCTTCAACTCGGGTATGGAGAGGCTCTTTTCCATCCAATCCTTTAGCTTGAAGAGCATACACTGGAAGATTGGGATCGAGATGAACAAAAAGCTCGCGGTAGGAAAGGATATTTCCGCCAGCCCCATGTATACAGAACAAAGGTGGTTTGTCACCATTAGGTTGAATCGGTACTAGTGATGACCAAGACGCATCATCCTCTGACAAGACAACTGGGGTTTCTGGCTGGCGGACAATATTAGCAAGAGCCTCTACAGTTGCTGATTTTAAGAGAGTACTCAGAGGTAGCTGTTTGCCAAATTTGCGCTCAATTTGGGCAAATAGACGTAAGGCTTGCAGAGAGTTACCGCCGAGATCGAAGTAATTATCCTGCACGCCAATGGGTTGGATACCGAGAACTTTTTCCCAAATATTTGCCAGTTGGATCTCCACTTCATCCCGTGGGGCCAGAGAAATTGATTCTGGTAGCCGTATAGCGTCGGTGGGTGCGGGTAATGACCGCCGATCCAGCTTGCCATTCGGGTTGAGGGGCAAGTTATCCATCCCGACAAACACTTTTGGGATCATTTCCAGCGGTAGCTTGGCACGTAAATAAGTCCGCAGTTCGCTTGCTGTTGTTGCGGTTGTTGTCACAACATAGGCGATTAACTGCCGTTCATCACCTATGTCATTGCTAGCGACAACCACAACCTCTTGGACTTGGGGATGTTGGACTAAAGCAGCTTCAATTTCTCCGAGTTCAATCCGAATGCCGCGAAGTTTAATTTGAAAGTCTGCACGACCGATGAATTCAATATTACCATCGGGCAGAGACCGTCCCCAATCCCCCGTTTTGCAAAAGCGTTGATTATCAATGGTGACAAACTTTTGTGCGGTCATCTCTGGTTGATTTAGGTATCCCCGCGTGACTCCGTATCCACCGATATAAATTTCACCCTTGCCACCAACGGGCACTAATTGCTGTTCGTTATACAAGCGTACGGAAACATTATTAAGTGGTTTGCCAACAATGCGTTTTTCAAACTTTGTGTCGGTGGGAACTTTATAAGTCAAGCATAAAGTTGTCACTTCACTGCATCCATAGAGGACATATATCTCAGCCCCTTTGAATACGGTTTTCATCTCCTCAATCAAGTTGAGAGGAATTGAATCACCGCCGATAAATACTCTTCTGAGATTGTATTTAATGGCAGCTAAATGATTCTCTTGGATAAAATTGACGATTTGCCGCATCAAACTTGGAGTAGAATGAAGATTAGTCAAGTGCTCTAGTTGACTGACTAGATAAGCAATATCTAAGACATCATCTCTAGTGAAAATTACAGCTTTACCGCCAACAATTAAAGGGCTCAGTAATTCAAATAAAGAGATGCTAAAAGAGAACCGCGCAATGCAGGGAAACACATCTTGATGGTCAAACTGGAATCGCTGTTGCGTAGCTAAAAGATAGTTCCTGAAATTGCCATGTTCGGCAACAACTCCTTTGGGATATCCTGTGGTTCCTGATGTATGGACAACATAAGCCGCGTGGTGGGAACTTACTTGATTAACCAAATTAGTATCTTCCAGGCTGGCAAATAACTCGCAATCAGAATCTAAACAGATGGAGGGTCCAGTGTAGGGTGGTAAGTTAGCGATCAATTGCTGCTGCGTTAATAGCACTGCGATTTGGGATTGACCGAACATCAGAGTCAAGCGTTCTTGCGGGTACGAGGGATCTAAGGGGACGTAGACCCCTCCCGCCTTCAAGATACCTAGCAGTCCTACTGCTAACTCCAAAGAAGGCTGAACGCATAGACCTACTCTCACCTCCGAACCAACACCCACACTACGTAAGTAATGCGCTAGCTGATTAGCACGGCTATTTAGTGCTTGATAAGTTAAGTGGCTTGCGCCAAAAACTACTGCCATTTTCTCTGGAAATCTTTCTACTTGCGCCTCAAACAACTGATGAATTAGTAGGTTCTGCTCGTATCCATTTTGATTGCTCTGAGACTGAACGCATTGGTTTTCCAATTGAAGAGATTCGCTAATTTTAGGAGGTTCCCAATTTTCTGGCATTAGAGAAAAGTCGGTAAATGGTTGATATTTCTCTTGTAGAGTAGCGACTTCTATCTGATTGTAAAAACCTTTTCCTGCTTGCTGAGAGAAGGTAACTTTACTATCTGATGTGCTATTTCGTGGTCTCTGTACATATTCTGCAAATGTTGTTTTTGCTGTGTTTGTGGGAGAGTAACCTCTACAAAATAGCTGCTTGATTATTCCCCATGCATCCCTTTTAGTAATTGGCTCTCCTAAAATATTACAGTTATACTTTGTGAGTCTATCCTGAAATTGTTCTAGGTTTTTTGTCTCGTAAGCAACGTGTTGAATACTATGGTCTTGATGGAGTTCTGTAAACAGAGTGACTTGAGATTTTTCTGTTCGGTCTATTCCTTCAATTAAAGCAATTCCAAACGAACCATAATCAATGCACCAGAGTTTCATACTGCTATTAAGATTATGAGGATCGATATCATCGATTCGTTTGATCAATGTTCCACCTTCAACCTCTATGTGGAACCATGCCCATTTTTCAATCATTCCCTTCGAGCAAGCATAAGTTATGTGATCGACTTTAACTAACCACGTCATTGGATATCTCCTTAAGTATGTAAGCTACCGAATGATCAACCAGCTATAACAGTTATCAATGGTATTGAGCTGAAATCTGACCAAAAACCTGCACTCTGGACCTGAAAAGGCTTGATTTTACGTTGTAAATAACGGCTTTTTTTGACTTGGAATTAACAAATTATCAAAACCAGACAGGACAAGGGTTTTCAGACCATCTTGCAGAAAATTACTCGGATCTCGGTTTAGTACTAACTAAATACAAATCCAAAAGTAATTATTCCTAATGCCCAATCCCAGATTTCTCACCAAATATGAAAAAAGGTCTAAAACTGCGAAAATGCTGGATGTATGCTTCATTCTTCAGCGATAGGCTTTTCGCCATAGCTCCGTTATACTCAAAAAAGCGCTCTTCCCAATTTACGAGTAGTTGCAACACTCTTACATAAAAGTGTCCCAAGCCTTAGTACCCTCAGTTGTCTGAGTCGCATAACTAATATTACGTCGCTGCACCATAGTCCTTGCGGCTAACTCCGCAGGTTCCCAATGCAAAGGCAATTCGGGATGCTCCAAAACTAAAAGCAATTCATAAACTTTTGCCGCAGTTAATTGTTAATATTATTTAAGTAATTTTTCAAAAGATATCAAGGCAATTCCAAGTGTTTCAATTGGCACCTTAATCCCTATACGAACTTGATAACCGTCGTGTTAAAAGCAGTCCAGACCTGCTCGGAGTGATACTGGTGACAGTATCCGAAAATTAAACTGGGTTGGGTAGGCTGGTAGGTGTAAAAGCCGAACGTTTACCCATCTCTATTACCAATTTGTCTTGATTTTAATCTTTCCCATTTGGTATAATTGGCTGATTTGGATGACTGCGAGTGTCTCCTGGCATGATGCTGCGGAAGTACAGACTGCCGATCGCCAGTAAAAACACAAGATATGCTACTGCTTGCACAAGATAGAGATGCTCCCTGTAGCCAAACAAAGATTTAAGGATGACACCAGGGAACTGTTTATCAGGTAAGATGTTGGATGTATTCCAAACTATTGGACCTAAAATGCAAGAGTTGATTTCGCTAAAGCGGTCGTAATAGAAACAAAGGCTTTCCGAAGCATGACGACTGAGGTCAAGATTAGCAACAGCTTCATCAACGTCTTTCAAGGCTGCAACTACCAATCCAGAAACAATCAACACTAAGAAAACGCCCATAACTTGGAAAAATCGGCGGATGTCAATTTTTACACCTAATTTAAATAACAACACACCTATCGTTGCTGCACCTGCAAGACCTGCGATCGCACCAAGGCTGGGGATGAGCCCCTGTTGAAAATTAGCAGCAATAAACAGAACAGTTTCAAAGCCTTCGCGCACAACAGCAACCAAAATTAAAGTAAAAACCCCCCAACCTGCATTTGAGTCTTGCTTTAGGGCGGATTGTACAGATCCTTCAACTTGAGCTTTCATCGATTTGGCTTGTTTGGTCATCCAGATCAGCATCCAACTCAGCATTGCGATCGCTAACACGCTGAATACACTTTCCAGGATTGGCTCAACCACCGATTTATATTGGGGATTGACTGTACCCAGTGTTTGAATCAACCAACTGAACAGCAAACCGATCAGAGCACTAACGGCAATACCAACGCCGACACCAGCATATACCCAAGAGTTGAGGCGAGATTGTTGAGCTTTATTCAGTAAGGCTAGCACAATTCCGACTACAAGGGCAGCTTCTACTCCTTCTCGGAGTGTAATTACAAAAGTGGGTAAGGCAGCGCTAAGATTCATAATGATTAGTCATACCATTTTGGATTTTGCGGAAAGTTGCAATAGCGAGTACTCGAGCGCCGTACTCGATAATAGGTTAGCTGACATCTTGCACCTTCTCAATAAGGGTAGGGTGGACACTGCCCAACCTACGAAATCATAAGGCTTTTGGGCTTTGATTTTCGCAATAAGACGATGGTGCAAGATCTGAGTTAGTAGTTGCGCTGTCTTCGCTCTATGACTGTTTTGGCGAAGACAGCGTAACTACGTGCCTTATTATAAGTGTTCAACCGGACATGTTTAAGAAGAAGTCGGAAGGTTTACCCCAAAGCGAAAAAAGAAAATTCGAGGGCAAAAGTGCGATCGCTTGCAGGCAATTTACCACGTGTGATTTTTGATCGTTCAGGCTAGTATATCTTTGTCAATGTCAGCAAGTCTTTGTTTGCGAAAGTAACGAAGGAGTAAAGTCGTGGGATATCAGCCGATTCATAACTACGGTATTATTGGTAACATGTACACAACTGCATTGGTGGGGCGAAATGGGTCAATCGACTGGTTTTGCTTTCCTGCTCATGACTCTCCTAGTGTCTTTGCAGCGCTGCTCGATGTCAACAAGGGTGGACATTTTAAGATTTCACCCATAACGAACGAGGCGACTAACAAGCAGTTCTACTGGTCTGAAACCAATGTTCTGGTAACCCGCTTCCTAACACCAGAGGGAGTTGGAGAAATCACAGACTTTATGCCTGCGGGGATAAAAGTGCAAGACCCTGGCTTTCAGTGGTTAGTCAGACGTGTCATAGTGATCCGTGGCAACATGGATTTTAGTATGGAGTGCTGTCCCGCTTTTAATTACGCCCGAGATGAACACCAAACAGCGATTAGTTCTTTTGGTGCGGTTTTTCACTCACCTTCGCTCAGCCTCAGACTCTCTACAGAGATCTCACTACAGCCAAAAGGCAGTGGGGTCAAAGCCACATTTACCCTTCACTCAGGAGACACAGCGGTATTTGTGCTACAGGAAACCACTGAATCCGAGAGTGGTTTGGGGTTTTCCCTTGCTCAGTCACAAGCGGAAGATTTATTTAAGCACACTGTTGAGTACTGGCGTCGCTGGCTTGGGCAATGCACTTATAAAGGTCGGTGGCGCGAGATAGTCGAGCGTTCAGCGCTGGTGTTAAAGCTGCTCACCTACGAGCCGACTGGAGCGATCATAGCATCGCCTACCTGCAGTCTGCCAGAGAAGATTGGCGGCAGCCGCAACTGGGATTACCGCTACACCTGGATTCGGGATGCAGCCTTTACAGTTAATGCTCTACTGCGGCTCGGTTTTACCGACGAGGCGACCAAGTTCATGAATTGGATGGGTTGTCTTTGCCAGAAGCGAAACCCGGACGGCTCCCTACAACCTATGTATGGAATTGACGGACGTCACGACTTAAATGAGGAAATCTTAGACCATCTGGAGGGTTACGAAGGTTCTAACCCAGTCCGAATTGGTAATGCTGCCTACAGCCAGATACAAATGGACATTTATGGCGAGTTAATGGACTCAGTGTATCTCTTCAACAAGCATGTAGCACCGATCTCCTATGGAATGTGGATCGAACTGCGCGAGATGATCAACTGGATTTGTGACAACTGGCAGCGGCAAGACCGTGGTCTGTGGGAAGTGCGGGGCAAAGATCGAGACTTCGTGTACTCGAAGCTCATGTGCTGGGTGGCGGTGGATCGCGGCTTGCGTCTTGCTGACAAGCGCTCATTTCCAGCAGATCGGCAACGGTGGCTTCTGGTTCGAGACACAATCTATGAGGAGATTATGGCCCAGGGATGGAATAGCTCCCGTCAGGCTTTTGTACAATATTACGGCAGTGACACCCTGGATGCTTCTAACCTAGTTATGCCTCTGGTATTCTTCCTCTCTCCAACAGATCCCCGAATGCTAGCTACTATTGATGCCATCAATCAATCTCCAGACCAAGGAGGACTGGTCTACAACAGCCTAGTGTACCGATATAACGTGGAAAAAGCGCCCGATGGTTTGGCAGGAGATGAGGGAACCTTCAATCTCTGCACGTTTTGGCTGGTTGAGGCACTAGCCCGCGCTGGAAAAGTAGATAGTGCCCGACTTGATGAAGCCCGACTCATTTTTGAAGATATGCTGGGTCATGCCAACCATCTGGGGCTTTATGCTGAAGAAACAGATCCGAGTGGCAACGCGTTAGGGAATTTTCCCCTAGCTTTGACGCATCTGTCGTTGATTAGTGCAGCATATAACCTCAATAGAGTGATTGAAGAGAAAGGCTAGTACAAGGAGTCAGGAGTCAGCCCCTTCTCCCAAGGGGAGACGCTACGCGAACGGGAAATTCAAAAATCAAAAGTCGGTAACTACTGCCATGCGCCAGTACTATGCCAGTACATTGATGTTATCATAGGTGTAACAAGAAAACAAAAAAGGAGGTGATTCCTACGCTGCTAAACTATCAATACCGGGCATACCCAAATACGAACCAAAAACTTGAGTTAAATTCTTGGATAAGGACTTGCCAGTATTGGTATAACTGGCAGCTAGGAGATAGGTTTGATTGGTGGGAGAAAAACAGGGATTACCCCTTATTCCCAAAGGGCGAGTTTTACTACATTTCCTGCTCATTGCCACCATTGCAATTAAGAGATAATCCAAACTTTTATAGTCAAAAGCGTTTATTGCCTGGACTAAAGAAAGACCTAATAAAGGTTGGTCATTCTGGAGAGTTACTAGACTTCAAAAAAGTTCCATCCCAAACATTGCAAGATGTATCAGAACGCGCCAATCAAGCTTTCTCTAGATTCCTGAGTGGCGACAGCAAGGGCAAGAAAAGCGGTAAGCCTCGTTTTAAGAGTGCTACTATAGCAATCCTAAATGAATTACAAACGGTACATTCCCTAGATCCTTTATTTATAAGCCTTCCAGACTGTTTCTGTTTATATCTCAAATAGGATTGCTATAGTTTTCGCACCATTAAGATAGATGGGCAAGCGGTCAACATTGAACGGGTTGGAAAAGACTGGTTGTTCTTATCGGTTGCAAAGATGGATGGGTGGGCAAAAATCAGATTGCATCGCCCATTACCAGAAGGCTTCACTCTTAAGAATATTCTAGTCACCAAAGCTTGCCTGATACTCGGGTGAGTCAATGTAGGAGTTAATATCCGCATCGAAGCCCTCGGATTGATACAGATTCATGTGCTCCGTGATTTCTGACTGCTCATAGGGGGCACGCCCTAAAAGGTGCTTATAGTTAAGCTCAATCGTCCGGCTTTGGAAATTGTTGTAGAAGAACTTCTTCTTGTACAGGTCCGATTTAGCAACTTGACGAACAAACTCCTGCACTGTGATCTTGCGATCGCGCAGCAGAGACTCAGCAATTACAAGACGTTCAGAGGTAAAGAGATGAGGATTACCCAATACCTGCTGATAAACAGCAAGAATAACCGCTTCAATATCTCCCTGAGTTCCATTGGGACGCAGTTCTACGGTCGCGGCATCACTAAACGCCGACGTTCCTAAGCGAGATGCTGCTGTTGTAATAGCCACTTGAAATACACCTTCAATAATTCGTAATGAAATGGATCTAGACAGAGGTCACACTGATCACCCTACCGCCAGAACGATTCAACTGTTGTAGCTTAGTCGTCAATTGGTCATAGGAAACAAGCAGTTCAGTTGTGATCTGCCGCACAACGGGTGAATTGGGGGACGCAGATCGTACCACCCGCAGTCGGTAGACATCCCCACGAGAACCACCCAAAGGACCAGAGAGCTTACTGGGAGAAGGAGCAGTGATCGGGGTTACCAAATTTCTAGCCACTTCCCAGGTTAACCGGGGTTGTTTTTGCCCCTGCGCCCGATCGCTGTTAGCATAGCCGCGATAGAGGTGTAGCAAACGGCTAAAGCTGATCGCTCTTTGTCCAGGGTGATCAACTTTAAAATCTCGATGATAGGGAACAATGTTATCCCCAAAACTATCTTGATATTATACTGATGTGAGATAAGAGTTAATCTCAGCTTCGTACCCCTGAGAGATGAACAGATCCAAATGATAGGCAATCTCAGTCTGATCGTAGGGTGCTCGTCCCAGCAGGTGCTTATAGTTCAACTCGATAAAGCGCACATGGAAGTTGGGATACAAAAACTTCTGGCGATAGAGTTCTGACTCGGCGATCGCTCGGACAAAATCTCGCACCGAGATCACGCCCTGCATCAAAAGTGACTCAGACCCCACTAACCGCTCACACTCCATCAGGTGCTCATTGCCTAGCACCTGCCGATAGGCTGCCGAAATCACAGCATGGACATCATCTTGAGTCCAATTGGGGCGCAATTCAACTCTTTGTGCTTCCTCAAAGGGTTTAATCCCTAATCTCCCTGCCTCTTGTAAACCAGCCATGTTTATTTCCCCCAAGCAACTAATGACTAAACTAAACAACTTTTTTCACAAATTTTTAACTTTACTGCTCATATTAAAGTTGCCGAGAATGATCAACAAAGCCATCGGATCGATAGATCTGCTAACTCAGATCTTGCACCTCTCCGTACAAACCCAGATAACGTAAAAAGATGGGCAATAAGGCTACCTGATTTTTCTGGGTTTTTATCGCTAAATCAAGGGTTGTAGTTTAATACTGAGTAATTAAACTACAACCATATTTCCAGGTGCAAGATGTGAGCTAATCTCTCTTGGCAAAGTACGCACCTAGAGTGCCTTGATGATGTAGTCGATGTAGGAGTTGGTCTCAAGTGCAGGGTCACCTGTTAAACCATGGTTAGCCTTGATATACTTGAGCGCTTCAGCGTACCAACTGGGAACCAATTCAAAGCTGTTGTGCATTTCCGCCAAACCTGCCAACAGGTATTCGTCAGCAGGACCCGTACCCCCTGCAATCAGGCAGTATTGAATTATGCGCACATAATAGCCGATGTCGCGTAAGCACTTAGCTTTACCGCGAGCATCAGAGGCATAGTTGTTGCCTTGCATGGTGGTGGTGTAGGGGAACTTTTGGTAGACTGCATTAGCAGCACCTTCAGGCAACTGTTGAGCTTTAGAACCTAGAGCCTTTGCTGCTTCCAGGTCGGCGGTAGCCAAGCGTAGACGACTAAATGCAACTTGAAGTTCGACGTTGCCTAAGTAACTACCTTGAGAATCAGCAGCTGCAACTGCTTCAGTCAATTGCGTCTTCATATGAATGATATCTCCCTAGTGTTTTAAAAAATGTTAACTAGACAAAGCTTTAGCATATGACGTCCGGCTGCGCCTCCTTGATGACATTCCCTGGCAGAGCCTCTTAACGAGGCAGTGCAAGGTTTTTATTTGAAAAAGCCGGCTATTCACATGATGGCCAATTTGTTTTGTCTAGTGCGTAAGTCCTAAGCTTATTGCAAAAAGTTTTTAGTTGCCCTATAGTTGTATATTAAACCTTAGTAATTTTTTATGTCAAGTAAATGAGCTACCGTTCAAAAGTTATTAAGAATCTTTTGCGGTTGTTAAATATTGAGCTACCCTGGTTCAGACTAGTGATCTTGAAAAATCTGTCAAAGCTTTGGAGTCCCATCTGAAAACAGTAGATACCTACGAAAGCAAGCCAACGTAAATGATACTCAGTTGACCCGATGGCGACTGCAATAACTAACAACCACTAACCACCAAAAAAAATTAATGAAAGATCTTGACCTGAAATTAACTACAAACCTACTAAACTCCATCATGGAATTTGAACTCGCTGGAGTAGTGCGTTATACCCATTATTCCTTAATGGTGACTGGACCCAACCGGATTCCAATTGTGGATTTTTTCAAAATGCAGGCGAATGAGTCCCTAACT
>Ga0116229_10005703_pt1 | contig 20192 bp, 14 predicted proteins | sample S1TSphgellanicum_3_FD_87313 | JGI IMG/M metagenome (GOLD analysis project Ga0116229, IMG submission 87313) | Host-associated microbial communities from peat moss isolated from Minnesota, USA - S1T2_Fc - Sphagnum magellanicum MG | ecosystem: Host-associated > Plants > Peat moss > Unclassified... | reverse complement strand
TTTGACCATTTGCTTTTGAACCATGTTGTTAGAATGAGGTCAAATACACACTTTTACGAAATAGTTCAACTATTCAACTAAATATACAACTAAAAGTTACATAATAATTTTGGCTATCCACCCTTTCATCTAGATTAGAAAGAGCAAGATATGTAGCTTTCAGTAAAATAACCTAGTAGGTGCGATAGTCATAAACACTCTGATATCATTAGCATTCCACACTTGGGTTTCACTAATCACAAACACTCCAACACCAATGGCATTTCATACTTGGATTTTAGTATGACCTAAAGACATGGTGCATGATAGTAATTAGGTGAGAGGTGAAAGCAAAACTATTAAAGTATGGTGACTAATACGAATTTTGCTTCGTTTAAAACAAATGCTTGTCCCACACAAAACCTTGGCCCAAATGAAAAAAAAAGAAAAGCTAATGGATGTTTACTTGCTTTAACAATACCATCAGCAAATCGTTCTAGCTTGGACTCATGTACATTTGTTCCCCACAATTTAGGGTCATGGCAAATGGCAAGCCTAGGAAAATACATGTTCATTCCTTTTGGGATATATAGGTCCCCCATTGTCATGTCCATTGTTACTTGTTTATTTTGTTCTAGAATTGGTGAAATTAAACAAAGAGTTTCAATCAAAATCATAGTCAACTGCACCCCATCCAACCACACAATCAACAATCAAGTTGATTCCAAGACATGAGTTGAAAAGAAACTTCAAAAGGATTGACAAAAGATTCAAAGTTACCATTTTCAATTTGTTGAACATGTTGAAATCAAGTGGATGATCATCGTGTCCACATACTTGTATGAATTCTTTATGAACACATTCTTGCCAAGTTGTATGGGATGCCAACAACATCATGGTCCATGTGAAAAAAATTATTGTCGTGTCATGTCCAACCAAGAAGAAGATCTTGCAATTATCTTTCAATGGTTGCATGCCAAAATTGACCTTTCCACCTTGGATAGTAGTTTCCTCTGACATTGTAGTGAGCATGAGCTTCACCAATTCATTTCCATATGTCAAGAATTTTACTATAGTTACAAATTTTTATATTAGTTAATACAGGTAATTTGGGGTAAGTAAGTCTATAACCAATTCCAATGTGAACAAGATTCTAGATTTTTGGTGTTCAAGATAAATAAGGACGATGTATGATCAGAATCCAATTTTATGGATTTTGAAGCACATTGTAGTTTTGTTGTGTTTTGTTTGGCTTATATGTTCTTGTTATGTAAAGAGCTTGTTAAGGTTTTTGTTGGTACTTGAATTCTTGTGTTCTGCAACTGAATAGAACTTTAAAATCCAAAACATTGCAATTGATTTAATTCGATAGTGTTAAAGCTAGATTTGTGATTGATTACACTAAGTTCCTAGTTATTTTGTTTGATGTTGCACAAGATTGTGATTTTTGTTTTTTTGAACTTTGCTTGGGCGTCGGGTGACGTGATCTTTTATATTTTAAAGATTTACAACTCCCTAGAGAGTCGAGCTCCATAAGGGCCTAGACCTCAGAATTAGTTTATTTATTTATCCTTTTTCTCTTTTTCTTTATTTCTCCCCTTTTTTTCCCTTTCTCTCTCCCCCTTCTGGTTTTGTCCCTTGGTGAATAAAAACTAGTGTTGTTATCAATGGAACTAGAAAAATTACGAAGTTTTAGTGCATGAAACGGGGAAAAAAAGGAAGGAAGGTTGCACCCTAGGAAAAAAAGAGGAAGAAAAAAAGAGGATGAGGAGAAGAAGAAAAAAGGGGGGGTGGAGCCTAGTGACACGTGCAACTATAGTGTGCAACCAGTGTGCAGTGTCACAGCATGACAACACGTTCATGTGTGCCATGCTTGTGCATGCACATGAACCGCCAGGTTTCTACATGCACGCAAGTTGTGAAGCTCCAACGGCCATCGCCACCAAGCTTTAGCTCGATTGAGTTGTGAGTCGAGCTTGTCGACTCAACAAGGTGTTAGTGGCCCACCAGGCTCGAGCAAGGTTTGAACAAATAATGCTAAGGCGGTCCAATCTGGACCCGCCCCAAGCCTTTTTTTTAAATTTATTATTTTATTATTTTTTCGAACTTGAGGTTTGGGGGCCATGTGGTAGTTAAGGGTAGGTTCAAGTGGGGGTAGGTTCGAGTCCAATCTGAACCTACTATTTATTTTTGGTTTTATTTTTTTGAACTTAATAATCAAGTTCAACACTAATCCGAACTTGACATGTGTCAAAAATATATATTTATTTTATATATTTATTATTTTTTCAATTTTCATCCAAGTGGAAAATTTTCATCCAATTTTTCCATCCATTTAGTTTTATTTTATTTATTTTTCATCCATCCGTGATTTTCAACTGGCCATATTTTTTTCATACAGGTTTGGATTTCAGTGTTCTCATGTCATTGGATTTGTCTTGGCAAGCCTTACACAATAGTGGGCTTGCAACCACTTTTGGAAATGGTGATTTTGGAAGTCTAGAGATTAATTTCTCTATTTTTGGGATTTTATTTCACATGAAATCTTGGAAATTAATATCTCCTACATACAATGCTAGTTTCAAATGTCATCTTCACCTTTGGTCTTGTGGTGAAGGAGGCTATCATTTTGGGAGGTTTCAGCCAAATCGGTAGAGGGTCATTTCCCAACCCTTTTTTCTAATGGTGTGGCATGAAGGGCGCAAAAAATCATGAAGTGCATAGGAGGGCACGAAACACAGGAATAACACACAAGTGATGTATTTGTAAGTACTCCTAATACCAATAGCTAGTGGAGAGCCACACCATCAAGTTGCATCATTAACTTTTGAATTTCTACATAATTATTGTCATAAGTCTTTGAGCGAAAGTTACAAGGGTGGAAACGTGTTTGTGTTAAAAAGTTCCTCCCCCTTGTGTTGTGGGTTTTTGCACTTATTTCTTATGTTTGTGTTTGGGATTGTTAGTTCTTTATCAAGGGGTAGGGAAATCTACTAGGTTGTGTGCCTTCGAATTACAGCACAAGGTGAACACATGTTTGTGTGATGATCTTGTGCATATTTGTGCATATTGTTGATTAAAATTTTTTGGGTAAAAGGCTACAAACCTTCCCATGTGTGTTGATTGCAACACGCAATGAGCCTAGAGGTTGTAATTGGCATGGTTAATGGTCAAGTATGGGATAAAGCTACCACCCAATTTTGATTACTAAATAGGTCCTGCTTAACCCCTAATTTGCCCATACATAAATATTAAGGTTTAGTGGTGGGTAGGGTGTACCTAGTGCATGTATTTGTTGTTGGGTGAAATCAGATTGATGATCGATAGTCCTATTATGGTGATGAAATTGGGGTGATGACTGGTGAGATTACATTTGTTGTTTCTACGGTTGTGAAGGCCCCAAGTGTGTGCTTGGCCTTGTAAAACATTTTTGTGAATTCAAATGCCCTAACCATATAAGTGTAGCAACCTTGGTTACCACTTTGGTTTGGGGGATTTTAGAGTTAGGGTAAGTCACAACAAGTCAGCATCCTTGTAGGATTAGTTAAACCAATATAGGTTCAACAATCTTAGTCATAGTGAGGTTATAGGATTTCAAGGTTACCAAATTCAAGGTTACAGGTTTTGGGTTTTCAAGGAAACCCAAATTAAGGTTAGGTTTCATCACAAACATGTGTTGGGATTTAAATTTCAGAAACATGTTTGTCGAAGGATTTACCAAGCGAAGGGTGTAATTCTAACCACCCACTCCACCTACATTAACATTTGAAGGAGATTCTTCATATTTTGAGGCAGAACTTCCACCGGTAGTGTATGTACCACTTATGTGGGACATGGAGGACATGTATGGTGCCTTCAAAAGGCCATGTTGATTTTTGTGGGCAGTTTACACCATTGAACTAAATGATTTCATTCGAGAATTTGATACATGGTGTGATATGTAATAGCTATAGAATTCGTAATAATTTACACCTTTCCTTGCATGGAAGGGTTTATTCCAACATCTAGAGGGACTAGTCACGGATGACTATCACTAGTTTTATGATGCCCATGAGGTTGACATTGAGGAATGGTGCCAATACTAGTCGCCAAATTATTTTTCCATCACCAAAGGTCGGTTAACTGCATTGACACCTACCCCATCAACCACTATCATAAGGGCTGGTGTGGGTCTTTCCACTCTTGGGGGTAATGGGGCATGGGTTCTTCCTACTTTTAACCTTATCACCAAGTTCTTTGAGGAGATTTGCACCAATTACCAGGGTGTGAAGATTAAGAAATTTTGTACATTGTAGGGGTTTTAGTGTCAACCCCATGAGAGTTTGTAGGAAGCATAAATGTGGACGCAAAGGTTGATCAATGTGACCAAGGGGGTCACAAAAGCCCTAGCTATCCATTTTTTGTATGGGATCTTGGAAAAGGATCTAAGGTGATGGGCGTGAGACATAGTTATCACCTAACCTACCTAGCCCATGTTGGGGCTTTCCAAATATCTACACGTATTGAATTCAACATGGTGGAAGAAAAGGTTGTTACCCTAAGGTTTAGTAGGGAAACCCTAAAACCTTTTCCTACTTCATCGACTCAGTAGTCACATGGTCAAACATCTAAGATTGCACCACAAAAGGGCAAGGGGCCCAAACAAGAATTCGGTGGGGGTTCTTCATCTTACTAGATAGAATAAGGGGGAGAAGACAAATGTTGGAGGTGTGGTGGGTCGCATTAGAAGAAAAATTGTCTTAATCTTCCTTAAACGACCACCTCCAACCTAAATCCCAACCAAGCTTACTCCCATTGCAAGGTGTATGGCCATAATGTAAACCATTGCTTCATGGTTCATCCATAGTTGCAATAAGGCCAATCCCAAATAAGGAAAGGTGGGGAAGTCCCCAAGTTCTAGCAAGGGTCAGAAGGCAAAAAATGTGGCCAATAAAGTGCCAACCACCAAATCAGCTCCAAATTAACCCAATGCCATGGAGGCACAGTTTGCACACTTGGAATCACTAATGACAAGCATGGCATCCAACATGGCATCATAAGTGAAACCCACAACACGTATGCCAGGTGATTATTTAGTTTAGGGTTTTGACGCTAGGTTTTTCCATAGGGTTGGATTCTCAAGGCCATTAGGTTGAGATGAGATTGAATTGAGTATTCCCAATGATCATGTTTCAAGGGTAGCTGGTGACAAAACCCTAATAGGGGTTTCGACATCTGCATCAATTATTAGGGCAAGTGTTTGAGTGTAGGAATCACAAGGTGTTGACGAGAGATTAAATTCTTAGCATGGGGAAGCCCAACGCCAAGTTCATTTGCCACAATCCTTCATGTTGACCAACACAATCTGCACCTCAATGGACATGTCCAACTTAATAGGAGATCGGTTATAATCACTAAATTATCCAATTCCACTTCAAGAACCCATGTGCCCAATAGTGTGTTGGGGGCAGCCAAGTTAATGTGTTAAACACCATTGTTTTTTGCTACAACTTTGATTATGCCTAATTTTTTACCGATTGCAATATTTCGAATGGCAACCACATTATGTGATGGCATGGATACACCAGAAATGGTGGCTACACCTGTTAAGGATTCCTAGGAAGTCTTATTTAGTTAACCACTAGTCGATCAGATACTTGTTGACGACATACTTGTTGACCATTTACTTGTCGACCTACCTATTGGTCCACTTGTTGATGGACTATTTGTTGGCAAAATACTTGTTGACCAATCACCTGTTAACCAAGCATTTGTTGGCCAACCACCAATTATGGTGGTTCCACCTTGGCACGCCACATCAACCAAACTCTAGGAGCTTTTAGCATGCCCACCCATCAATCGAATAAGGTTTCTACCTGGTGTAATGGTGGTGCGGAATCAAGAAGGCATTTTTTAGATGAAGGGGGCTTTAGGACAATATTACTAACCTTAGAGAATATTATTGGATTTAAGAGCTCAACTTTTGATGTTGGGCAAAGTAATAGTCGAAGGTCTAAAGTTGATCGATGTTAATTTGAAGCCATGTTCATACTATATTTTGACATCGACGGGTGGGTCAAAGAGAGCTTGAGGGTTAACCAAGCATGAAGTTGTCATTCAAATTAAACTTGTCACACCTATAAATTATACCATAGTCCGTATTAAGGTAGTGGTTACGCATGTTATATGGTATGATGTGCTAGTTAGCAAGGCAATTTTATATCCCTTGGGAGTCACCCTAGATTTTTGAGGGGAGATTATTTATTATCAACCAGAATGGTAGACAAAAGATAGCCATAAGGTTTTTTTACCAATTGCTTTCATGGAGAGCATGTAAGAAAATCTAGTAATTCAACAATGTTAGTAGGATTCTTAAGGCTTCCCCATGGTTTTGATTTGTTGGAAGGCAATGTAAATGTTATGGATAGCCCCCTGGCTCATGAATTGGAAATACCATGCGTCCATGTTGGGCCATTCATTTAGGGCTCATCACATGATCTTCCACCATCGTGGGGAACATTGTTAAAGTTTCATGCATCAACCGGACATTATATTCATGCTTGGCACATTTTGGCATCACCAAGCCCACAAATACCTATAGATCCAGGCCATGGACCGCCTAGTTTACAACCTTTGGATTCTAGGGTTATCCAATGGCATATTCTCGGAGATGGGATTTGCTTGGTAGAGCTTTTTAGAGGCATTAGTTCCGACCTTGCATCAATCCTTTAATTCGACATTAGGGTTTGTCGATACTATTATGTGGAGAAGGATCTTCAAGCCCGGCAAACCTTCATGCACAATATTATGATGTTACAGCAACAACATTTTAAATTATTGTTTACATCGGCCATCCAAGGTTACCAACGTGCCTTACTGAGCGACACCAAATTGTTGGGGGCGCAAGATTTGGACAAGATCAAACCAATGGACCTGATCATATCAAGATGGTCGTGTTATGGTTTATCATAGGTTGGCACAAGTCAAGGACTTTAAGACCCCAAATCAAGGTTGTTATGGGAGTTGATTCGAGTGCTACAATATTTACAGGCCTTTTAGTTGCACTCATGTGCATATGTGTTGGAGAATGTTCCACCTTTAAGGGATTCTTGGCCAATTGTATTAGCAACATGGTAACAATTTAAGGTTTGGATCGAAGAGCTAGTGTAGGTGGATGTTATAATAGTCAATTCACATGCCCATTGCTTTTAGTGGTTATGGACTAACCTAGCTTTGTCAGAGGTACTTCAAAGCACATATAAGCTCATTCCGAGGTCACCCACATGCTTGGTGGATGACATTTTGGATCTAGGAGGACATTATTTTGTTGTTCAGTGCCTTTAGTTATGGTCAATAGGGTTGGCCTACTTTAGGGAACATTACCTACTCTTTTGAATTTTTTGTGTTTTCATGCATTTTGGGATGGTGGTCTAGGCATGATTTGGGACGCCAACTCATCCAAGATGGAAAAACCCAATGCTGATGGGCAAAAGCAAGCTATGGGATTTCGCACATGCACCATAACAATGCGAGGGATTTCCAAAGGTGTTCATAGACGAATATTGGGACAAGTTATGGATTTTACTTGTCTCACATGGATTTTTAGCCTTTGTTGGGCTAAGTAGGTCAGATTTGCAGTCTTTCTTACACACCGACCCTTCCTCTATTTTTATTTCACCTACATCTAGGTCAACTATGTTGGTGCAAAAGGGGGATCATCCTTGGCATTTATGGGATCACATATCTATGGGGAAAAGGGAAGTAGGTTTTTGATGTGGGGGCACTAAGGCATTTTGGTGTTATGCCATGTTCTACATAGCAATCATAGGTTTCGCCCTCGACCTCAAGTGCTAAGGATGTTCCATCATCTTAGCCTAAGGTACAAATGATCATAAAGAGATGGGAGCTAGATATTGGTCCCACGATTATAAGAAATGAGGTGTAAGAAGTACGACGATTATTATAAGGTCATGTTGATTATTTTGCTTTTAGTTTAAAGGAATTAGGATAGTTGCAAGGACAAGAGGTCCAAATTGTATTGGAGGATGAAAATCCTATTTTTAGATGACCTTATAGGTTGAGTGAGATGGAGAAGGCCTTGGCTCAGGCTTGGACAACAAAGTTGTTGCATGAAGGTTTGGTGGAATTTTTGAAAGGTGAATATGTTTCAGCTATAGTGATGCCAACCAAGAAGGATAATTTTGGCAATTGGACGGAATAGCACATGTGTGGGGATTATCTCCCAATCAAAAAGCACATGTGTTCGAACCAATATGTCATGCCTTTATTGAAGGAAATTTTTGATTCCCTTGGTCATGCCAAGGTTTTTAGTACTTTGGACTTGAGGTCTAGATACCATCAATTGCCATTGAAGAAGGGTGATAAGGTCAATACAACATTTTGGGGAATCAATCCTCATGGGAAGGATTGTCTATACCAATGGTGGTTTTGCCATTTGGTTTGAATAATGCCCCTATAAAATTTCAAAAAATGATGGATTAGGTTTTGGTAGGACTTGGTTTTGCCAAGTGTTACATTAATGACATTATCATCTTCAACTTGACGTTAGAAGATCACATGCATCATCTACAAGAAATATTTGGAAGATTTAAGGGTCATAACCTTAAGTTTCATCCAGGCAAGTGCCGATTTTTCTAGACATAGGTGGAATACTTGGGTCATATGATTTATCTAGGTGAATTGAAAGTACAAAAAGCTAAGGTTGAAGCCATTTCGTAGGTGCCGTAATTGATAGATGTCAAATGGTTATGAGCCTCCTTAGGCTTACGTAATTACTAGAGGTTTGTTAAGGGTTTTAACAGTATTACTAAACCTTTGACCAAGTTGACACATATCAACCAAAAATATGTTTGGGGTGAGGAGTAGGAATAGGCATTTTAGGAGTTGAAGGTTCATATTTCCTCAGCCTACATCTTGAGGTGACTTATTCAAGGATGACCTTTTCAATTACATATTAATTGGAGTATTTTAGGGCTAGGAGTTGTGCTTTCCTAGCTAGATGACAATGGTCAAGAGTTTGTGGTGGCATATGCTAGTCGATCCAACAACAAGATAGAGGTGAAGTACAACTCGTATGAAGGGGAGTGCCTCATTGTTGTTTGGGTGGTTTTTTCTTTCCGGTGTTATCTATATGATAGCCCATTTACTTTGGTTACCGATCACCAACCCTTGAATTTTTTGACAAAATCAGATCGATTCATAAGAATACAATATCAATATTGTTCACAAGGTTGGTAGGGTTAATCTGGATGTCAATGGGTTGAGTCAAAACCCAAGTTCTAGTGAGAAGGATACCACAGGTGCCAAGTGGCATGGAGAGGTGGATTTGAAGGTTGTGCTAAGATGGCATGTTTCTATGTACCTATGTATTTTGTTGGGGTGTTTTAGGGATGTACCTTAGGGCAACACGTGGTGGGAATTCCCAAAGTGATGATGATGAACCAAAAGGCAATAGAGCCTTGGACATCTATCTAGATTTACGTGTTATGACAAATTTATAAGCATGTGAGGTTTCGATGAGATTGACACCCAAAGAGCAGGATCAAGTTGTCCACAAGGCAAAACAATTATAATGGGAAGGTAATTCCTTATTACGGGTGTGGACAAATGGGTGAATACGGGTAGTACCATGCCCAAAGCAACATGAAAGGCTTATACGACATGCTCATGAAAAATTGGGCCATTTTGGGGTTCGATGGACCTACAGTTTGTTTTAGGCACAATATTGGTGGTGTGGGATACAATTATAGGTTCAACAATTTGTTTCTTGGTGTGTGGTGTGTGATCGAGTATGGGCATCATTCAACACACTAACACCCAACTACAACGATTACCAATTATGGGGTTGGGATATCGATGGAGCTTGGATTTTTCCGACCCATTGAGTTTGACATCACAACATCATTGCTATGTTTTGGTTATGACCAAACACTTCTCCAAGTGGTTGGAATCGGTGCCCTTGTTAGATCATAGTAATCAAGGAACTACATATGCATTTATGGATAGAATGTTCAATAGGTTTGGTGTTCCAATTGAAGTTCTCACTAACCACGGTATGAAATTCCGAAAGGATTTTTAGAATTTGTGTGAGAAGGCATCGATAGATCATTGGACTATTTCACGAGATCATCCTAAAGTAGATGGGTTGGCCACATAAATGGTGCAAACGGTGAAACAAAGATTACGAAAATATAGCCTTTAGAAAGGCCACATTCGAGATTGGGACTTACAGTTACCATGGTTGGCCATGGGATATAGGTTTAATCGACATGCTTCATTGGCATCTTTTTCATCATAGTTTTTATTAGTTGATCAAAATCCCAGGCTACAAGCCTTTAATTGATGTAATGTTATGATTGTGATTAATTTTAATGATCTTTCAATGTGGGTTCAGGCATGTGAGCAGTGAGTATTTTGTTCAAGTGAGTGATGCTTCTAGCTATGGAGAATTTGGCAATTGATTAGCACCAAAATATTTTTTGATATGCCACAATTCATGGAGGAGGTTATCAACCTTGGGTTTGTAGGTTTTAGTCAAGGGATTATGTTTACATGCAGCAAACAACACCCAACACATTAGATGTGACTATAGGTCATGTGATTTTGTGTGTTTGAAAGGTCCTACCTTCTAGAATATTGTTGTTGGAGGGATGAGATGGTCAGACATGGAAGGACCATGTGCGTAATTGTGTGCCATATCATTTTCCCAATGTGGATGACCAAATTGACACATCCTTAGTTGTTATACTTGTTGGTTTATGGTGTATGTTATGTGGGTAGTCCACATGAACTGCCATTATGTTGTTTTGTGATTAGTGTTCAAAGAGATGGCACATGGCATGTTTGACATTGCTTTTGGACCAAGTACTGGTTGGTAAATGGTTTTGCCTTTAGTGCACCCGATATTAAACATGGTTCCCATAATTACATAGTAGGATTAATTTAAGATTTTTTCCTAGGATGTTTCACCTTTGGTTGTAGATGTGAAGGCTTCCATATAGGTGACTAACAATGGGGCTCACATTGGCACCTGCCTTAATGATCCTTTTACCTTGAAACTAAAGGATTCACCCTAATGGATTACTAACGGTAATTTTATAATGTTATTTGGCTTCAGGGGACTTTAGCCCCAAATAGGGGGGCAGTTTGGATGTGGTGTACCAATTAGGGTATTTTTATGTTATGTGTGTGAGTGTGGTGACAACAATAGTTGTAGGCACTAACCTTGGAACACATGACAATTGTCAAGAGTTTTAATGTAATTACAAATTTTATCCTAGTTATTATAAGTAATTTGGGGTAAATAAATTTGGAACCAGTTTTAGTGTGAATTAAATTCCAACTTTTTGGTGTTAAGGATAAGTAAGGACGATGTATGATCAAATTTAGTTTTTTGGATTTTGAAGCACACTATAACTTTGATGTGTTATACTATGTTGAACTATGTTCTTGTTATGTAAGGGGCTTATTGAAGTTTTTGTTGGTACTTAGATTTTAGTGTTTTGCAAGTGAGTAGAATTTTGGGTTTGGATGTGGTGTACTAGTTAGGGTATTTTTATGTTATGTATGTGAGTATGGTGATAGCGATAGTTGTAGGCACCAACCTTAAAGCACACGACACATGTGAAGCCTTGTTAGTTTTTTTCACCATATCCTTTTAAGATTCAATAATATCCTTTAAAGACCTTGAAATGGCAATTTGGGTCTTAATTATTTTGATGTTTATTGGTAGCAAAAGAAGGCTACAAAACACGCATAACAACAAATTCAGGAATATGACAACATGAAGAAGTAAGGAAATTATTTACATTTAGACTAATGGGCTTTTCAAACTTATATGATGTTTCACACTTCAACATGATCACATGGATGAATAATGATAAAAATTCAATTCCATACAACCAATTAAAACAATCCAATTCCATGTAACCAATTAAAACAATCCAATTAGATCAACATCCACCTCCAAATCAAATTAGTCACAAGCAAATGGGATTTTGGGAGTAGGATAAGAATGATTGGATGAACATGTATCTTGGTATTATAATAAATCGTTGTGAAGATCATCTTTGATGCACAAGATTAACAAATGCATGTTGTTGTTCAAACACTTTCCTTCTTTCTTCATAACTATTCCCAAAGATAATACAAACAATTATATTGGTTGTCACATGTTTCATGTAACCATTCATGTCGGGCTTTAAACAACCACCACCATCCCTCACTTTCTTTTTAAACCCATCTACCATTGATATTGCACTCTTCTTCATTGCGCTTATCATTGCCTGTGCATAATCTCCAACCAAATCAATCACAAAATTCTTAAAGCATGAGGTCCATACCGCAAGTATTTCTGATGCACTCCCAACCTTCTCAATAGACTCAAATGTGAATCTAAGATGAAAATAACGGAAGAGTAAAGAGTTGGAGCACACTCCTTGGCTTGTAGCATTTTGGAGGTAGGGGCGTGCTGGAGCTCCGGGATGCGATTAGGAAGAATGACAAGTGATCAATCACTCATAGGATCTGCACAAACCAAACAACAATTTGGTTAGTGCCTAGTTGGAGCACTTTTGGTGCTAGGACAAACCATGGGCAAACTTGGATTCACAAGATTCACCACAGCCCAGACTTGCAGGAAGCCACCACCTTCCCCCTTATAGTATACTTTGTGCCTAGCCACAGGGCTAGCATTCAAATGGCATTTTGTCCAGGAACTCCCAAATGGGAGTCTCAAAATCCCCAAAGTTGGGACTCTTGCAACTTTCAAAGCAAACAACTTTGTGTGCAAACCTTCGATGGAGATGAGGTCTAAAGCAAAGTTGTATCCTTCGACAAAAGCTTTTCAATGGTATGTGACACACCACCTGCACCCAAGGAAATCAGGGTGATTCCCGACTTTTAGTGGTTGAGAGTCAAATTGTGAATTTGACTCCCAACCCTTTTTTTGGCCATAACTTATGCTTTAAATGTTTAAATAGGTGATACAAGCCCATTTCAAATATCTACGTTTCAAGAGCTTTCCAATGATATAAGGAACGTTTCAATCTAATGAGTTTTGACCCTTGTAATTGCCCTTTGAAGATTTGGAAGTCCATTAAGACTCCAACTCCCAAAGTGGGAGTTCATTTGGGAGTGTGGGGGTTCATTTCCTCACACTCTTTAGCACTCCCAGGAGCATGAAATATGACTTCCATGCTCATTATTGGCCCGTACCTTCGCAAGCCCTTACCTTGGTCGCAAGCCCAAGGTTGCGATAATCTCCATTTAAACTAGTTGACAAACTTACACTAACACCAAGAAGAGACAACCTTTGCTGTGATATAAACTATTTTTAAATGCTTATGGTTTGGGTATCGATGGATGCATAAGTTCAACATTTTTCATCGATGTTCCCAATATTATGAAATGTGTCTAACTACTTATGAAACAAGATGAAAAAGGGTCATTCTATACATTCTTTGATTCTCTATTGTTTCTAGGTGTTTCAATTCAAGAATTTTTAATTTAAAAAATATTTCCTAGACATTTGTGAATGAGATTTGCAAGTGTTGTTGTACCTTGAGCTTTTCATGATAGAAGGTAGGCTTGCAATTTGGCAATGGAGAGCACATTCCTTTCCACTATTGGTTAGCAAGCCCATTGCCAAAAATACCTTCGTATTTCTTATCATTATTTGACATTTTGTGATCGCATTTTTGGTTGTGAAAGCTTGTTTATTGAGATCAAGTTCTGATATGGTGATCCTTGCCTACCATCTAAACCACCACAAATACTTCTTTTTAAGCATGAACACAAACATTGAAAAGGTTGAGAAGATGATGAAAAAATTTCAAAGATTGTGCATCATGCACAATTTGTGAGGAAGTGGAATTATAACCAAAACCATAATTGGAAATGAGTTGCCTTAAATGTGTTTCAACAAAAAGCAAATTCACAAATATGACACTTGTTTTTCAAAGAAGCAAAACAATGAGAAAAAACTTTTAAACAATGAAAATGCTTAGTACAACTCAATTTTCTAAATGCATGCATTTGTGTGGACACTTGAACCATAAACCCACCATAAGCTTGGTAGTTTCGAACATGATAAGTCAAAATGTGAGATAGAATATCGTAGTTGCTAGTCATCGTGTCCTTTGCTTCTTCCGCCCACTAAAACCTCCCAATTTCCATCACATTTCCAAGGAGCCAGTGACCAAGGGGCCTTGCATGCCCTACGTGTTCATGATCCTCTTGATTCTTAGGGGAGAGATCATGAACTTCTTTTCCATCCCAACAATGATGTAAGCCCACAACAACACTAGCATGAATAGAAATGTAGACAATGCGGACCAAACCTGCAAGTCTCCAAAATTATACTCCATCGAATTATGAAGTATGAATTATTATGATACGTTCAACTACGACACTTTGTTGCAAAGAAGCCCCCTATTCTCTTTGGTCCTAAAACACATCTATGATATAAGGAGGCAAGAAGCTTAAAATGTAATTGTAGTGAATCAAACCAAAGGATTTCAAGGTTGACCCCAAGTAAGTGAATTAGAAACAAAAACAAATAGAATGAATTCTCAAGATGACTATTTTTGTTTTGTAATAGAAATCAGTAGGATTTGAGAAAGAAAGAAATAGAGCTGCAATAAATGAGTTGGGAAACAAATTTCACATTTTTGTGAATTGAGAAACCAAGGCTTTTGTAGAAGGGAAAAGAGATGAGTGTGTGTGGCGGCTTGTTTTTTTAATGGTTATATATTTCCAAAAAATGAAAGTAAACATAAATTGAAGTGATTTTCAATCACCAAAATTTGGAAACAAATTTAAGAAAAATCACCAAATTTCTATACATGGTTCAAGTAGGTAGTGAAAAATACAGAAGGATGTTTAATTATTTTTCCTTTCATATTTAGCTTGTGGCCAAATTGGGCTATATTTTCCTATGGATGATTGCCACTTTGTGACATCAAAAAATTGACCCTTAGAAAAAACACTAAAGTTCATGTATTAGAAAACATGGATTTAACCTTCTGGGGCGAGGTTGTTGGGTTGAGCTCTAGTTATGAGCTAGGCGGCAAAATGGGTTCTAAGGACATGTTCCTTAACATGAAGGTCTTAGAAAAATCTAAATTAACATAGGTAGGTTGTAAAATGATGGAACCTGTTTTAGTGAACAAATTCTGCAATTTGAGACTATGTTGTCAGGTGCAAACCATGTGCACCCATGCAGCATTAGTCTACATTTGCCAACCATGTGTGAATAATGGTACACATGGTGTTGCACTCGGCTACCTACCGTCTCTTGTGTCCTTATTTCAGTAATGCCTTTTTGAAAAACATAAGGCCCTACCCGCTCTTGGATGAAAAATTATGTTTTATAAAGGTATTTCTAAGGACACTGAGAAATTTTTGGCAGATATTTATGAACCTTTGAAGGCAAGTTTTCAAAAATGGTTTAAAATGAGGAACCCATGCTTGTAGGTACATACTAAGGACCTTATGTTTGTTTAGAGGTTAAGTTTTGGAAATGAGTAGGGTAAAAATGGCTATTACCAAATGGGTGATTATTACCAAATACCTTCAACATTTAGCCAGTGTCCTGTGACCAAAATGGGTTAGTGCCTAAGAGCACCCATGCCAACCTTATCACTAACTGCCCAGAAATTTGCACTACCCCCATTGGCATTGGGGTATTAGTGTTGGGTTTAGGGGAGGAGCCCTTCCCAAATGATGACTTTGGTGAGTTCCCATGGCAAATGGAATGACCATGACATTTTTTTAATGATTATGGTTACGATAAAAGGGAGATTCAAAAGTGTAGAATGCATGAACAAAGGGAATGAGTTGTATGATGTATGATGCACGAAATTCTTGAAATATGACCTTTTTAAACACTGAGTTGAAAGCATTTGCTATGTTGAGTTGGAGAACAATTCAGTCGGGTGAAGGTTTGAGGTGCACCTAATGCCATGAATTATTGTTTCACATCCTCCTTTGGTTACTACTTTAAATTGATGTGGGGAGAAATGTGTTGTAAAGGCATCCCAAAATTGAAGGCATAAAGTGCAGCTCATGAGTTGATACAATGTTTTCACTACAACTATGGGATGAACTCCACTTGAAGACTTGGTCAAGGTTAGGAGACGGGCTACCCTAAATACATGTGTAATTCAACGTGGAATGTGACCTTGTGTGATATGAGAACAAAGTTGAAACAATTATGGGAATCCACTTGCAAAATTTTCAAGGTGAAAACAATTTTGAAGGTGTTCAAAAACCATCCTAGAAAAATTACTTACAGATAAACGTGGCATGCATTGGAATGTTAGCTTGAAGGAGTCAGTTGACAGTTCAAAATCCTAATTTGGTTCGAAGTTTTTTAGGAAAAACAAGAAGTAACCATTTAATTCAAGATGTATAATAGTGAAAGTTAAGGTGGTGTTGAAAGATGTGAGAATAGGAGAAAATGGTGCCACGACATAAACTGTTAAAAAAAATCCCTTACACATCCAAAAACATTAAGCCTTGTCAAATGCATGATCAAAATCTTTTACATTAAAAATATTCTTCATTTAATCTTTTGATGCTTATTATTGAAATGACATATATATATATATATATATATATATGAAAAAAGAGTACATGAATGTGATAGATGTGGTTGGGAAAAAAAGATTTGATAAGTGTCATTGGGAAAAAAACTATTGATTTGTACTTCGCATGCTACAATTTCTCATGCACAAGACTTGTATTTCTGAACCTAACCACACTTTCACCTTGAGAATTTCCTCCTAATGGAAAGATAGGTGAACATGCAACTTCTCAATGGAAAGGTGCCAATAAGTACCCGCAATTCATAATCAGGGTATTAGACCAAGCGAAAAATGGGGACCAACAATTTTGGAAAGAGAAATATCGTGCAACCAATGGGAAGGCTCAGCATGCCCTCATGGACAATCAAGTTTTTTCTTTATGAAGGGGGAGGGGGGGTAGAGACAGGGATTTTTTTGTTTTTTCTCTTGTTCCCAATGTGTTCCCAATGTGTTCTCATCAAGTTCTCAATGTGTTCCCAAAATGTTCCCTAAGGGTTTCCCAGTAGTACCTCGGTTTTATCCCATATGATTTGTCCTAAGTTCAATTCTCAACTAAAAAGGTTGGCTCTAGGGGAATATATTTGTTTCTATTTTGCAATTGGGTGTCCAAAGAGGTGCTTCCATGGGGGGAGTGCTCAATGTTTCAAAAATATTGCTGATAGGCCAGTGAATACGGCTCTATCAAAGAAAAAGTTAGGAGCGCACCCATGAACTAATTAATATGAATCTCAAATAAGTACCCCCAATTGCGGGGTCCTAAACACCCCTTAACGAGCTCTATCCGGCGCTGGTTTCAGGCTTAAAAGTGCAGCCATGTGAAGAACTGCTTTGTTCTGCCGCAGGGTTTTAAAATTATTGCCCTTCTTGACTTTTGTGTGCAGTAAATCTTAAAAATAAGCATCCTTTCTCAATGCTTGATGGTATGTCAGTGGTTAGTGCTACATATCCTGCAGAGGAAATCCTGGGTTCAATGTGTGTGCCATGATGCAAGTCGATGGGCCAGAACATTGACAACCAGACAGGGTTCGTTAGGGGGCATTTAACGTCCTCCCCCCCAATTTATAGTGGGTACCCACAATAATAGACTGCGGGCACTTATTCATCGTCATCGTCACATTAATTAGATCATGGGTGCGCTCAGAGTATTTAATTTTATTTTCAGGTAGCCATATTGATTGGCCCATCAGCAATTGTTTTTGGGAACATTGCCCCCAATAGAAGCACCTCTTTGGACCCCTACTTGCAAAACAAAAATAAATGTGCACTGCTGGATTTTAGTTTATATACAGGGAGTTGAACTTTGTGCAAACCATATGGGATAAAACCCAGGTGCTATTGGGAACATCTTGAGGAACGTATTTGGGAACTTGAGAACCCTTCGGAAACATGATGAGAACACATTGGGAACATGTGAAAAATATAAAAATCCAAACATGTGTTCCAAAATCATTGTGTTCCTAACATGTTCCGCAATGTCCCAATGTGTTCCCCATAGCACCTCAATTTGTCCCATAACCTTTGTCCAAAAGTCATCCCCTTGTATATATGGTGGGCCAAAATCAACAATTTTAATTATCCAGGGTGGGAACTTCTAGTTCGGGGAGTCTCCAAAGTTTCAGACTTTATTTGTGCTGGGCCAGTCAAAGAGGCTCATTGTAAAAAATAGTAATCTGCACTTGGGAGGCACCCCACAACTAATTAATAAGGAGTAAAATATACACCCATACTTTAGGAAGGGGCACTAGCCTAGGTGAAAAATGGTGAAGAACATAGTTAAGGGTAATATGTGCGGTAACAAGGTACGCATGCCCTTGTGAAGGGGTTATTACCCTAAGTAAAAAATGGTGAGGAACATAGTTAAGAATAGAATTTCTGCTGGGCCAATGAGGTGATGCAGCAAGCACCCAAGAGGCCCAGTCTTTTTTCCTTGGAGAGGGCAGCATGGTTTTAGAATTTTTGGGGATTTTGGTGTTCCATATGGTTTGCTAAAATTCCCAATGTATTCTCAACATGTTTGTCAAGTTCCCAGTGTGTTCCCCAAGATGTTCCCAATAACACCACACTTTTATCCCATAACCTTTGCCTATTATTTTTTTTTCTTGGGAGTGAAAACTTTAATTTGGGGAATGTCCAAAGTTTAAGATTTTTTTTGTGATGAGCCAAATCAAAGAAGCTCCTTGCAAAAATAAATAAATTTGGAATTGTAAGATGCACCTACAACTAATCAATATGAATCACAATAGGTTGTCTATGTAGGATTCAATTCAAATAATTGTGGGTGACTCCCAAGTTTAGAATTTGTTTTAGCAATCATCATCTTCAATTGGCCAATCAGAAATAAATTCTGGAATATTTGAGGCTCCTCCAAATAGAAATTTTCACTTTGAATATAAGATTGTAAAAGCTCTCCCTCTTGGCTCAGCTATATAAGTTCCAAGAGGATGACTTTGGCCAAAGGTTATGGGACAAAGTGAAGTGCTATTGGGAACATCTTAAGCAACATTTGGGGAACATGGTAGGAGTACATTGAGAACACCAAAAATCCAAAAACTCCAAAACCCCCCAAAGGAAAAAAAACTGAGGTACCTACTTATTCATGTTTGTATTAATTAGTTGTGGGGTGGGGTGCCTCCCAAGCTTTTGCAAAGAGCCATTTTGATTAGCTCCTAAAAATAACTGTAACTTTGGAGACTCCTCAAAATATAAATTTTTATTCTCAAGACAGAAAAATGGATTACGTCCCCTTTCACCTGGCTAAATAGGTGAAAAGAGGACAACTTTGGGTGAAACGAATGGGATAAAAGTGTGGCACCATTGGGAACATATGGAGGAACACATTAGGAACTTGAGGTGATCACAGTCAGAACACATTAGTTCTTTCCAAAAAAAAGAAAAAAACGTCAGAAGCACACCCATGAACTAGCTAATTAATTTGAATATTAAGTGAGTACCCCCAATTTATAATGGGTACCGACAATACAATTACATATAGTAAAGGACGTCGTGAAGCATCATTTCATCAGTCTGTCCGGTCATCCATTCGTCCCGTCATGGTCTTGATGAGTGCAGCAGGCTATGAGGGCAACTGGCAAAGCTCACACTTAAGACACAGTGTGCGGAAGTACATGTGTGCATTTATTGTCTCCGTGCCTCTCTCGCGCCCGCGTGCTCTCTCTCTCTCCGCACTGTTTAGGCTCTGAGAGTGTGCACTGCAACAGGAGTGGTGCGATTTCCGACGTAACATTTTTTGGGCGAAATTTAAAATGAGATTTTTAATAGCCATAAAAATCTCATTTTACTTTCGCCAAAAAAAATCAATTTCGACGCAGCCTTTTTTTAGCGAAATTTAAATGAAAATATCATTTTAATTTCGCCGAAAAAATCTCAATTCCGACATAACCTTTGTTCTGGTGGGTACCCATCAGGTATCACTAGAAAAAAAAAAAAGGAGAAACAACGTGGGGCATTTCAAAAATTGAAATGCCCATCTCGTTTTTTGAAATGCCCCACAAATTTGCATGCTAAACCCTAAACATGACCTGCAAATACATAGTTAAAATTTTCTGCCCCGTGGGTTGCGTTTTAGACCAGCCCATTTTTGTCAAGCCTTGCCATCTACCATCCAGC
>Ga0116229_10005702_pt1 | contig 20194 bp, 14 predicted proteins | sample S1TSphgellanicum_3_FD_87313 | JGI IMG/M metagenome (GOLD analysis project Ga0116229, IMG submission 87313) | Host-associated microbial communities from peat moss isolated from Minnesota, USA - S1T2_Fc - Sphagnum magellanicum MG | ecosystem: Host-associated > Plants > Peat moss > Unclassified... | reverse complement strand
GAAGAGTTGACATGTTTGCATGTGAAAGAGTAGCCTTGAAGCTAATTTTCTCTACGAATGTTTACAATTCAACTCTAACTTACCTCAATCATGTAAATTGTGAATAGAAATGACTAGGGAAAATGGATTCTAATATATATATATCTATAATGAACAAAGAGCTTGATTGAACAAGTATTGAAGAAATCAACTTGAATGTGTATGTCTACATTTAACTCTAGTGTAATTTAAACAATAATGTGAATAGGAATGAATGAGGAGATCAACTTTAATGTGTACATTGAAATCATGTTCAAAAATTCCAAATATGTTTGAGGCTAACTATTTCATTCCAAGGATAAAAACTTGGTTTTTCCACCTCAAACATGATTTAATAACAACTTTTGTGATTTCCACATAATTTGTAGCTTTAGAATTTCAAGTAAAATTGAGAAACAAGCTTTCAATTTTTAACCTCCTTGCTTTTTGCCTTCCAAATTGCACATTTGCAATTTTTTTTTTTAATTTTTAAAAAATCTTTGCAAAGATACTAACTTAATATTCTTGTAAAATCAAACTTGAATTTGTGACATGATTGCAAAATGGAAATGAAGATGCTTAATATATGAATTGATTTGAAATTCTTGTGGTCTTTTCGATAAAAAAATTAGTTATTTGTAAGATGGCCTGCCAAATTGATAGTTAAGTTTTTCTATGGATAACACTTTTAAAAAGATATTGTATGATTTTTTTGGTGATAATATCTAAATTGTCAATATTGGTGGTGAGGCGAAAAGATCTTTTTCTTAAGGCCATATGCAACAAAAATTAATGAAATAAAAAAAGAAAAAAGAAAAAAATAGTTTGTTCACATAATCAAGGTACTTACACTAATGTTACCACATTACAGGTCTTGTTACAATTTATGTACCTTTATATTGATACAAAATTTCCATGTTTAAACACCCCAATGCTAAAAGCATTTGTCAAATATTTATTACAAGAGTTTTATGGTATGTTTAACTTATGTTGAAACCCAATTATCACAAATAATATCTACCCATGCTATCTTAGTTCAAAAATCACATGTAAAAAGCTTATAACCATTCATAACAGTTATAGAAAGTATCATGTGTTAACACACTTGATTTATAATAGTTTCTCAATGAAATTCATTTTTCATTCAATTTTATGAATTTTTTTATTAGTGTTAACTATTTTCAAGTATAATTATCTTTGAAAAATTATTGATGACTATTTTTCAAACAATGAACCTCTTAACTCTCACCATAATGAACAAAAAAACACATATTTTGCATTCAATAGAATCACCCACATATCAAAGCATGAAAATTCACATAATGTTTCAATAGATTTACTTTGCCATTGAACCACTTCTCATGAACATTTTAAAACCACTAAATTGATTGAAGCAAAATTTTAAAATATGGGTTACAAAAACAACATCCAATTAATTAAAGCCTACAATTGACATGATTGGCAATAGAATATGAGTTTTAAAAATAACACACAAACAAATAAGCAAGCAAGCATCCTTGCCCCTTCCTTTCGTTTCTTGTTTTTAAGTTGTAAACTTCAACTACCAAAAAATATTTCTAGGCATGTGCTTATAATGGTTAATCTCAATGAACTTAATGTATGTTCTCAAATTTTTTAACAACATGCATCCTTGTTGAAGAGAATCATGTGTATGACAATAGAAAATTTTACCATGGGACAACAATAGAATAACATTGCATCATGACACACCTTTTTTTACATAGATCATGCATTTTCCTAATTATCAACAACCATTTGATCTTGTAAGCATTGTAAACAATGTTGCAAGAAATAATAACTTGTTGCAATTTATTTTCTTTGTATATTTTACCACGCTTTCACCTTGTCATTTGAAATTATGTTTAAAAAATATTTCAAACAATACAATTCACAAGTTGAAGTTGAAAATCCCTTGAAAACTAAGTTTTTTAATTTAAAAATTTTCAAAGAAATACAAGATGATAAGTTCTTCACAAGAGATTGACAAAGATGGTTGACATATTTGCACTTGCAAAGTATCAAACTCAAAAGCACCCAATTCTTACATCCTTTTGGGATTATTTAGGGTTTACGTTTTTTACATCTCTTCAAGAGACATCAAAAGAGCAAAACCAAAACCCAAACCTTCAACATAACCTTTTATATTCTCCTTTCAAAAATGCACAAAATGATGATCATCATATGGTTGAATTAAGAAAGAATACAGGTATGATTTCTCTTTTAATATCTGATCAAAAATTGAATATGATCTAATCTTCTACAATTTAGGGTAGATTGGATATACATGTGATAGATTTGGGTGGGCTTTGTACAAGCTTTGTCAATGAGAAATTCTTGATCCATTTGTGTCGTGGACACAACAAACAAAGAAGATTGAGATGCACAACAATTTTGCTAAAGAATTTTTGTTAGGTCAATTGTACTTGAAGGGTGGAAGCGAAGTAAAGCATAGTAAACAATACCTTGCTAGAGTTGGATGTAAAGTAGCACCAACAATTTCTCTCTAGATCAAGGAGACATTTCTTGATCAATTTGTTGTTGTTGTGGGAGAAGCAAATCCCAAATGAGGCGAGGAGAATGTGAAATTTTTGCAAAGAATTTTGTCACCGATTTCATTGCCTTGTGGTTTTGGGGGAGGAGGCCTTGATATTATTACAATTGTTAGCTTCAAGCTCTCGAGACCTCTTAGAACTTTTGATGTCGAGCTCTTTTAGTGCCATAAATGATGTGCAGCAAAAGAATGGAGACTCAAGACTCTGATCATGGATCCATATTGATGTATCTGTTGTTGTAGCTCATGGGAGATCATTTCCATTTGAAGATTTACCTGATTCTTCTTCCAGTGTTCTTTCATCAGAAACGAAGTGCTATTGAAAGGAGTAAATGGAATTTTTCTGCAGCAACTTTTGTATGTAGTATTTGTGATCATGTGGACTTTGTTCCGCCTTGTTGCTTTCCTTGCACTAGTTGCTTGCTTTGGTTTGATAGCACGCAGTTGTCTCTTGCATTGCAGCCTTGATCTTGCCCTGATCCTGTTCTGGTTCAGGGATTTCAGACCCATGACCGGCATTGGGAAGTTGCAGGCATGAGCGCTGCACATGACCTTTTGTCCGGCTGCATCAGTCATGGCGCAGCTTGAATCCATTGAATTCAACGACGACAAGATCTCAAGTTGATCAGCTTTAAACTCAAGTTCTAAACAAAAAACAAGCTGCTGTTGTACAGAAAGCTCAGATTTGATAACTGCAAATTACGTTCTTATACAGCAATCTTTGAGTTAAATCCTAGTGATTCCTCAGGGAAGGAAGAATCAGTGCAGACAGAAGAGGAGGAGGATTTTTGTGGCTATTTTTTATGAGGACATGACGAGAGAAAATGAAAGCGAGGGTGGGCAAGAACGATTGCAGCGTGGGAATGAAGCTGCAGCTCCGTTTATAGAGAAAAAACACAGTCCTTTGTTTGTATGTATACTGAAAGTTGCGTCAAGGAGAAGCTTCAGCACAACAACAACAAAGTAGAGTTTGTGTTTCTTTGTACCGACGGACATCCGTCCTGCGAACTAGTAGTGGTCCCCACTCCGCCCACCTTTGCAGCTACAACTTAAGCGATCCGGCTCTCAAAAAACAACACCGGCTCTTTTCTTCAACTTCACTAATGACGAAGACGGAAGACTACACAATTCTTCTGATCGCATCTATGGAGAAGAACTAGTTGGTAGGGACCATCACAATGGCTACTGCAAATCCTTGGAAATCGATCGAGATCCACAGAAGAATTGAACCGAATGAATGCACAGCTAGTGTATCAAGATTCAACACTGGTTATATAAGTCACCCTGTCTTTCACCCTGTCTTTGGGCCTCCTTTCACCCCCAAACCCTTTTTTCAGTGGTATCTGTAAAGTAAGGAAATTTTATTACATATGATACGAAACTGAAACTCAGCATTTAATGCACAAGGTTCGAGGCTAATTATAGTAGCTGCACAAGTAGGACGAGTGAAAATATATGTAGCAACAGTGGAGGGGCTCAGGAAAAAGGAAAGATCGCAAAACTTGATGGGTTTTTTGAGTTTCACCCTCCTTAAATGTTAATGCAATTTTTGCAGGTTTTTTTTTTCGTAATCTCACCTTGTTTATTTCCAAACTCATGGTTCTGGTGCTGTGTTTTCCTTATTTTATGGATACTCTTAACTCTAAGGTTCTTCTTTTAATTTTGCACCAGTTTACCAGAAAAAAAAGGCTGGTGGCAAGGACCCTACCAGTCTGGTATGAGCTGAAGCAATACCAGCCTAGCAGGGGCTTGAGATAATAATCACCTTGTATTAGTTTGTGTATTAATCACAATATCAGGTATATACTAGTGTTGTGTGAATATATATAGGGATAAATCCATGTATCAACTTGGGTATATGCCCTGGTGTTAAAAACCCTACCAGTTTGGTATAAGGTCTTGCCAATACTCAAGCTCATATCAGACTAGTCTAGTCTTCCCATCAACTATACCCTGACTCATAACAAACCACCTAGGTCTTGACATCCATGATATTGCAATTGGTACTTAGACTTAGGTTGTTTTTTCATGTTACGCCTAAGTCATGGGTATTATATCGCCTTCGATATTTAGGAACTTGCTTTGTATTGCACAGCGAGTTCCTACATCCTAGATATTGCTCAATAGGGTTAAGTGATTAATATTGAATAACAAATAATGAGAAAGGGGGCAGAACTACAAAGCACAAAGCTCATAACCTAAGTAATAAAAAAGGATTTTGGAACTACAAAGTGGACATCTTTTGGAACTTGTAATTTGCAATGGCAACATAAAACATCAAAGGTTGGCCAAAAAAAATTATTTGTTGTTTGTTGTATTTATTTCAAAGTCGATGTAGTTGTTTAATGTCTAATGGTTGTTAGGGTTGTATATGTTCATGAATAAAAATGGATGAATGAAATTTTGGCTAGTTATGCACAATCATGCATTGATATGTGATTTTTTTTTGTGTGTGTGCATGATGCTTAATGTCAACAGTTTCGTTTAGTGTCATTGCTTTTATGATCATTGCAATTTTGCTTTGTGTGTCTAATTACTAAATATGTGAAACTATGTGTTCAAGATCAGGCTACAATTTGCTCCCAAATTCAACAAAGTGTTGTCAAAGTTCAAAATTTTACTATGTGAAAAAAATGTTTACATATTTAATAAGGAATCACATGCTCATGTTTGATGATGTTAGAGTTCATGCTTGACTTTTGTTTTGTTCCTTTTTGTTTGGAATTATCAATCAAATTGAAGTTTAGTTTATAATTTGTGGGTACTTTACTTTGCAAGTCTTGTGTCTCAAGTGCATAAACATCAAAGGTTTATAGTTTGCAATTTTTAAGGTCATGGAATCATGAACAAGATCTCAAATTTTGGATTTGAATATAGTTTGGGGGATGAAGGGGGGAAATAGGTTGTACCTTTGAATTGCAATAGGAGTAGGAAAAATCTTATGGAAAAACATATGTGTTTGACATCATTGAACCTTGGGATGAAACACTAACCACTAAAGCACAAACCAAATGGATAGTGTCATTATTTACATTGGAGGTCAACCAAAGATATTAACTATTGTTGTATAAATGGAATGTAGTTTGGGTTTTTTTTTGTTTTATGAGAAGGACTAGGGACCTGAAATGGCTAGGTTCCAAATGATGAGGTGCGTCATTTGCCACCTCGAATCAAGCATCTATGATTGGTTTACATCTATACCAAGTTTTCAAAGCACCACATGCCATAGAAAGGGACTTGTTCAATACAATCCCTTGTATGGTAGGACTAATATGAAAAAAATTATATGCATGAACATTTTGCAAAGTTGATGAAGTACAAAGGTGTGTGAAGGAACTTGAAAATGGGGATTTTGGAGGTCAACAAACAAGAGGAAAACAATTGCATAACAATCACAAAAAACAATTTGAAGAGAAATTGCCAAGAAAAAGATGGCCATGCACAATTAAGGTTCATCAAAGATTCGGTTTTGTATATTGGCAAAGGCTTCATAAAAATGTTTAATGTTGAATTGACATGGTTTCACCATCTTGTTGTGAATAGGGACAAAAAAATGAAGTTTCCATGTTGAAGGCAATTAATGGAGGAACATATTCCTCCCATGTTGCAAAAGACCATGGATGCATATGTGTTGCCTATCATGTCTATTTGTGTTATAATTAGTGACACTTTTGATTTGTGAATGAGTCAAAGTGGTTTTAACATTTTTGCATTAGTTGTGAATTTCATTAATGATGCATTGGTTCCTAAACACATTATTGTTGGTCTTTTAAAAAACACCTAGACTACTTATGTTACTTTGGTAAAAATTGTGAAACCATTTCTAGCCCAATTCAAATTGACAAATAAAATTTTGACATATGTGGAAAATGAAAGCTTGAATTTGAACACATTAGTTTTTGCCCATTCCATTGCATTTTCTTGTGAATCATTGCAATTGGATGTGCCATTTATAGGGACTTGCTTGGGACATGCGATGTCCAAAGCTTGTCAATATTTTACCAATGATGTTAAACTTTGTGTTGGCATCAAAGAAATGACATTGAAAAATGCCCAACAAATTATATGAAAAACTATAACTTTAACAAAGAAGTCCCAAAAGGGTCAACGAGAGTGGGATAAGGCTTGCAGTAAGGCTAGATTGCCAATAAAGAATTTGAAAACCCCAATGTTCAAACAAGAATTGAAAACAAAGCTATCATTTTCCAAAAAACTAACTTATAACATGTAGATGCAATTAACCCTTGTTATAATAAACAATATTTACATTTGCAAGCAAAAGTGCCAATGGATTTACATGGGCCATCACATGTGTTGTGATGGAAATTTTGAAACCAATTGTGGAACAATGTGTTTTAAATCAGGCAAGAGGTTATTGGCTCTTGTTCAATGCCTTGATTGTTGCCATTTCCATTTGCATGAAATTGAATATTGACTTCAATCAAGTTGTGCAAATGTTTCCTTTTATGTATGGGACAATTGATGATGAATTGAAAATTATGTATGGATAGAGACAATGGGTGTGTTAGCCCTTTTTTATCATTTTTAGAAACATTTATAATTCCATGTGCTCATAACATGCATGTTGACTTCGATGTTGAACCCAAGGTTCAAAGGGCTAAAATGTGTCATTGATTTTTTTAGCCATGAGAAGGTTAAACTTCTACCAACAAAGTACAACAAATTTTTTTTTATCCCCTTGCTTGTGAAATGCAATCATTTCATGAACTCACATGTTGCACATACTTCTATTCCACTTGCACATTATCCGATTGATTCATTTTTTGATATTACATTTTTTGGTGTAAAAGCAATGAAGGATTACTTGTAGCTAAAATGAATATTTTCCACCATTGTCTTGTGAACTTGAATAGCAATGCAAGGTCCCTATGCTTTGATGGAAGGAACATGCTAGGTTGTACCTGAATGTGGTTTTTTTAGCTAGACATACCTTGGTAATTTTTGGCTCCCAAATTGAAACAAAAATCTTTTTTTTGACATGGTTGGAATTTTAACTAATCTACATCATTGTGAACTTGCACTCACAAAATTAATTGCCTTGGTCATGATATATAATAATTGGTTCAATAATGCACAAGTCGATTTCCACTTTGCAAGCAAGGATGTTGGAAATTTTTTATTTCAAATAGATATTCTAGAAGTCTATAAAAACAAATTAAACCAATTTTGCTACTTTGAAAAAAAATCAGATGGCTAACATTTTAGTCCTTACAAACATGGATTTTATTTTAGTTTTTTTATTTTCACTTCACATTTTGCACCATTCATTTGCTATAATATATATATTTCACATGTTGTAGAATTTTACCATCATGTTGATTTGTTGTGTTTTCATATATTAATTCCTTAGACTTTGAAGATGAATTCAAATTTCAATTAGGTTTTAGCTTTATACTTAAATTAACTTTTAACTTTTATTTATCTATTGATCATCATCATTTCCATGTTGGTTGTGTTTGTGCATGTTTAATTGTTTTTAATCTTTACTTGAACATACTCATCATTATGGATGATTCATGAAGTGAAAGTTCTAGTTTGAAGTTTTCATGTGTTAGCCATGTTTAAAGTTTGGAAGTTTTTCATTATTGCAAAGACATACCAAGAATAGGACTTATATACCCCAAGTATCAAGTTTAAAAAATTAAGATTGTTATCGCATTTATAATCAAGGTCACATTTTTGGTTTTTAAACCAAATTTATACCTTTTCTAATCACTTCAATGACATATTTGAACCAAACATGTATCTCCACCTCCATTAAATTGGACATACTAAGACTAAATTAGTATGTGTAAACTGCAATATTGACACAACGTTGGTATATACCTATTTCATATTAACCAATAAAAAACCTAAGACCCAAATGCATACCCGTGCTATTAATCAAGGGTATTAACCCAAGTTGAAAATTATGACAAATTTTTTTTCAATTATTTAAATTTCATGCAACAAATCAAAAGGCTCAACATGCAATCAAGAGTGCCCATGTTTTTTATTTTGGGTTTTGAGGGTGTAGGGGAGGGATTTTATTTTCTTGTTGTTCCTAATGTCTTTAATCAAATTTCCAATGTGTTCCTCAAGTTGTTCCTAATAGCACCATACTTTTATCCCATATGCTTTGGCCAAAATTGAACTTTCATGTAGGCATATAGGTATAAACTATAAAGGTGAACGAATGGGAAGCATCTTTGTGCTTCTATTTTGGGAAATGTTCAATGTTTCCAAAAAATTGGTGATGGGTCAATTAAAGTGGCTCATTAAAAAAAAGGGGAGGGATGTAAACCCCAATTAGGTAATTAGGTGATAGAAATACCAATAGGAGCAATTTGGTACTTAAGATAGCTTTATAAAGAACCCAATATTAATACTAGCTTGGTATGAAAGGGAAAAAAAACCCCCCTTACTAGAACTAAGTTGACAATAGTTGTTCAAAAGTCAATACCAAGCCCACACATTTAATAACACTAATTGATAAGTATTATTTCATAATACCTTGCCACCTTAAAACATGGTGGTTTCATAATGTTTAGAATTACAATGTAAGAATTATTGAAAACTAAATATTTTTTTCAGAAACAATTTCATAAAATCAAAACTAAAAACCTTAGGGAAATTGGGGCCTATTTTTGGTATTGTTGGAAAACTCTCAATGAGTAGGATTCTATGGAAGTAATTTCAAAAAATCTAAACCTAGCCTACAACAAGTATTGTAATTTGAGTCATTTTTTTCATTGAAAATTCAACTATATTACAAAATTGATTTTACAAGGAAAAATTAATTGGGTAATGAGTTCACATTTGAACCAATGGCACATGTCACATTAATATTTTTCAACATTCAATGTTTTCCTTCACAATTTATTTTTTTTGAAATTTCTTTTGAAAATTCAACATTTCTAAAAATAATATAATTAGTGTTGAAGTTGTTCATGTATTATGGTACTACATACATATATGGTTTTAAAAATATTCCCATTTAGAATCTAATAGCTTCACAAAATTTCAACTTTAATAATGCATGGTTAACATGCATATTAAACATAACATACATATTAAACAACTTGCAACAATGCGGGGTTTACAAAACGAAAAATCTAGGGTGCATGGATTATTGTCACGAAGTAACTTCATGGCAACTTGGGAATTATTCTACATTGTAATATTTATATATATATATTGATCCAAGAATTCCTCATTAAGGATAGGATGGATGAAAACTTGATTCATCTCAATATTTTTTCGATAGCAATAATGGGCTTTTAAAATGTTTGGTTACATGGGAAATGAGTGTTCTACTTGTGGCTAAACCCAAAACTATGGGTAGATAATGCTTGTGGCATTCATTATATTTTAAATTGTTAATGACACCCACAATAACATTAATACGTTACTTTTTTCACATTTTCAACTCCATTCAACTAATCAACCTTTAAAACTAAATTGAAAACCCTCATTAGTGAATATCGCTTATGCACCATGATAGTACATTCAAAAAATTGAAATGTTGCATACTCCAAAAGAGAGTTAAAACTAACAACCTGACTAATGTTCAAAGCTTCATTACAATGTTCAAACAATATAAAAAAAATATTGAAATGTTTAGGTGAATATTGAATGACTAGATCATAATACATTTAATATAGAACAACCTTACATACCTTCATTGTGGTCTCAAAATCACATGTGAAGACATCTTGGGTTTGACAAAACTTGTTTAGCTTTTGAACACATTCCAACAAAGGAATTATGCAAGCCAAAGTTAAAAAGGTTTCAACATCACAAAGAAGTTCCAAATTAGCTCTGGTAGTAACATATGTTGGATGGTTTTCAAACATATTCACTACCAAGCTCATGTACTTACTTAGAATTTGTTCTACAAGGGACAACATTTTCACATTTTTCAAAAATTTCAAGGGTTTCAACTCCAAAAACTTAGCAAATTTGCACCTTTCCATATGGCATTTCAAGTTATATGAGTAGAAGGTGTACATAAACTAAACTAGAGTTTTCATATTAAAAACCAAAGCAAAACATGACAATGTTTGAATTGTTATGTTAGTTTTATGCATAACATATTCATGTTTTTAGTTAATTCGGGACTTTTTGAAAAGTTCAAAATTAACAATTGACCATTTGAAAGTTGGAAATTAAAGAAAAGCTTTCATTTGGGGCCATCAATTGATGTAACAATAAATATTAATAATGTTTTTCCTCACTAAATGATCCAATAAATAAATGTTAACAATGTTTTGTCTCAAATTTGATCCCAACCAATAGGTTAAAAAAAGTCCAAAATTGATAATTTAATCCAAACTTAACTAAAATTTTGGAGCCCCAACATTAAAAAGGGCATGTTTCTCTTTCAACTATTTAATAACACCCAATTGAGAACCTTAAAAAACTTTGACACCATTTACACCAAAACATATTTATTTTGAACTCATTTCTAATTCAAAAAGCCTTCCATAATGTAATAAGGCATCCATAATTAATTTGGTGAGACTTTTTACAAAAACACCATTCACAACTTGTTGTAAAGTTAATAAAAAGGGGATCTATTTCCACCCTTCCACCACAAACACATGCATATTTACCCAACTTTAACAATTGATAGTTGTGACTTTATCACAATTCATAGTAATAAACCACACATTTTATATCAACATGTGCTTGGACTACAAAATCACCTTATGCATACATTCTACCATAGTCCAACTAGAAAAATCTAACTAGTGTTAATTCCAAGGATGATTGGGCATTTGAATGAAGTTGGAAAAAATCTTTCATGCTTTCAAGTTTGTCATCGGTTGCCCTTGCTTCAATAGAAGGAATATTACTTCTATTACAGCAAACTAAACAAATTTTACATTTTTTCGTAAGGCAAGCATCATTAACAACTTGTTGAATGATAGATCCTTTCTTTTTTTTTAACATATTGATTTTTTAAATTCATGAAATATTCCCTCACATGCACCTTAGGATGTGCAAACTTGGCTTTCTGGTGACCAACATGCTTTTGCAAACCATCAAATTTGGGAATAAACAATGTATCACAACATTCCACAACAATGCAAATCTTGCACCTTACCATATTCAACCTACAATTTTCCTTGACCATAGCTTTTGCCCATGGCAATTTTGTTGCCCAAACATCTTGGAATGTTCAATTCAACTTCCATGAATCCTTTTTTCAAGCTCTTTCATGTGTAGGGCGCTTGCACGTGGAACTTCCATAAGGTAATCTTCTATAGTAGTACTTGAATTTAAAGCACCTCTAACACCTTCTATAAAGTTTGAAACCTTGACAATTGAACCCTCAAATATAGGATCACAAGAAGATTCAAACGAACACCCATTATTACCAAAACCTCTTTCATGTGCACCATAATAAAATAATCATTTGCACCTAAAGTTGTTTAGCAATTTCAAAATAGGCATGTTGTTCTCCTTTGCACATTGACAAGCTCTCAAAATGCAACAAAAAGAAAACACGAAAAACTAAACTCAACAACAAATTAGAATTAGCTTTTTGATTCCTAAGTATTAACACTTGAAGAAACACTAATTCAAAAGGGACAGACATTGCATGAACTTTGAAACACCATTGAAACTAACAAAAATCTTGTAATTCACACAAAACTTGCATGTCGACAAACAAAATAAAAAATTGCCCTAATTTTAAGTAGGGAAAATGACCATTTTCCATGTCAAATTAATGCCAAAATTCAATGAAAATAAAAAGAAAAAAGGACTAATGGGTGCCAAGTCATAAAATACATAACCTCCTACAAACAAATGTTTAGAATTGGGCTTAGAATAGGCTTGAACTTGATTAAGTACCATAACAACATGATTTTTTTCCTACTTTCCTAAACTATCAAACCCCAATTGCATGGTCTATAATACAAGAAAGAGCTTGTTGGATCATTTTATTTATTTTTTAAATTCCTCCAAACCACCATGTTCTCATGTATTTAAGTTGGATGATTCTATGACATTCATGTTGTTGCACTAATGATGATCATATGTGAGAGAATTTTGGCAAATTTGTTCCTCATGGGAACACAAACCTTGGAACTTATTAGAAAATTATAGTTTCACAACTTTTGGAAACAAATTTAACAATCCTTTGGAAATCTAATAGGTGTTGGGAAGAAAAAAACCAAAATGTCAATCATAAAACACCAACCACTTAATGAATTAAAAAACTTTTCAAAGACATAAAATGGAGTTTTTGGATAATTAACAATGTTTGCAAGGTCATGTCTAATTTGAAAAATTATAGTCCTTTTAATCTTCATCTTGGTTACCTAATATGTTGTCAGATGGTGCCCTAAACCCTAGCAATTAACCAATGCCTAACATATATATATATATTGGTTAGTCATATTAGGCAATAAAAATAAAAATAATTTATAATTTAGCATAATACTAATAACGAGGTTATTGCGCTTGAAAGTTTTATTCATATTTTTGGCATGGCAAGCATTTTTTTATAGAATTTTCAACAATTCCAAAAAGTAATTGATTAGTGCCTAATTGAACTAGCTATTATGATATGCATGTAGTTGAAATTCATGTCCTAGTATGGAGAGAATATTGAGCTAAGGTTTTAGCCTAAAACCTTGAATGATTTACATGAAGTTTTTTTGTTTCTTTGTTGCAAAGATCATTAAACCATTTATCCCTAATATGTGAAAAAATTTCAAAGATTTGTGGTGAAAAGATGATGCATAATAAAATTAATAATTTCTTTGAAATGGGTTTTTAATTTTACCCCTAAAAAAAGGGTCATTAATTAATTTGGTAGGGTTTAAGGTTAAGGGCAACTACTACCAAGATTAACCAAAATAATCATTTTACTACATGATCAAAAATGAGATTATCTTGTTTGTAGCAAAGCGCATGATTTAGATTAATTTAGACCCACGTCCCCACATTTGATGGTTAAAATTTTGATCATTTTCTCTTGAAGTAAATTTCTTGCTTATAATTTAAAGTAATTATATTTTGTAAGGTAGGATCTTTGTTTAAATTAACTTGAACATCAATCGGGAGGAAATTCAAAATCGTTTATAAAAAACTTTGAAAAGCTATTTCATAATATGGTGTATAATGTTAACTTAAATTTATGTATGAAAAGATCGTGTGAAATATTTCAATTTGAATTTTTTCCCTAATAATTGAATAGCCAAATATTTCTTTTCATAAAATGAATAGAATTTAGGATGATGGAATTTTTTTCACATATTAATGCATTTCTCAAATTTATAAATGGGCATATAAGAAATTAAACAATATGTGTTAATATGAATGTTGGTGATTCAATACCTAATAGATTGTACATTGCCCACCATAAAATTAAATGAAGAAATACCATGATTCTCACACACATATACACACATTCCATAAAACAACATTTTTTATATTGATTTGTTTTTGCCAAATGATATCCCCATTATTATGTGGCATCCTCCTTATAGGCATTTACCTTCCAATTTCTAAAGGTCAAAATTTTTCAATTTAGACACTTTCAATGAGGATGCGGTCTTTTTATTATAAAACACAAATAAAATTTCCTAAAAAGGGAGCACAAGGCAAGCTTGCATGAACCTACATTAAAAATGTGTGAAGCCCCAAATTCTTTTCATTTTGATGGGTTACACAACCCCTTTTAGCATGATTCATAAAATCCAAAAATATTATCTATTTCACAATGTGTGTTTGATATTATAGCTAAATCAAAGTGATGACATTCATCATTATTGAAGGTGCATATTAGGTCAAGTAGTAGCTATGTTTTAGTTTTTTGGAAGAGTTTTTCTTTTTTTTTAATTTTGACACATACAAGGGATTTTTGTGAAAAATTGAAACTAATTTACCAATTTGTGGGGGGGGGGGGTTTGCAAAATTTTTACCTTTTTTAATCACCAATTTGCAACTAGTTCTAATAGATTTCCAAAATAGACAAGGATCTTTAATGTTTTCTTCTTCCATATATGGTCCAGATTTGGTTAAATCTTCTTATGGATGAATGCCAATTTGGCTCTATCACAAAATTGAATGGAAAATTTTAAAATCTTTGGTCATAATGTAATGAATTCTAATTTATTGGAAAATGATTGAAAAGTGAAATATGAATTCAATTATATAGTTTTGTGCTGAAATTTAATGTTATAAAAAGTTTTGAAAGTTAACTCCAAATTATGGGGTTAATTCATTTAAAACTTAGTATGAAACGTATACTAGTTTTGTTCATCCTATATGGACATATTGGGCAAACCAAAAGGGTCCCAACAAGTGTTGGTTAGTTATTGAAAATAATTCGATTATCAATAAGGTAATTTAATAATCTACCTACCAATTATTGAATTCTCTAAAAACTTGTTAGGAAATCTACCCACTTGGTTAATAACATCCAAAGAACTAGCAAACCTTCATGGGTTTATGGGTTACTTGTATTGAATTGTTAAATTTTCATAACCTACTTAAATCATTAGAATTTAGGTAGGTTATCAATCTATAAACCTTAATCACATTTAGTGTATTTTGCATTTTTTGATCCTTCTTTTCTTTGAACTTTGAAACCATTCCAACAACATAACTATTAATTACTTTTTTAAAAGGGAGTTTTCTCAAAATATTCTAACTTATTTTTTGTCTTTTCAAAATTATTTCCAACAAATCTAGTATATCTTTTAACAATACATTGTTGCAAATAGAATGTTGTTATTGATAAATCCATTCAATAAATTTACTAAATGAGCTTGCAAGGAAGTTTTTACAAAAACAAATTTTGATAAGTAACTCAAATATTAATCTAATTTTGTTGCAAAAGTACCACTAATTGTGGTAATGATCAAATAGATTTAAAAATCTATGCAATTGAGTTTAAAGGTCAAAAGAAAACAAATATTGATTTTTTAATTTTTTTAAAGTCTATTTCTACATTTCAAATGGAAAAAATTACATCAACTTTTAAAAACTCACTTGAATACATCACTTAGTGATTTTTCTTAGAACACCTAAGAAAATCAAAAGAAAAAGATGATTCTAAATGGTAGAATAGCCCCCCCCCCCCACTTTTATTATTTAAGAATTAATTTAACTTCTTCAAGGGGCAATTCATAACTATAATTTACATCTAGTGTTACTAAACTAATGCTTATAACCAAGTTATGAGGTTCATGCCCCAATTGAAGTGGCAAAGCCATCCTACTATGTCGGTGTCAACATACAAAACAAATTTCAATATAAAAATTTTGGGAATTCATAATTTCTTCAAAAAAAAACTCTACATTTAACATTTAAAGAGTCCATTTTGTAACTCTTAAAAAGAGCTTCCCAACACCATATCATGCTCCTCAATTGGAGTTGATTTGACTTTTGAAATCATTAATAAAATAAAGTCCAATAATCATTTTTGGTAGTCTCCAACTATTTTCATAAATATTTCCCATAGTCTTCTAACTATTTTTGGTGGGTATTTTCATTTCTTTTGGAACTACTTTTGATAATGTTTTCTATAATTATTTTTTATGACTACTCAAAATATCAACAAAGTATTAATAGAAATAAATTCTTTAACATCTTTTTCCTTAAATTATTTAAATCCTAGAACCCATGTGGGTGGTATATTAAATGGTTCCCAAGGTGTATATTTGATAACAAACCATTCTGCATAATAGGTGGGGATTGGCCCTTGAAAAATGTTAATTTGTAATTGTGATTGTATTGGTTGATAAGAAATTTGATAACAAGTGGCTTGAAATTTTGATATATTAGGTGGTGCCAAAAAAAATTATAAAAAAACCTACCCTATATGGTTTTTAAAAAAAAGTAGTAATTGACCCACATTAGTCCAAACAACATCACACAAATGGGTATCCCAATTACTAAATTTGCATAAAATTCACATAAGTGTGGTGGACTAAATAAAGAAAATAAATGCACCATAGTGTTCAATTTATAAAAACTTTGGAGTGGTTTACAAACTTCATCAAATTTATTCAAGTTTGTCATTCCATTATAAGACTTGCTTTAAGGGAGACTACAAGATTGTCATATGCCAAAAAAACATAAGAGTGCAACATGAAGCAATTATGAAGACAAAATAATGAAAGTGTATCCATGCATCTTGAATGTCCAAAATATTAAAACTATAACATGGCCTTTTAAATAAGGTCACATAATCCAAGCTTTTTCATGCAAACCATTTGGAAATTGCCTAGGGTATTTGAAAAGCACCTTATTTCCATGAATATCCTTCCTTGAAAGAGGAGGGTTTTATTCCTACTATTTAGGCCTAGGACTAACTACACATACACATCATAATCATAAGGTCCTAATTCCTACTCCTAAATAATAGGCATAAGGTCCCTCCTAAGCCTTGTGATCTACATTTATTTACACTTACTAATAAGGCAAGGTCCCAAGGTGGGAGCATTCGCAAAAGAAGGTGATATCCAATTGTAACTATCTATTTTGGGAATGTTTCGACATCTGGTCTTTCTAGAAAATGCTAAGAGCGGAAAATAAAAAGAAAAGATTTTAAAACTTGTAATTTTATTGTTTTTATGATTATTGTCACAAGGTAAAAGATTCATTTATATAAGTTTTAGGTGAACCATCACACTTCTCTAGACATGATTATATTCAATTTCATTAAAGTTAACACATTATTTAATTGTCCCCTTTGCTGGGAATTGAAATTGAATATATTAGTTTTTTCTTCCTTCTATTAAATCAAAAGTGCTATGAATCCAAGTACATGTCGACAATAAAAATGTTAAAACTTAGGTAAAAGTGAAGATGTATATATGCAAACATAGATTGTCAATAAAAATATAAACAAAAAAACAATAATTCAACCTCAACTAAATGATTTAAACAATGATATCAAATCTCTATACGTTTGAATCAATCATGAAAATTTGGATCATTAGACAAGGTAATACAAGACAAATTATTAAGGGGTATGAATAACAAAAGGTCATCAAAAAATAATGTCATTAAATAGATTTTTTAATAAGTTAACTTGCACAAACCAAACAACAAGTTGGTTCACACAAGTTGAAGCCAAGTAATGTTAGTTAGGACTTATTCACGAACAACTCAAATTCATTAATTCACATGGTTTAAACATCATTATCCTCTTTATAATATATTTTGTGATTAGCAATAAAAAAAGCCCTACATCAAAGTGGCTTTAAAAATTATTGGGACTCCCAAGTAAAAGCTTTGAAAACTACCTATTTATGAGTTCTATAATTTTGTGGGTGCCTAATAACTACCTAAGTTTTGATTAAAAAGCTTCAAAATGAAAAAAAACCTTGCATTATATGAAAACATCTTTTGAATGTCATACCACATGTTTAATTTAAATGTCATTTGACCTTCATTTCTTGGATTTTAATGGTCGAAAGTCAAATTGGCAATTTTATTCATGGCCACTCTTTTTGTCATTTAACTTCAACTTCAAATTTTGAAATGGAAAATATAAGCCCACTTTCAATATCTACACTTCAAGAACTTTTCAAGGGTATATAAAACTTTCATTTGAACAATATTTCTTATTTGCACTTTTGTCCCAAAAATTTGGGACATTCCAAACCTCTAAATCTCAAAGTGATTTTCACTTGGAATGTTTGGGATTCACTTCCTTTATAGTCTCCCACACTTGTGATAGTGTGTTTAAGTCTCAAGACATTCTTTGGGTTTACATCCTCTTTCACACTCTTAGCCATTATTGCAAGCCTAGGTTTAAGGTCACAATAGATATATTCAACATCTATAAATAATGGATGTGTTTAACAATAGATTGGTGAGCTAGTCAAAGTGTTGAATAAATTGAGCTACGTTATAGATTGCAAACATAATTTCCAAGTGCATGCAAATTGTAACATGTATTAAACTACCAACTACACTAACATAAGGGATCAAATCTATGTCATCAATTTTAGTGTTGGATTGTGGAAGCATGTCAGTTGTTAACTTCATGTTAATTTGCGTGAGTGTTGAACATGGCTTACAATTTCCCATCCCAAATTGGTGGATCTTGATTAATGTGAATGATCTTGTTTATCCTATTTTGGTGGGCATGTATTTCTAAACAGTAGTCAAGTTCCCCATTGTTTGCCATATCAAAAACTTCTAATAGTTCCATTTTGGTTGTGTTTAATAAAGGAATGTTGTTCATAAATAAGATTGAGTCATCAACATATAGACCCAATATAACAAACATGGTGGATGTGAAATGTTTAATGTACACATTGAAATCAACTTTGATTTTAAGGATTCCAACATGTAATAAGTAGTTGAAACATTCATATCACATAGGAGGTGATTGTTTAAGACCGTTTATTTAATGTGTAACAATCAACAAATTTTATGTTCAACACCAAGTTGTTCAAAACTAGGTGGCTAAAACATATAACTGTTTTCAACTAACAAACCATGTGAAAATGCAATTTTCACATCCATTTGATGGATTTCAAGGTCATAAATGGTTACTACAACAATCAAGATTTTGATCATGGAAAAAAAAATTGTTGTAATTTATGCTTAACTTTTAGAAAAAACCACAAGAAATAAGGTGCTCTATATCAAGCAAATGAACCATCTATATTATATTTCTCAGTAGAGTCTATTGATAGGATATTGTAGTTCAATTTGGTGGCAAGTCAACAAGCTCCCAAATACAATTTTTCATAAGGGAATCATATTCAAAGTCAATAGCCTTTCTCCATTGGGGAGCTTTTAAATTTGATAGAGCTTTAGAAATTGAAATAATATATTAGCTTGAGAGGATAGGGCACAAACAATATTATTATGAAAGTGATGATGCTTTTGGTTTTTAATGGATTGTGTAAAAGTCATTGTGTTCTAAACATATGGTAGGGACATGGAATAGGGGCATTTTTAGGCAAATTATGTAAATTTCTTGGGGTTTTGACTTGGGGTGTTTGGAATCATGCTTTGTATAAGAGGGGCAAGAACCTTTTGTAATTGTGGAAATACAATTGGAATAAGTGGTGGGGCCATTTATGTGTCATCAAATTAAAATTTAATTATTCTATGTGGTTAGAATTATTAATTGGAACATCATTTTATTTGGGCTTTTAATCAAGTAGTAAAACTTCTTCATGGACTATAACATGTCAATTAATTTTTTTAATTTTTGCATGTTTATCATATAATTTGTAACCTTTGATGCCATATTGTTCTTCATACCTAGTTTAAATGCATTTTTTGGACTTATTGTCCCATTGTACTCTAGTTTTTTAAAGAATTTTTTTACACAAATTACCATGGGTGAAACTAATAGGTTTTGATTATATGGTAAAAAAAATTATTAGGTGAAACAGACCCATAAGTTTACTATATATAAGCTTGAACTCAAGCTTATTTTTAATTTAATACTTCAAATCAAAACCTCATTTGCAGGGTAAACCCCCTTCTCTTATTATTGAACTAATCTTATCTTTTGTAATTTGGTTTTTAAAATTGTTTCCCAAACACTTGTTTTGAAATGTTATAAGACTACAACATGTTTAATATTGAACCAAGTTAGCCCCATTGGGT
>Ga0116229_10005701_pt1 | contig 20195 bp, 17 predicted proteins | sample S1TSphgellanicum_3_FD_87313 | JGI IMG/M metagenome (GOLD analysis project Ga0116229, IMG submission 87313) | Host-associated microbial communities from peat moss isolated from Minnesota, USA - S1T2_Fc - Sphagnum magellanicum MG | ecosystem: Host-associated > Plants > Peat moss > Unclassified... | reverse complement strand
TTCACAATCATTCCGCCTACGCGATGATCGAACACGACAAGGAAATCCCCGCCTGAGCAGCCTGTCTGACTGAGAGCCGTCCGCCGCGCCATGCGGGACGGCGTGCAGCACGGCGAGCGGGCCCGGCGCGCTTGCAACCCGAAGACGGCTGATGGATGCTAGCCGACGCGCTGCTCGGCGCTTTGCAACCGGCTGATCATGCTGCGCAGGAATACCTGGTTGAAGCGCAGCTGACACTCGGCGGAGACCTGCTCGAGCAGCGTCGAACTGACTTTCATCACCGTGACGGGGCCGGAGGCGTTGATGGTGGCGGTGCGCTTCGCGCCGCGCACGTAACTGGTCTCGCCGAAGCAGTCGCCCAGCTCCAGGTATCCGAGCGCCCGCCCGAGCCGCTGCACGCTCACGCGCCCCTGCACGATGATGTAGAAGCGATCGTCCATCTCGCCTTCCTTGACGATTTCCTCGGCGTCGGCGTAGTCCTGCCAGCTGCTGGCGCGCAGCACCTCCCAGATCTCGCTGTGGGAGAATTCGTGAAAGAATTTCAGCTTGCGCAGCAGGCTGAATTGCTCCTGCTGATCGATGCGGTTGTACTGCGTTCGAAGCTTCTGGTGGACCCGGGTCAACTCGGCGGCGAAGTCGAGCCCGGTCTTGTAGCGCTTGTTCGGGTCCTTCTGCAGCGCCATCGCCGTCACGTTCTCCAGCTCTTCGGGTATTTCCGGGCGCAGGGTGTGGATCGGCGGCGGTGTCGCGAATACGATCTGGTGCAGCAGCTTCTGCAGATTGCCGGCGCGAAACGGTCGATTGCCGGTCAGGAGTTCATACATCACCGCGCCGAGTGAATAGAGATCCGAGCGGTTGGTGAGCTCGATCGACTGAACCTGCTCGGGCGACATGTAGGAGGGACTTCCCGCGATTCCCTCGATCCGCGAGATCTCCGAATCGGCGACCAACGCAATGCCGAAATCGATGATTCTTACGTCGCTGTCGAGCGTCAGCATGATGTTGCTGGGTTTGATGTCGCGGTGGATGACGCCGCGGCTGTGCGCGTAATGCAGCGCACGCGCCGCCTTGTATATCAGTTCCACGACGTCGTCGATGCGCAGCAGATTGTCGGGCCGGCAGTAGGCCGCGAGCGTCCTGGCGCCGTGCACATGCTCGGTTACTATGTAGCAGTGTCCGTTCTCTTCGCCGGCGTCGTAAATCGGCAGAATGTTCGGGTGCTGCAGCATGCCGACCATGTGCGCCTCGGACAGGAACATCTTGCGCGAGATGCGCTTGCGGTCTTCATCGCCGCTCGCGTCGACGTTGTACACCTTGATGGCGACGTCGCGGCCGTAGTAGGGATCGTGCGAGAGATACACCACGCCCGTGCTGCCGCGCCCGACCTCGTTGATGATCACATACTTGCCGATTTTCTCGGGCAGCGATGCGCGGCCGTTCGGCGTTCTTGTGATGGGTCGAGTGTTGCTCAAGGGTGACCATGCGCTGAAGATGCGCCTTCCAACTCAGTGGATGGAGGATACTGGGGCGGCCCCGTGCAAACTGTGATTTGGGTCGAGCCTTAGGCGAAGTGGTCCCAGCCGCGCACGCTCGGCAGGAATTCCTCTCCGTTCAGCGACCAGGTCACACCACTGCCGCCGCGAATCTCTCCGATCGCGGTCAGTCTTAAGTTCAATTGCGCCGCGGCGGCGGCGAGTTCGGGGTAGCGCGCTTCAGGCACCGCGAGCAGCAATTCGTAGTCGTCGCCCGCCGCGAGCGCCCAATCGCGCGCCTGCGCTGCGGACGCCGTCGCGCGCATCGCCGCGGACAGCGGCAGACGTTCGACTGCGACGTGTGCGGCGACATTGCTCGCCTGCGCGAGCTTCGGCAAATCCCCGACCAATCCGTCGGACAAGTCGATCGCCGCGGCCGCGATGCCGCGGGCCGCGAGACCGAACAGTACCCTGGGATCCGGATACTCAAAACGCCGCACCAATTCCGCGGCGGCGGCATGCAACGAAGGCGGCGGCGGAGTGGTCACGAAGGCGAGTCCGGCGCCGGCGTCGCCGAGGGTACCCGTCACCGTCAACAAGTCGCCGCTGCGAGCTCCGCTTCTGCGCATTGCCGTGCCGCACGGCACGTGTCCGAGCAATTGCACGCTCAAGGTGAGGGCGCCCCGCGTCGTGTCGCCGCCGACCAGCACCACGTCGTGAGCCTCGGCCAGATCGAGCAGGCCGGCTGAAAACTCCTCGAGCCATTCTGCATTTGCGTGCGGCATGGTCAGTGCCAGCGTTGCCCAGGCGGGAACCGCACCCATCGCCGCAAAATCACTCAAGTTGACGGCCAGCGCACGATGACCGATCGACCGGGCGGAAGCATTCACCGGGAAATGGCGTCCCTCCACGATGGTATCCACGGCAGCCACCAGCTCCGTCCCGGGCGGCACGCTGAGCAGCGCGGCGTCATCGCCGATGCCGAGAACGACGCCGTCCTGCGCGGCGCGACCCGCGCGCCGGTCCAGAAAAAATCGGCGTATCAGCTCGAACTCGCCGAGATCGGGATTCATCTCGCCCTACGGGTGCGGACGGCCGTACTCGAGCGGCCGCAACTCTCGAGCGGCACGGTCCAGGACCGCGTTGACGAACTTGTGGCCGTCCGTGGCGCCGAACTGTTTGGCGAGCTGCACCGCCTCGGCCAGCGCCACGCGATACGGCAGTTCGGGACAGGACTGCAGCTCGTGCAAACCCAACCACAGCACCGCGTGCTCGATCGGATCGAGTTCAGCCGGCGGAATTTCACAGAGCTGCGCGAGGTGGGCATCCAACGTCGGGCGCTGCGGCGCGATCGCGGCGATCAGGGCGTCAAAGTAATCCATGTCGACGCGGTCGGCCTCGGGGTCCGCCGCGAATTCCAGCTGCGTCTCGGCCCAGGGGCGCGGGTTGATCTGGATCTGGTAGAGCGCCTGCAGCGCCAGGCGGCGCGCCAGGCTGCGGGCTCTGCGGTCGGGAGCGCGCGCGGGCTTCACGTCGTGTCAAGGATCCAGACGCCGCAGCAGGCTCGCCATTTCGATGGCCACCAACGCGGCGTCGGCGCCCTTGTTGCCGGCCTTGCCTCCGGCCCGGTCCACCGCCTGTTCCATCGATTCGGTGGTCAGTATGCCGAATGCGATCGGGACGCCGGTTTCGAGCGCAATGCGCGCGATGCCGCCGGCAGACTCGCCGGCGACATGGTCGAAGTGCGGCGTTTCGCCGCGGATCACGGCGCCCAGCGCGATCAGCGCCTCGTAGCGGCGCGACAGCGCCAGCTTGCGCGCCACGACCGGAATGTCGAACGCGCCCGGAACGCGCACGATCTCGATCTGCTTCTCGCCGACCCCGTGGCGCTTCAGCGCGTCGAGCGCGCCGCGCATCAGCGCCTCGACGACGAATTCGTTGAAGCGCGCGGCGATGATCGCGAAGCGCAGGTCTCGCGTAACCAGGTCACCTTCGATTGTCTTCGGCTGATCGTTTGGCACAAATCCTTACCCTTAGGCTCACGATGGGCGAAGTATAGCCCGCGCGGGCGTCATTCGCCGCCGTCCACATAACTGGTCACTTCCAGATCGAACGCGGCCAGCCCCTGCAGCTGTTTCGGCGCGCTCAACACGCGCATGCGCTTCAGCCCCAGATCCTTGAGGATCTGCGCGCCGATGCCGTAGGTGCGTATCACCGTGGCACCGGAGCCTCGGGCGGGCGCCGCCCTGGCGTCCAGCAGGCGCACGCTGTCCATGAAATTCCGCGCAGTCTCCTCCGGCCGCAGGATCACGATCACGCCGGAAGGCTCGCTTGCGACGCGGCGCATGGCGGCGCGCAGCGGCCAGCCGAGCCGCTCGTTGTGCACACCGATGACGTCGCGCAACGTGTCCTTGATGTGGACGCGCACCAACGGCGGCAGGGTGGAATTCAAGTCGCCCTTCACCAGCGCGATGTGCACGGTCTTGTTGACGTGGTCCTCGTAGCAGGACAGCTTGAAGCGCCCGTGCTCCGTGTCCACGATTTCCTCATAGATGCGCTCGACCGAGCGTTCATTCTTGAGGCGATAGCGGATGAGATCCGCGATGGTGCCGATTTTCAAATCGTGGGTCTTGGCGAACAGTTCGAGATCAGGCCGGCGCGCCATGGTGCCGTCGTCATTGAGAATCTCGACGATCATCGCCGCCGCCGAAAACCCCGACAAACGCGCGAGGTCGCATCCCGCCTCAGTGTGGCCGGCACGGGTCAGAACGCCGCCGGGCTGCGCCATCAGGGGAAACACGTGGCCCGGTTGACGCAAATCCTCGGGCCGCGCATTGGGTGCAACCGCGGTTTTGATGGTGTGCGCCCGGTCGTGCGCGGATATCCCCGTGGTCACTCCTTCGGCCGCTTCGATCGACAGCGTGAAATTCGTCCGATGGCTGGTGTCGGTGTCGTTGACCATGAGCGGCAGGCGCAGCTGCCGGCAGCGGTCGCGCATCAGCGTGAGGCAGATGAGCCCGCGCCCGTAGCGCGCCATGAAGTTCACATCCTGCGGCCGTACGCAGTCCGCCGCCATGATCAGATCGCCTTCGTTTTCGCGGTCCTCGTCATCCATGATGACGGCCATCTTCCCGAGCCGCAGGTCGGCGAGGATTTCATCGATGCTGTTGAAAGCGGGCATTTGTCAGATCCTAAGCTTTGGCGGTGAGCCGCTCCGGAGGGCGCGCGAATGGGTCCACCCTGTGCGTACTTGTTTGGTTATTAGACATATTCCTCTCTAATCGGTCCAATCTCGTCATTCCTGAAGCTCGGCCGGCATACTTTTTCTGCTTGCACGCCCCATTGTAGCGTTCATGGGCAGGATGCTGTTTGCCCTCAAATTAGCTATGAGCGGAAGACATCTATGACTTTGCTCTCGTTGGTCTCGGCATATCCCATATCCCACAGCTGACGGTAAATGCCCTCCGCCAACGCGCCAAACTGGCTGTCCATCCCGATGGCACGAGCAAACCGTACGCCGTACTCCACATCCTTCAGGCGCAATGCGGAAGTGAATACAATGTTGTGGTCGTGATCGTTCGCCGCCATACGGAGGGTGTTGCGGACCACTTGCGGGCTTGCCGCCTGGCTGGTTGCGATGGCATCGGCGACCATGGCAATGTCGAGTCCGGCACGCTCGGCGATCGCCAATCCCTCCGCCGCCGAGGCGATCTGCACGGCGCCCATCATATTGATGATCAGCTTGTAAGCGGTGCCGGTGCCGATCGGACCGAACCGAATGATGCGCCGGGACAAGGCATCGAGAATGCCCCGTGCGGATTGCAGATCGTCGGCATCCGCGCCAACGAGCAACGTAAGTGCGCCCGCCGCCGCGACCTCCGGAACTCCCGTTACGGGGGCATCGATGTATCGAAGACCCAGCGCTTTGCATCGCATTGAAAGGCCGGTGACCCAATCATGGGACAGCGTCGAGCATTCGATGGCGAAAGCATTATTCGCCAGATCAGCGGCGAGTATTCCGTCCCGCTCGAGCCAGATCGCTCGCGAAGCGGCATCGTCGGCGACCATCGAAACAACTGCATCGACCCCTTGGCACGCTTCTTTTGGTGACGCAAACAGCTGTGCTCCCCGCCGAACGAGGGCGTCAGCGCGCGAGGCCGTGCGGTTGTAGAGGTGGAGTTGATGCCCGGTTTCGAGCAAGCGGCCGGCCATTCCTTTGCCCATATTCCCAAGACCGACGAACGCAACTCTCAGCATTTCTACTCTCCAAATGCTGACGGATTCAGCGTCATGTTCTCAACGCGGGCCGGAATGCTGCATCAGCCTGTCGATGTAGCGTGCGACGACGTCGATCTCGATGTTCACGCCGTCGCCCGCTTTGATTTCACCGAGCGTCGTGACGTTGAGCGTATGCGGAATGATGTTGACGTCGAAGCGCCGGGCGGCGACATTATTGACGGTCAGACTCACGCCGTCGACGCATATCGAGCCCTTGGCCGCGACGAAGCGCATCAGCGGCTCCGGCAACTCGAACTCCAGACGCCATGAACGCGCATCGATGACCAGCGAGTGCAGCGTGCCGACGGCGTCGACATGACCGCTCACCCAGTGGCCGCCCAGGGCATCGCCGGCGCGCAGGCTCGGCTCCAGGTTGACACGCGCTCCCGGGCGCAGCATGCCCAAAGTCGTCTTGGCCATGGTTTCGCGCGACACATCCGCGTAGAAGCACGATCCGTCTTTGCGTGTCGCCGTGAGACAAACGCCCTGCACGCTGACGCTGTCGCCGACCGCGACCCGCGCGAGATCGAGATCCGCCGCGTCGATTCCCAGTTCCAGGTCGCCGCCCGTCGGCGTGATGGACGCCACGCGGCCCGTCGCGAGGATGATTCCGGTGAACATGATCAATGAACCTTCGGGGTGAGAATCAGACGCAGGTCGGCGCCGATGCGTTGCACGTCCTTGAACTCGAATGCCGGCAACGCGTCCGCCGCACCGATCCCGCTCGCCTGCAGCAGCGGAGCGGCGTCGGAACCCAGCAGCGTCGGCGCCACGTACAACACGAGTTCATCCACCAGGTGCGCCGCGACGAAGGCTGCGGCGAGGCGCGGACCGCATTCGACCAGCAGTTCGTTCACTTGGAGTTGCGCCAATCGCCCGGTGACGGCCGCAAGATCCAGACCGCCGGCGGCGCGCGGCAGGCGCTCGACGCGGGCGGAGTGTTGCGATCTCTGCGGCGCGTCCTCCGCGGCGAATACCAAGGCGCCGTCGTCGTGGAACAGCTTCGCGCTCGTCGGGCACGAGAGCATCGGATCGAGCAGCACGCGCAGCGGTTGTCTGATCCACGAGCCGTAGGCAAGTCGCACGTCGAGGCGCGGATCGTCGACGCGCACCGTGCCTGCGCCGGTGAGCACCGCGCCGCTGCGCGCGCGCCACACCTGCACGTCGGCGCGCGACGGCTCGCCGCTGATCCAGGCTCGCCCGCCGCCTGCGGGCGCCGTGCGGGCGTCCAGACTCATGGCGAGCTTCAGCCGCAGGTACGGCCGGCCGCGCTCGAAACGCGAAAAGAATCCGACATTGAGTTCGCGCGCCGGGGCGCTCTGCTCCCCTGAGGATACGGTGATTCCAGCCGCCCGCAGCCGTGCGATGCCGCCGCCGGCAACCAACGGGTTCGGGTCGATCGAGGCGCACACGACGCGCGCCACGCCGGCCGCGATCAGCGCGTCGGCGCAGGGCGGCGTGCGCCCGGTATGGCTGCACGGCTCGAGCGTCACGTAGGCCGTTGCGCCCCGGGCCAGGCTGCCCGCCGCGCGCAGTGCCAACACCTCGGCATGCGGCTCGCCCGCCCGCATGTGCCATCCCTCGCCCACCACCTGATCGCCGCTCACCAGCACGCAGCCGACCCGGGGATTGGGGTCAGTGGTGTATAGGCCGCGCGCGGCGAGCGACAATGCCCGCCCCATGTGTGCCTGATCCTGGTTGGCGAACGTCTGGTTCATCGATCGTCATCGCTGTCGCGGTCGCCGGGCAGCAGCGGCAATTGCGCCTTGCTGGGTTCGCGGCGCCGTCGATGCCGGCGCAATTGATCGATCTCGGTACGGAACGCCTCGACGTCCTGGAAGCTGCGGTACACGGAGGCGAAGCGAACGTAACCCACCTCGTCCAGTTGCCGCAGTTCCTCCATGACCATCTCGCCGATGCTGCGTGCAGCGACCTCGCGCTCGCCCAGGCTGCGCAGTTTGTGAAAAATTCGCGCCGCCGCGGCCTCGATCGCCTCGCGTCCCACCGGACGCTTCTCGAGCGCTTTGCGCATCCCGTTGAGCAGCTTGCTCTCGTCGAAAGGCTCGCGGCTGCGATCGCCCTTGACCACGGTCGGCAGCAGCAGCTCTGCCGCCTCGAACGTGGTGAAGCGTTCGGTGCAGGCCAGACATTCGCGGCGCCGGCGGATTTGCCGCCCCTCGCCGGCGAGACGCGAGTCGATGACCTTGGTTTCCGTGTGAGCGCAAAATGGGCAATGCATGCGAAATGCCAGGAGCCCCTCCAGCGGGCGCCCTAATGGTCAGACAGCTCCAGGGCAGCCCCTTCAACCATAGACGGGGAAACGCCGGCATATCTTCACCACCTCTTCCCGCACGCGCTCCACCGCCGACTCATCGCCCATGTGATCGAGCACGTCCGCGATCCAGTGGGTCAATTGCTCGACTTCGGGCTCCTTGAAGCCGCGCGTCGTGACGGCGGGCGTGCCGATGCGCAACCCGCTGCTGATCGCGGGCGGCCGCGGGTCGTTCGGTACCGCGTTCTTGTTGACCGTGATGTGCGCACGGCCGAGCGCCGCATCGGCGTCCTTGCCGGTGATGTTCTTGTCGACCAGGTCGAGCAAGAACAGATGATTGTCGGTGCCGCCCGAGACGATTTTGTAGCCGCGCCGCTGCAGCACCCGGGTCATCACCCGCGCGTTGCTGACGACCTGCGCCGAATAGATCTTGAAATCGGGCTGCAGGGCCTCGAGGAAGGCCACCGCCTTGGCGGCGATCACATGCATCAGCGGGCCGCCCTGCGTGCCCGGAAACACCAGTGAGTTGAACTTCTTGTGCAGGTCGGGGTGCGGGCGCGCCAGAATCAAGCCGCCGCGCGGCCCGCGCAAGGTCTTGTGCGTGGTGGTCGTGACCACATCGGCGTGCGGCACCGGATTCGGATAGCAGCCGGCTGCGACCAGGCCCGCGACATGCGCCATGTCGACCAACAGGTACGCGCCCACGGAATCCGCGATGGCACGGAATCGCGCCCAATCGACGACGCGCGAGTAGGCGGAAAATCCCGCAACCACGAGCTTGGGCCGGTGCTCCTGGGCGAGGCTCGCCACCTGCTCGTAATCGATCTCACCGTTGTCGGGCTTGATGCCGTACTGAAACGCCTTGAACAGCTTGCCCGAGAAATTCACTTTGGCGCCGTGCGTTAGGTGACCGCCATGGTCCAGGCTCATGCCGAGGATCGTATCCCCCGGATTGAGCAGCGCCAGATAGACGGCGGCATTCGCCTGGCTGCCGGAATGCGGCTGGACGTTGGCATAGGCGGCGCCAAACAGCTGTTTCGCGCGGTCGATCGCCAGCTGTTCGGCCACATCGACGAATTCGCAGCCGCCGTAGTAGCGCTTGCCCGGGTACCCCTCCGCATACTTGTTGGTCAGCACCGAGCCTTGGGCCTCGAGCACCCGCGGACTCGCATAGTTCTCCGAGGCGATGAGTTCGATGTGATCTTCCTGGCGCCTGCGCTCGTCGGTGATCGAACGGGCGAGTTCAGGATCGAAACCGGCAATCGTCATATCGGCAGTGAACATGCAATGGGTCTCCGGAGGGATAGCCACCAATTGTAGCCGATCCGACCAGGCTTCCCTAGCAGAGCGTCGGACTGATGTCGATTTGCCGCGCCGGGCTCTGCACCGGTCCCTATCGGCGCGACTGCGTTGCATAATGCCATCACGGGCCTCGCATTCGCCGCTCTGTGCTCTACAGGTTGCCGGCGACCAACCCGCTCCGTGACAAGTTTCCGCCAGTCGCACATAATCCGCCCGTTCCCCCCGCTCGCTCTGTCGTTACAGGTACCGAATGGCTCAGTTCATCTACACCATGAACAGGGTTGGCAAGGTCGTGCCGCCCAAGCGCATCATTTTGCGCGATATTTCCTTGAGCTTCTTCCCCGGCGCCAAGATCGGCGTGCTGGGTTTGAACGGCTCGGGCAAGTCGACGCTGCTGAAGATCATGTCCGGCGTGGACAAGGATATCGAGGGCGAGGCGCGGGCGCAGGCCGGCATCAAGGTCGGCTATCTGCCCCAGGAACCGCTGCTGGACGACGCCAAAACGGTCCGCGAAGTGGTCGGCGAGGGCGTCGGCGACGTGCAGCGCCTGATCGACCGCTTCAACGCCATCAGCGACAGTTTCGGCGAGCCCATGTCGGACGACGAGATGAACAAGGCGCTGGAGGAGCAGGCCCGGATGCAGGACCAGATCGACGCGGTGGGCGGCTGGGAACTGGAGCGCAAGCTGGAGATCGCCGCCGATTCGCTGCGGCTGCCGCCCTGGGATGCCGTGGTAGGCAAGTTGTCCGGCGGCGAGAAGCGCCGGGTCGCCCTGTGCCGCCTGCTGCTGTCGAAACCCGACATGCTGCTGCTCGACGAACCCACCAATCATCTGGACGCGGAATCGGTGGCCTGGCTCGAGCATTTCCTGGAGGAGTACCCGAGCACGGTGATCGCGGTCACCCACGACCGTTACTTTCTCGACAACGTGGCCGAGTGGATCCTGGAACTCGATCGCGGGCATGGCATTCCATGGCAGGGCAATTACTCGTCGTGGCTGGAACAGAAGGAGCAGCGCCTGGCGCAGGAGGAGCGGCAGCAGGATGCGCTCGCCAAGACGCTGCGGCGCGAACTCGAGTGGGTGCGCACCAATCCGAAGGCGCGCCAGGCAAAATCCAAGGCGCGCCTGCAGCGCTATGAGGAGCTGGCCTCGCAGGAGTTTCAAAAGCGCAACGAAACCAACGAAATCTACATCCCGCCGGGCGAGCGCCTCGGGGATCTGGTGATCGAATGCAGTAATGTGCGCAAGGGCTACGGCGAGCGGCTGCTGATCGATTCCTTGAGCTTCAGTCTGCCGGCGGGCGGTATCGTCGGCATCATCGGGCCGAACGGCGCCGGCAAGACCACTCTGTTTCGCATGCTGTCCGGCGCGGAGAAGCCCGATTCCGGCGAGATCCGGGTCGGACCCAGCGTCAAGCTCGCTTACGTGGATCAGTCGCGCCAGGCGCTCAACGACAAGCACAGCGTGTGGCAGGAGATCTCCGGCGGCCTCGATCTCATCAAGGTCGGCAATTACGAAACCTCCTCGCGCGGCTACGTCGGCAGGTTCAACTTCAAGGGGGTGCAGCAGCAGCAGGTGATCGGCGACCTGTCCGGCGGCGAACGCAACCGTGTGCACCTCGCCAAGGTGCTGAAGGCCGGCGGCAACGTGCTGCTGCTCGACGAGCCGACCAATGATCTCGATATCGAAACGCTGCGCGCACTGGAAGATGCCTTGCTGGCGTTTCCCGGCTGCGCGGTGGTGATCTCGCACGATCGCTGGTTTCTCGATCGGATCGCAACGCATATCCTTGCCTTCGAAGGCGACTCCCAAGTCTTCTGGTTCGAGGGCAACTATCAGGAGTACGTCGAGGATTACAAGAAACGCAAAGGCGAGGATGCCGCCCAGCCGCATCGAATCCGCTACAAGCCACTGACCGGTTGAGAATCACGCATGTACATCACGCCGCAGGATGAACTGCTCCTTGAATATCAGGGCATCGCTCTGACCTGCCCCCACTGCCAGACACTCACCCACCTGACCGCGGTCGCCATTCCGAAATTCGACGACCTGAACCGCGGCAAGCCCAAGAATGTCGGCTTGGTGTTCCGCTGCGACGCCTGCGGCGAGCCGGTATTCCTCAAATTCGCCGTCAAAGCCTTTACGCCCGCACGCATCGAGCTGGCCCCGAACTATGTCGAGATCGAGCGCGCGCGCGAGAATTTCCCGCTCACTTACCTGCCCGAGGAGGCCGAGGGCCTGTTCAGGGAGGCGCTCAATTGCTATGCGGCCGGATGTTTCAACGCCTTCGGCGCGATGAGCCGACGTACCGCGCAATCACTGTTCCGCGAATTGGGGGAGCACGGCAAGCTGGAGCTGTTCGACACCCTGCAGGAAATCCGCACACTGGCGGAACTCGACGACGACACCTTTGCCGCGTTGCGCGCGGTGCTGTTCGGCAGCGACAGCGATCCCTGGCCGCATCAACCGGACCTCGAGCCGCAGCGCGCCGGCGTGCTGCTGGAAATCATGCGCGACCTGCTCTATCAAACCTTCGTGCGCAAAGCGCGCCTCATGCAAGCCATGACCTTCCGCCGCTTCGTCGCCCCCACCCAGGCCACCACCCAGGCCTAACAAGTACTACGGAAAGCCAGGGTTACAACCAGGCATAAGAATCTACTACGCGAGCCAGGCGTATCAGATGCGCCGAAATTAGGAGGGGATTTCCCGGGGCGAAGAAACAGTAGCTTTCGTTAAGTCCGCAGGGGCGCGACGCATGCGTCGCGCAGGTGGCCAGCGATGGCCGCAAGGAGATAGGCACAATCAGTACGACGAAAGCGCGGCGTAAAGAGAAGCCGGGATTGGGAGGGGCCTTCCCGGGGCGTGAAAAACAGGGATGTTTTTCCCGCAGCCTCCAAGGGCGCGACGCATGCGTCGCGCGGGTGGCCAGGGATGGCCACCCCGGGCTTGCGCGGAGCTAAGGACTGCGCAGCGCAATGGGTTTACGGCGGCCCGGGAAGGCCCCTCCCAATCCCGGCGCCGGAGCACAAAGCAGCTACTCTTCCTCGTGTCGGATAGCTATTCTTGAAGGCTAGCTGGGAGCCAAGAACTCCAGTCACCCGACAAACACCCGCGCATTGCGAAACAGCCGCATCCACCCCCCGTCCTCCCGCCACTCCCTAGGCGCCCAAGAATTCTGCACCGTGCGGAACACCCGCTCCGGATGCGGCATGAGCGCCGTGACGCGCCCGTCGCTGCTGCACAATCCGGCGGTGCCCAAGCTCGAGCCGTTCGGATTGAACGGATACTGCTCGGTCGGCCGGTCGCGATGATCGACATACTGCAGCGCCGTGAGCCCCGCGGCGAGCAAGCCCTCCGCGCTGCTCCCCGTATCGAACTCCGCCTGACCCTCGCCATGCGCCACCGCGATCGGCAGCACCGAGCCGTGCATGCCGGCGAGCAGCACCGAGGACGAGTCGGGTACCCGCGCCAGCGACAGGCGCGCTTCGTATTGTTCCGAACGGTTGCGCACGAAGCGCGGCCAATGCGCCGCGCCGGGAATCAATTGCTTCAGCGCCGACAGCATTTGACAGCCGTTGCACACGCCGAGCGTGAAGCTGTCGGGGCGCGCAAAGAACGCCGCGAATTCCTCGCGCGCCGCGCCGTTGAACAGAATGGATTTCGCCCAGCCCCCGCCGGCGCCGAGCACGTCGCCGTACGAGAAGCCGCCGCAGGCCGCGAGCCCGTGAAAGCGTCCGAGACGGACGCGGCCGCTGAGAATATCGGTCATGTGCACGTCGTAGGCGTCGAACCCGGCACGCGTGAACGCCGCCGCCATCTCGGTCTGGCTGTTGACGCCCTGCTCGCGCAGCACCGCGACCGCGGGCCGTGCGCCGCTCGCGATGTAGGGCGCGGCCACGTCCTCGCCCGGATCGTAGCCGAGGCGCGCATGCAGCCCCGGGTCGCCGGCGTCCTCCAGGCACCGATGCTCCTCGCGCGCGCAACTCGGATTGTCGCGCAGTTCCTGCATCCGGAACGACACTTCGCTCCAGCGACGATGCAAATCGAGCCGCGAGGCGCGCAACACCTCCCGACCGTTGATGCGCACCGAGACTTGGGTTCCGGCGCGCGGTTCGCCGATATCCCGCGTCAGCGTCCCCAGGCCGTGACATTGAAAAATGTCGAGCACACAGGCACTGTCTGCCGCCGCAACCTGCAACACGACGCCCAGTTCCTCGGCAAAGCAGCCGGCGATGGGATCGGCCGCCTCGCCCAGATCGATGGCGAGGCCGCAGTGGCTGGCGAACGCCATCTCGAGCACGCTCTGCAGGACACCGCCGTCCGAGCGGTCGTGATACGCCAGCAGCAGGCGCCGATCCTTCAACTCGCGCAGCGCCGCGAACAGCGCCTGCAACAGCTCCGGGCGGTCGAGATCCGCAGGCTCTCCGCCGTGCCGGTCGAACACCTGGGCCCAACACGAACCCCCCAGACGATTCTTGCCTTCACTCAAGTCGATGAGCAGCAATCGCGTGCTCACCGACAGGTCCAATTCGGGCGTCAAGGTGGCGCGCGCGTCCGCCACCGGCGCAAAGGCCGAGACGATCAACGACACCGGCGCGAGTACCGCGTGCTCGCCCGCGGCATCCCGCCACGCGGTGCGCATCGACAGCGAATCCTTGCCCACCGGGATGGCGATCCCGAGCGCGACGCACAGCTCGGGACCCACGGCCCGAACCGTGGCGTAGAGATCGGCGTCTTCACCCGGCTCGCCGCAGGCCGCCATCCAATTGGCGGACAGGCGGATGTCGCCGAGGCGCCGCACGTCGGCCGCCAGCATGTTGGTGATCGCCTCGCCCACGGCCATGCGTCCCGAGGCGGGCGCATTCAGCACCGCGAGCGGCGCCCGCTCGCCCATCGCCATCGCCTCGCCGCCGAAACCCTCGAAGCTGTTCAACGTGACGGCGACGTCGGCCACCGGCACCTGCCAGGGTCCGACCATTTGATCGCGGCTGACCATGCCGCCGACGCTGCGGTCGCCGATCGTGATGAGAAAGGACTTGTCGGCGATGGCCGGCAGGCACAGCAGGCGATCGAGCGACTCGCCGATGCTGCAACCCGCGGTGCTGAGAGGCCGCACCGCCTTCGCTGTAGATTGCACCCGTCGCGTCATGCGCGGCGTCTTGCCCAGCAACACCTCGATCGGCATGTCGACCGGGGCGGCGGCCGGCGGCGAGTCGGTGACCAGCAGCCGCCCGTCCGCGGTGATCTCGCCGACCACGGCGAAGGGACAGCGCTCGCGCGCGCAGAGCGCCGCGAACCGAGGCTCGCTGCCCGGCACCAACGCGAGCACGTAGCGCTCCTGCGCCTCGTTGCACCAGATCTCCATCGGCGACAATTCGGGCTCGGCGCTCGGGATGCTGCGCAGGTCGATCCGGCCGCCGCGCCGGCTGTGGGCGATGGCTTCGGGAAGGGCATTCGACAGGCCGCCGGCGCCGACGTCGTGGATCAACAGGATCGGGTTGCCCTCGCCGAGCGCCCAGCACGCATCGATCACTTCCTGGGCGCGGCGCTGCATCTCGGCGTTGCCGCGCTGCACGGAGGCGAAGTCCAATTCGCCGGAACTTTGACCGCTGCCCACGGAGGATGCCGCGCCGCCGCCCAATCCGATCAGCATCGACGGGCCGCCGAGCACGATCAGCGGCGCGCCCACCGCCACCTCGCGCTTCTGCACATCGCGCCGCCGGATGTTGCCGAGCCCGCCGGCAACCATGATGGGCTTGTGATAGCCGCGGATCAGCGCGCCGCCCGCGTGCGGCACCTGCTGCTCGAAGGTTCTGAAATAGCCGCAAATCGCCGGGCGCCCGAATTCGTTGTTGAAGGACGCGGCGCCCAACGGCGCGGCCAGCATGATCTCGAGGGCCGAGGCGATGCGCTGCGGTTTACCGTGGTCGTGCTCCCACGGCTGGAGCATTCCCGGAATTTTCAGGTTCGAGACCGAGAAACCGGTCAACCCTGCCTTTGGCTTCGCACCGATGCCGGTCGCGCCCTCGTCGCGAATCTCGCCGCCCGCCCCGGTGGCGGCCCCGGGAAAGGGTGAAATCGCGGTCGGATGATTGTGCGTTTCGACCTTCATCAGGATGTCGACGGCCTCGTGGCTGCCGCCGTAGCGGTGCGTCAGCGGATCCGCAAAGAATCGCAGCGCGGCCGCCCCCTCGATGACCGCGGCATTGTCGCGATAGGCGGAGAGCACGCCGCCCGGGCTGCGCGCGTGGGTGGCGCGGATCATCGCGAACAGCGACATCGGCATGAGCTCGCCGTCGATGCTGAATTCGGCATTGAAGATCTTGTGACGGCAGTGCTCCGAGTTCGCCTGCGCGAACATCATGAGTTCCGCGTCGGTCGGGTCGCGGCGCATGCCGGCGAAGGCCGCGACCAGGTAATCGATCTCCTCCTCGGACAGCGCCAGGCCCCAATCGCGGTTGGCGCGGGACAGGGCCGCGCGGCCCTCCTGCAAGGGCACCACACGCAGCGGCCGCGGCGCGCCGGCACCAAAAATCTCCTGCGGCAGCATCGTCCCGGTCCACACCGATTCGGTCATGCGATCGTGAAGCGGCGCCGCCAGCCGCTCGAGCTCGGCGCCGTCCAACGGCGCCGTCGACTCGATGAAGTAAACCGTACCGCGCTCGACGCGCCGCACCTCCCCCAAGCCGCAGACCCGCAGGATGTCGGTGGCTTTGCTCGACCAGGGCGACTCCGTCCCGACGCGCGGGGTGACCAGCACCGGGGCGCCGCTCTCGGTCCCCGGCGCGCGCGGCCCATAGGTCAGCAGCTGCTCGAGGACCGCGCGCTGCGCCGGCTCGAGCGGCCGCGCCGCGTCGACGAAGTGCAGCCAGCGGCTCCCGAGCGCGGTGACCCGGGAATCCAGCGACTTGAGCGTGCGCAGCAAGCCATCGAGGCGGAATTGCGAGAGCGCAGGCGCGCCCGTCAGACTAAACATGGCTCTGCGGGGCGGGCATGCGGCTATTTGCGCGCGTTGGAGTCGCCCCCGGGCGTATAAATCGGGGTGGGAAAGTGCGAAACATTGCTGCCTTCCAGGGCGACGATCTTGCTGACACCCTGCTTCTTGACTTCGTCGATGCGCAGCACCGAGTGCATGGGCAGGTAGGTGCGCTTGACCTCGTGGAATTCGGCCTTGATCTTCTCCTCCGAGGGGTCGACGACCACCGATGTGCGTTCGCCGAACACCAGCTCCTCGACCTCGATGAAGCCGAACAGGCTGCCATGGCTGACCTTGCGCGCGTAGATCTCGTAGACCTTGCCCTGATTGACGAACTGAACCTTGAAAATGTGACTCGCGGCCATTTAGACGGCTCCAGAAATTGCTAGTATTTCCATATTATACGGTCACTTAGCGCAAACCTGCGACCCTGAGGGAGGGCTTGAGTATGGCCTTGCGCTTACGCGTCGTCAGCGAGCACGCAAGCCGCCTCGGTGAGCGGACCACCAAGGTATTCGCCGTGCATGGCGGCACTATTGGACGTGGAATTGACAACGAGTGGATTCTACCCGACCCGGAGCGCTACCTCTCGGGCAAACACGCCAGAGTCGATTTCCGGGCCGGCACGTATGTGCTGGTCGACACCAGCTCCAACGGCACCTATGTGAACGGATCGCAGATTCCGCTCGGCAAGTATCAGGATTACGTGCTGAAGGACGGCGATTTCGTGCGCCTCGGCGAATACGAGCTTCTGGTGAGCATCGACAAGAGCAATGATTTCCCGCCGGAGGAGAGCGGCATCGTCGCCTACGACGGACGGGCCCCGTCCTCGGCGGTGACAAAATCCACCGCCGACGACATCGGCGCCGAGCTCGATTTGAGCCAGCTGCTCGAACCCAGCGGCCTGAGCCAGCGGATCCAAACCCGCGACGCCGCGGAAACCGGCTCGGGGCAATCAAGCGGCGCGGGCCAACCGATCGACCGCGACAGCGCGGAGGAAACCGACTCCGGGGTGCATCTCCACAACGCCTACGGCCAGTCGGCGGGGCAGCCCGCCGCCACGCCCTGGCACATGCTGACGCGGCCGCTCAAACTGACCCCGGGCGAGGCGAGCTTTCCGCCGATGCTGCGGTCGCAAAACACGTTCTCCGACAGCGACGTCGAGATGGGCCTGCAGGTCTTTTGCCGGGGCGCGGGCATCGACCCCGGCGACATCCGCGCCGACGTGCGCGGCGCCGTGCTGCAAATGGCCGGCCAGCTGCTGCGCGAATCGGTGCTGGGGTTGATGGATCTGAATCAAGGCCGTCACGAATTCCGCAATCGATTTCGGATACCCGCGCCGCCCGAGGAAGGCGCGCCGTCGCCGCTCGATTTTTCGGGGGGCGTCGAGGAGGCCATGGTACGGCTGTTGACCACGACCTCGACCCGCAACGGATCGGTCGAGGCGCTGCGCGGCAACTTTCGCGCCTTGAAGGCGCAGAACACCGCCACGCTCGCCGCCACCCGCGCCGCGTTCGAGGAGTTCCTGGGCCGGCTCGACCCCAAGGAAATGGAGGAGCGCTTCGACCGGGCAACCAAGCGCGGTGTGTTCGGTCAGACCAAGGCCAAGTACTGGGACTTGTACTCGGAGATGTTCCCCGGACTCACGCATCGTCCCGCGGACGGTTTCCCGCATCTGTTCAACGAAACCTTCGCCAAGGCCTATGAAGCCAAAATGCGCAAACTGCTGCCGCCACAGCGCAGCACCCTCGGCCGGGTCGAGGAGCCGGATCCGGACGATCAAGCCGTCGGGGATCTGTAACATAGCTCCGTGCGGCTATTGATAGTCGAAGACGACGACATTGTGGCGGACGCGATCGTGCGCAGTTTGACCGCGGCCCACTATTCGGTGCACCGCGTCGGCAGCGCCGAGGCGGCGCAGGCCGCCTTGACCCAGGAAGAATTTGCGCTCGCCGTCATCGATGTCGGACTGCCGGGTGTGGACGGATTGACCCTGGTGCGCCGCCTGCGGGACTCCGGCCTGCGGATGCCGACGCTGATTCTCACGGCGCGCTGCACCTTGACCGACAAGGTCGGGGCCCTCGACTTGGGCGCCGACGACTTTCTGAGCAAACCCTTCGAACCCGCGGAGCTCGCCGCGCGCTGCCGCGCGCTGATGCGCCGCTCGAGCGGCGCGCTGCACGGGGTCGTCAAGCTGAACCGATTGAGTGTCGATCTGACCGGCAAGCGGCTCAGCATCGATGACGGCGAGGTGGGGCTCACGGCACGCGAATGGCTGCTGCTCGAGTGCCTGGTCCGGCGCATCGGGCAGGTGGTTTCCAAGGAACGCGTGCAGCAGGCGATCGCCAACCCGGAACAGGACGTCTCGGCAAACGCCGTGGAGATCCACGTCTCGAGATTGCGGGCGAAGCTCGGCGACGCCGCGGTCATCCGCAGCCTCCGCGGCTTGGGGTACCGCCTGGAAGAAGCGAAGGATTCGTGAGCTCATCGATCAGCCGTCAGCTGGTGCTGTGGTTGGCGGTTCCGCTGACGCTGCTCGCGCTGTGCGGGGCGCTGGCGCACTACGTGAACAGCATTGCGCCCGCCGTCATCAGCAGCGACAAGCGCCTCAAGGACGCCGCCGCCGCCGTGATCGCGCACCGCCTGCCGGCGGCGGACTCGGTGTTGTACGCGGTGCACGATATCCAGGGAAATCTCATCGAAGGCGACTCCCGCCTGGCGCCCGTGAGCGGCGAGGGCCCGGCGACCACTCAGATCGACAATCGCGGCGTTCGCAGTCTGACCGAGCGGTTCGATACGCCGGACGGCATCAGGCTGGTCACCGTGGCGTATCTTCGTTCCTCGGCCGAGCCGGCCGCGCGCTACGGTTTCATGAGCACGCTGCTCTGGGATTTCGTGCAACTCGATATCACGCTGGTTCTGGTGTGGGTCGGGATCCAGGTAGGATTGCGGCCCGTTAAACGCCTGCGCGAGGAGATCGCCGCTCGTTCGCCGCAAGATCTGCGCCCCATCGATGAATCATCGGTGCCGCGCGAGATCGCTCCCGCCGTGGTGACGCTGAACCGTCTGTTCGGCACCCTGCGCTCCTCCGCGCAGTCGCAGCAGCAATTCATTGCCAACACCGCCCACCAACTGCGCACGCCAATCACCGGTCTGCAGGCGCAGCTGGAGCTTTTGATCACCGAATCGGCCGCGCTGCCGGTGAAGAGCCGTCTGCTCACGCTGCAGGAGGGCATCCGCCAGCTGGCCCACTCCGCCAATCAGCTGCTGTCCCTGGCGCGCGCCGACCCGACGGTGAATCTCACGGCGAAAAACCAGAGCGTGGCCCTGGCGAACATAGCCGGGGAAGTGGTGGCACGATTTTTCGATCGCGCCCTGCAGGCCGGCATCGATCTCGGTGCGCGCTTGAATTCTGCGTCGATCGTCGCCGATCCGTCGCTTATTGACGACTTATTGAGCAACTTGGTCGACAACGCGCTCAAATACACGCCCGCCGGCGGCAGCGTGACCGTGAGCGCCGGGCGGAGCGACGGAAAGGCATTCCTGTCGGTCGAGGACTCGGGACCGGGGATTGCGGAGGAGTACCGCGAGCGCGTCCGCCAGCGGTTCTTCCGGCTGCCCAACTCGCCGGGCCACGGCAGTGGCTTGGGGTTGGCCATCGTCGATGAGATCGCGCGCCTGTATGGCGCGACGTTGAGCATCGGGGCGGGCGCAGCCGGCCGCGGCGCGCGCATCGAAGTGCGATTTCCGTGATTTACGGCGCGACCCCGATCTTACTGCGCTGTAGCCGCGGCCCTCGACGCAGGCAATCATCGCGCGCTGGCAGTGAACCCGCGCTGATTCTACTGCGCGCTGTAGCCGCGGCCCTCGACGCAGGCAATCATGGCGCGCTGG
>Ga0116229_10005700_pt1 | contig 20199 bp, 10 predicted proteins | sample S1TSphgellanicum_3_FD_87313 | JGI IMG/M metagenome (GOLD analysis project Ga0116229, IMG submission 87313) | Host-associated microbial communities from peat moss isolated from Minnesota, USA - S1T2_Fc - Sphagnum magellanicum MG | ecosystem: Host-associated > Plants > Peat moss > Unclassified... | reverse complement strand
TGCGGTTGTTCGCTGCTGCTGCTTGCATCGTGTACCTGAACCTGTTCGACAGGTTTTTTCTTTCTCTCAACTGCAGTGATAAGTGGCCATATTGAGGAAATAAATAAACTGGGGGACTTCACAGTGACCAAAGGTAAACAACTCCTTTGAAAATGAGAAAATTTGAAAACCCCTATTCTCACCCAATTAATGTTTTTATTTTTTTGGTGAAAATTTGCCAATTTTTTACCTTAAAATTATATAATTTCAAACTATCCAAAGGACTTTTCATGGGGAAAAATGGCACAAATTCATCAAATTTTCAAAAAAATAAAAATAGAAATCCAAATCACCATATTGTTATGAGAAGTTCCAATAGGTAAACAAGAATATAGAAAATTTCTAGTTTCCCTTTCTACTTTCATGTATAGCATGTAGCCAAATTTGGCTAAACCATCTTGTGGATGATTGCCACTTCAATTTACATCACAAAATTGAAGAAAAAAATTCTTTACATCCAATGTTCCACCTACAACTTTATCCATTCAACCTACTTTCATTACCCATCCCTTATACCTAGGTACTAAAGGTAGGTTTAATGGATAAAATTATAGGTGGAGGTTTTGGGAGGGGAGGTTTAGGGTTTTCGCTTTTCACCCCTTTTCAAGCTAGGTTATATCACAGGCTTGGGATAAGTTAGAAGCATTGTGGGGATTTCTTTGGATTGGGCATAAGGGCAAGTAATGAATTTAGGATTCAATTGTAGGTGGAGAAGTTTAGGATGAAAGGTGAAGTGGGAAGATTTTGGTGTGTTGAGATGGAGAGGAGAGGTGGGAAACACACAAAGCAAACCCTTAAGGTCATTAACACAACAAGACTCCATTAAATCCATCCTATCTTCATAGAAACCTTAAGTATTCTTAAAAGCATCATCCTTTCCTTGAGCATTTTCATTTTATTACTTAATTGTACACATTAGTTGGTTGATTTGCAAAAACAAAGCAATGAAAAACCAAGTTACCCACACACAACAACAATTTCGTACGGAGTAGTACAACATAAGAGTTTATAAGTTATGATGAGTCAATGAACATTCTACACACAAAAATTTCATATGTTAATAACCCTAAACCTAAAAAGAAACTATCCCATTTCATGTTTTTTTATTAAAAAAATTATTTATTTATTTTAAATTTTAATAATAAATGTTAGACCACATATACTTACTACCTCCATTATTTCCTACTTTTTGAACCTCAAAACTTGAACATTACATTAATTTATGTGTGATCAAACTTATAATTTTTTTTATTCATCAATGGAAATTATAAATATAAATTTATGGTTGCAAATCAAGGAAACAATTTATATGGTGAACTTTTCAATACGTTTGAGAGTTTATCTCAATAGTTATGGCCATTACCAAATATCAAAATGTTATATTATGAAAAATAACTCTATTTTTTTGGCAAGATATAGTTATCTTTTGAAAATATTTCAAAGTGCGAATCCAAAGCTAAATATGACTTGCAACACTTGCACACAACTATGGTAGATATGTATGTAACAAGAACACGAAACATTTTATCATATATATAATGTTATATCAAATACCTTTCAAGACGTTAGAAACTTCAAAATACATTTATGCACAAATCATCAACTTATGCAAAGATTCATTATTAATATTTGAAAGGATATTCTTACACATTATTTATGAATACAAAAGTCAATGCACCAACCAAATAGTCCCATTCATGCCACTTCTAGGGGTTACAAGCATCATGACAAGCATTTCTTTAACCCATATACCACCATTATTAAAATCTTTTTTCGTAGGGTTGTTGAAATTTGAATTTGAATTAACATATATACTTTTTAAAAATTGTTTTCCCAACTTTATAGATGACAACACATAAACAAAAGAAGGAACAACCTCCATTGATAGTCAATTTTCATCTTCTTTGTAGGAAATTACAAGTTCATCAAACAATACTTCAACCTTAAATGTTTAATACTTCAACTTTGAACCCTTGTGCTCAAAGAAATACCAAATGTAAAAAGGTTTAGGTGTTCAACTTCGTACCAATCATCAACTTTCAATGCTTTGAACACCAAAGCTTCAACTATCTATTCATGAAGGAAAAAAAAGTGGTGTGCATGCCATTGCTATTGCAACAAACATTTCTTTTTTGAATAATTGGCCACAACTTTTTTAACCCAAACTAAAGTTTCATTTTTTTTAAATGACATTTTCAAGCCAATAATTATTTTGGGGCACAAAATTCTTTCAATCCATGACCTCTAAAGGCTCTTAAGACCTTTGGTTATTTGAAATGTTGACTTGGCTAATAGATAAGTGGGTATATACATGAGTTGATAATTGCATGGGGCCTATATTTGGTTTTAATAATTTCACGTTGAATTGTTTTTCTCTTTTCAAAGTGGTTTTTTTTTCAATGGTGTAAGGAAAGGGGAGGACCTTAGTTGTTTATGAAAGGGAAAGGGTTTGAGAATATTTTCATTCCCTTTTCCAAAATGGATTTTCTAAAGGTTTTTTTTCTTTTCAAGATGGGTTGTTTATAAAACCATTGGATGCATGTTGTATATTTTGAAATTTTAGTATTATATTAAATCATGTAAATAAAAAAAATCATTCTCACATTTCCCAATTACCCACAAAATGGGATTGACCAAACAAACATGTGTGTTTTCATATTTGAAATTTTGTTCATTCACATAATCTTTTTCATTCCATGTCTTGGAATTGGCTCTAATGGGGTTGCAATATATTATACTTATAATTGATGTTTGGCACAAAATTATTTACAAAATGTCTAATTTTTAAAAAAATATTGATATTTGTCAAAATTGTTGAAAATTGAAAACCATTAGGTTAATATTACAAATACACAACATAAGATGTATTTTGCATACTTATTCTTTAATTATTAAAATTTTAGAAAATTAAATTTGAAAATAATGAACCTTGTTTTCTAAAATTAAAAAACATTTGGCAAAGAAGTGCCAAACATATTAATCATAGGTATGGTATGTCAAAAAAATCCTCCCAACCCCTCCCCAACTATTTGCCCATCAAACATGGGGCATTTCATTTTTGTCTATAACAATAAAAGTAATAAAACATTCACATTTCACCATTGTTTAAGATTTTATTAATTTTTTTAAAAAAAAACAAACCTTCTTATGATGAAGCCATTTGTTCAAATTAAATTATAAAATGTTTTCATCGTTGGAAAACTAAATCAAACCCATTGCTCAATAGAAGTGACAATGGTTCAAAGGGGAGTCTTCTAAACCTTCGTTGGCCCAAGTTTTCTATTTGCAAACATTAAAAAATCACCAATTTTTATATGGAAACAACCATTTATACTTCTACCCCTAAAAGGAGGATTTAATTTTTTGATGTTAATCATGGTCATCCTTTTTCACCTCCAAACTTATGATTTCTCATGTAATTTTTTAATAAAGAAGCATATTTTGTCCATGTTAGATCACTAATGCCAACAATTACAAAGGTGCAAACTAGTGTTGTTTGGATATTGATTTTTTAACGACTTATCAACTAGGGTTTAAAGATATGAAATATCCAACATGTCAAGTCAAAAATTCAATAAGATTTGGGCAAAACCCTAAATGACTTGGTATCAAGTTTTTGGAGAGGTTTATCAAGACCCTATTTAGTGGGTATTGCTTTGACCAAGAAAAAATCCCTCCTTATAACTTTTGAATACATTTAAATTTCATCAAAGTATGTTATTCAATATTTTCTTAAACCAAATATTTTTTCATCAAATAAAATATTTCTTTTGTCCTAAATTATGTAGCTAGATCATTGTCAATACGATGTTTAGCTTGGCAATTATCACAACAATGCATATGGAATGAGATAATATAATTTGTGGCATGAATTTTATGCACAAAAACCTACATTGACATTATATTAGGTGGTTTTCAAATAGGTATTACTAGACCTTTAGACATGACATGTGAATATTATAAAAAAGAACTCATGGGGAACTTTGTAATTGGGGGGATTGATTAAAGAGTCAAATTGATAATATATGGGTTTTGAAAAAAAATAAAAATATATTATTTGATACCATGCATGTGAAATAGAAAAAGTAATTTCATAATGACCCTCTTTTGCTAATTATGGAAGGAAACTAGTTGTGTTTGCCCCATAGATGTTTGATAAAACCTAAATTCATACATGCATGTCTACTATCTTAGGGCAATGATAAGTTTTTATAATATCAAAAACAATAACAATACAAACAAATGAATCAATTAAAAATTAATTTCATTATGAGTTTTGTTATTAAATCAAAGCTTTATTGAAGTTTTAAAAATAACATCAATTTAATTTAAAATATTGTGTCTCAAAAAAAAAAATTTAAAATAAAAATTCAAGTGTTTTATTTTAATCAATACTTGCTAAATTTTCATCAAAGCATTATTGAAGTTTTAAAAATAACATCAATTTAATTAAAAAATTATATCTAAAAAAAAATTCTTAAAAATTGAAGTGTTTTATTTTAATCAATACTTGCATAATCTATCAAGTTAATTTTTTAAGAATTTCATTTAAATTTGATTTAAAGGAATTGAAGCTATCATTTGTATGTTTATTAAACAAATTTCATTTAAAAAATTAGTCATATGAATTTCTTTTTTACATTTTCATAGTGATATGGAACCTTGTGATACAAAAAAAAAATGACAACCCAAAAAAATAAAACGATATAAAGACATGATTAAATCAATTACCCAACAAATAGATGGGTAGACTTCAAAATGACCTGTCAATTGGATGGGTGCACCCAAAATCTACACACTTGCACATCCATTAACTTGGGGCAATAAAAAAAAGGTTGGAACACATAAGTAAACTCCATTTTTGAAAAATACAATGTCAATAAACAAACACAATGTTAAAATGCGAATGAAAGAAACACATGTAATGTTTGTGGATTGCATGAAAATAATTTCAAGAACAATGAATATAGGGGCATTGCAAAAAACATTGTATGTTTAACATGTTCATAACAACCTTTTTGTATAGTGTATTTGAAGGGTGGATGATTTTAAATAACATGATTTCTAGGAATTAGTTTGCAAGAGCCTTGGGATGGGGGGTCTTCCATGGAAAATCCTTGGTTTAAGGATTTTTTTGTTATCCGCACTTTTTCAAACACATTTACCTTCATTATTATGCTAAGGAGGGCACCTTTGTCAAAGGTTCCTATGTGGACTTCAGGCTTTGCCTTTGAATTGCACAACAAGAACCTTCAACATGGGTGCCTTCCACTATACATTCCCATTGTTGTAATGTGAAAGGTGAATAATGGATATGACCCCCATTCAAATCACGGGGTGATTACAAACACAAGGAGAAAAATCAATTGGTATCAAATGATGTTCAAGCCTTGCAAGGTGACGAAAAATGTTGTTAATGGTAAATGAAACATGGGAAAGACATCCCAAGGGATTTAACACACACACATTTCAACATGTGAATTAAAGGTGAACATTGAAAAATTCACTAAAAGGAATTTTAGAGAAAGTGTGATAAATTGTTAGAACAATGATTGCAAACCAAAACAAAATTGATATTACCTATAAAATGGAAAGAAAAGCTTATTGCTATGCTAATACCATATGGACATTTTAACTTGGATTTTAGACTCAAAAGTTGTGCCCCAAAAATTGCTAAGCTATTTAAATGTAAGATAATTTTTTTTAGAAAATGAAAAAACCACCAAATAAGGCAAGATCTAACATTGAACAAAGCAAGTTTAGATTGAAAAACCCACATTGGCATCTTTTGGTTTGTAGAACAAATTTACATGTTGCATCACACAAAAATTGAATGAAAAATATTTAAAAATATATATAAGTGAAAAAATTCCATATTATCGTAAAAAAATTATAATATTCAAAATCATGTTAAAGGTGAAAAGAAGAATAAAGGCAACAAGAAGATTGAATGGAAACTACACAACAAATTTGTTGAATTACATGATGTCCTTTTTTTTCAATAAGAATCTAAGCATTTGAATGTTGACAAAAACAATGAAAAGGACTTAAAATGCGAGTGTCATTAGCCACACATGGGAATATGCAATTTGAAGGGAACTTGTACACGAAAAGGTTTTGAAAAATGCAAATAATGACCTTTATAAATAATGTCATATGCACAAAATTATCATGAATACCAAAACTACTATTGAGAATGAAAGCTATGACAAATTTATGATTTTGTAAATGTTCATTATGGATAGTTGATAAATGACATGATGTAGAAAAAGGAAATCAATAAAGATTGACATAAAAATTCATATTGTTTGGCCCAAGTGAAGAAAGTAAAAGCAAAAGAGCCAAATGTTTAGACAAGGGTAGCAAGGAAGGTTGAAATTATTTTAGTGCAAATTTTAAAACAAAGGATTTTTTTTGAGAAAATAGGACAATTGAAGAATAATAAACATCATTGCATGCGTTAACCCATTGAATAAAACTCCTTGTCACTAGGTATATTATCATTAAGTACATTGATATTTTTTTTAAAAGAAAAATAAAAAATTGTGCACCCATGATATGAATTGATAAAACACAACATTGTAAGACATCCAATTGAAAAACCTTTGATGATAAAACATGATGAGGTTTTAAATAAGTTTTAAAGTGAATACCCAAATGGGAACAAGTGAAATATGAAATCAAAATGAAGACTTGTCGAATGAAGGCTTGAACAAAGTGTTAAATGATGTGTCAATTAAATCGTAACAAAATAACAAACAAAAGCAAAGGTAAGGTCATCTCCACTAGCAAATAAGTCAATTGGAATGGCACAAAGATTAAATATGGATTATGATGGGACAAAATTATCAACAAGTTGGAAGAATTACGGGGACAAAAGTTATGAAACCCATTAGTGATGGTACTAAACAAAGGTTGTAGTTCCTTTTTAGTTACAAGTCTTAAAATCACCAAGAGTTTTTTAAAAAAAACTTCATGTAATGAAAATTCAATCAATATAATCACAATCTACCCTTTTTTTTTCTTTCTCACCAACTTTAATGAAAAGTTCTTGTGCTAATAATTAAATTATTAAAAACCTCATTAAGATGAGACTAGGTTTGTTTACATAGTTAAAAACCATTTATGAGACCAATGCTAAATTCTGAACATAATTCTTACTTGTAGCCCATTTCTTCTAATGTTTTGTCACAATTTTGATTAAGTGAATGTGCATTATCAATGCTAAATGGAATGGGACATTGGATTTTAGTGTTCCAAAGTTGATTCAATGTGATTTGTTTGGTTACTCAATTGTTGTTTAATGCTAATATGTTATAACATTGGTTTTGTGGAGTTTTCACAATATGTTAGTTATACATTGGTATTATGAGAATTTGAATGTAGGTACTAGCCTCATATTCATATTCCAACAACTTGTTGACACCAAAATTAAACCTTCAATTATTATACATACACAAAATCAATCATTGTTCATAATATTGTGATATTCAATTTGATTATTTTTTGTTCATGAGGTCCCACCTTGTCTACTTCTATCAAAATATTCCATCCATAAACTAGGTTAATATGTCCAAATTGGTTCAACATTAGTATAAACAAAGGGAACAATACACTAAGCTACTTGCAATTCAAGAAAATAATGCACAACTTTTACAATTAAACCATATAAACCAACATTTTGGGCTTATTCAATGCACAAACAATTTAACAAATTTGAACAATACTATTATCATAGGACCTTGATAGCTTAAACACAATTTGTCAAATAATTAATTAATTTTAAAATTTTCATTTCAACAAATATAATTTTTTGAAGGTTCAATATTTTCTTTCCAAAAAAGAATTGAAGTTTTTTTTTTCAAAAATTTCATTTTTTTTGAAAATAATATTATTAATGTTGAAGTTGTCAAGGGAGTTTAATACTCAACAAACAACTTTTCAAGTGAAGATCTAGCAATGAACTGTATTCACATGATGCCCTCACAAAATTATCATTACAAATACAATAAAACAGTAGATCAAATTCAAAACCAATTTTCAATTTCCTTTCTTAATCATTTTAAATGTTAAGTGATTTTTAAAAATTGGTCTTTAATAGATATTACAATTTACTAAAATCTAAAAAAAATCCTTTCAAGAAAATGAATATAAATCCATTGTAAGACATTGCATATCCCAAGTTGATGATCACAAAAATTAAATCTTCAATAGTAAAAAGGAAATGACAACTATCCTAAACAAACAAACAAACAAACACATTACATAATGGATGTCACCTTTATGGCAAGTTCAAACAAAATCACCTAAAATGATAAAAACATACAACTTGGTTGAACATTTTGAGTGCAAAATGAATATGATTTGAAATTAGCACCACTTATAAAAATATAACAAGATTTCTAGTTTCTAATTATCACCTACAAATTGGTTTATGATAAAGGAAAAAAATTTAACGCCAAATCCTCCACAAATTTGAAGTCTCTAACAAAACCACGAAACATACATTAACATCCTAATATATATATATATATATATAGTTTTGATAAATATGCTTCATCTGTTCACAAGATTTTTTTTTTGGAAAGAATGTAAAATAGAAAAAAAGGAATTACAATGTGGAAGAAAGAGAAAAAATATGAACTTTGTTTGTCTATGGCAAAACAAAAAAGAAACAACAATGAAAAACAACATAGAAACAAAAACAAAAGCGCTAGCAAGGGTTATTTTTTATTTTTTATTTTTTTTCCTCAATTTCCTCAAGTTGTTCCATTGGCAAGGAACCCTAACATTAATTAGCATTAAATTGTCCGAGGTGGGCTGTAATATTTACAAAAGTGTTGCTATAAATCAGGTCCTAGGAAATGCCTAGGTCTAGATGTGGGTAATTTAATTATATGTATTCCAAAAAATAGCCCAAAAAATCCCAAAAAATCACCATTATTATTTTTTTGTGTTTTAACAATTTTCTGAAAAAAATAAAAATAAAATCACAATTTGAAATTTCATCACCAAAAATAAAATAAAATTGGCCCTCACCCTTTCAAAAAAAATATTTAACAAACATCAATATAGCAACAAAAATTAAAACCCTAGCCATAACTCTAACCCTAAACCTAACCCTAACCAGCACCACTTCAAAATGAACACTTTCTAAAATCTCATGTGAATCACCTGCAGTGTAAACAGTTCCAACATTGAGACCCAGTTTTGCTGGTGTGAAATTGGATATTTTAATCTAAGGGCTCACTCAAAAGAACAACCCTAATGCAAGACTCCTTGTCCCCTGTGGCTGGCAGGGCCCTAAACCCTAAACCCTAAACCAACATGAGAGATGGATGAATGATAATTGGTGGACAGGAAAACCACTTACTTTTTTCCAGAATTCATTGGAAGGGGTTCCAGTTCCCTAGTTAACCACAGTGGTTACCTCAGTTAGTTGTATTCGGGTTTAAGGTTTAGGGTTTAGGGTTTAGGGCTCCCAAGAGCCCTTACCCAGATAAATGCTTTCTTGATTCTCTCGATTGATTTCCGATTCTGCTTCTTCTTCTTCTTCTTCTTCTTCCGATTGATTTTCTTCCTCCGATTCTGCTTCGTCTTCGGCTTCTGGGAGATCAATTGAAGAAACCCAAAGTGGGTTTTGATCGCAACTCATTTGGGTTTTTCTTCAGGCTTTTTTTCTTCCCTTTCTTCCGTTTTTGTAGACAGAAGGAACAATGGTGGAGGACACAGGAGAGAGAGGGACGATGAAGAAGGGAAGCAGGAAAGCAGTTGTCACTTCAGAAGTAGGACTCACCAAGCCTGCTCCTGCTGTTGTGCCCAAGGTGAATGTGCAGGCAACGGATTTGGAAGTGGAGAAATGGAAGCGAGATATACTGGTGGTGGGTTTGTTTGAAGGTAGCAGCAGTTTAGGATTTGAGGAGGAGGAGGAGAATGCGGGAGAGCTGAAGAAACTGGATGATTTTGTAGGTGGTGTTCTCAAGGAGATTGCATCGGAGGAAGAGTTTAAAGGGAAAGTAGGACAGTCCAGTTTTGCGCGTCTGGCAGGCTATGGATTCAAGCGTGTAGGACTTGGGAAATTGGAAGCTGTGGTGGTGGAGGAGGGGAAGACGCCGTCTACTAAGCCTTGGAAAGGTTTGGGAGAGAGTGTTGCCGCCGTTTCCAAAACTGCTTAAGCCACATCTGTCGCCATCTTCATCACCCACTCCAAACAGCTTTCCGAGACTGTGAAGGTGACTGCGGCAGCTGCTATCACCTCAGGTTATTGTTGCTTACTTGGCCTGGCTGCCATGAGGTTGTTGCCATCGCCACCACTGCAAACCCAAGAAATCCTTCAACCCCACAACTCAACGAAAAACTATTGTAACAAAATCTTGTAACAGAATTTTATGAACCCCGTCCAGATTTCTTCTTCAAACTGCAAAATACAATCTTTTCTTTGTCTGTCCGTTGGGTCACAAAAACCGACAGAGAGAGATCCCAAGACCAACAATTAGGGTTTGGATGGGGGCAATTATGGTTTGAGGTGGGTCCGTCTTTGAGTGGGGGTTGTTGTGGAATTTGTGACAGGTTTTGTATTGGGGACATAGGAGGACACACGATACAAATCAGAGTACAAGAGCCCAGCAATTGAGAAGGTAGAGCTCATAGGTCTTGGTGCAGGCATGGAGATTCAGGCCCAGCTCTCACATACAGTTCAACAATGTGCTGGTGTCATTCTTGCCAGATAGCTTGTGAATTCACCAGCCAATGTTCTTACAACCAGTATGTGCACCTCTCCTTTGTTACCCCTCTGCTGCTCAATGCAGGTCAGACATCCAATTACCTCCCGTATTCTGACCAAGAAGCAGAGCTATGTATGATGGAAATGTCAACTACTGGTGCCATTGTGCACCTCTGGTTTCAAACTCTTGGATTTGTAGTGAGTCATTTTACCTGCAAGCAAGCAAACTGCTGCCCATGTTTTGCAGCCACAGAGTTGACATTGAGGCTTGCAACTTGGGTTCTCTTTCTGCTGCCCATGTTTTGCAGCCATAGAGGTGTACTGGCAGATGAGGCAGAGAACATTGCAACAGCCCATGATGATGTGTTGTTGGCAAAGATACTTGACAAGGAAGAATGTGAGGCGCTTAAAATGGGGGAATACCTTGGAGTGGCAGCTGCATCCTCCAACCCACCCAAGTTCATTCATTTCCGCTACACACCACCCTCTGGCAATGTGAAGACCAAGCTTGCAATTGTATGAAAAGGTCTGACCTTTGACAGGTAAGTGTTTCATTTAACTGTTACCTTTCTGACTTGTGTTTCATTTTTTGGTTTTTGTTTTTCCTTCTATTGATGGTTGGAGCCACTCTGCAAGACGTTTTCTGTGAGTCTCAAACAATGAATTATTATTCTCTGTGATGTGGGTGTTTTTGACTTGGGTGGTGAAAATAGTGGTGGCTACAACATAAAGACTGGACTAGGCAGCATGATTGAGGTCATGAAGTTAGATATGGAGGGTGCTGCTGCTGCTTTTGGAGCTGCAAAAGCGATTGCAAGCACCAAGCCTCTAAGCATGGAGGTAGGAATTGCAGCAGGGGTCATTATTGCCCAAGCATGATTCTGTGCGAAATGACAAGCTCTTAGATTTCTCTCACGAATTGGCTCTGAATTTTTTTTGACTATAGTTTCCTTCCCATTCTGCCAGTCAGAAATGAGAAACAGCTTGAATACTTCTAATTGAGGGTCACAATTCAAGTAACAGTTTTCTAGGCTTATGTTTGTTTGACCATTCATGCATGTCAACCAGTTTTTGCTCTACTGATTGGTATGTCCATGACAGGTCAATTTCATTGTTGCAGCTTCTGAGAACATGATAAGTGGTGGAGGCATGAGACTGGTGACATACTCACAGCTTTCAATGGGAAAACAATTGAGGTTTGTATTGAGAGCCAAATACTTCCCCTTGAAATAATTACTTGTGAATGTGCCATTCTTGTTTTGCACCTCATACAGATTTTCCCCTGCCATTAGCATGTTAATACTCATTGGGTTTTGGCGATGATTCCTCTTTTCACAGGTTAATCATACCGATGCTGAAGGTAGACTTACACTTGCAGATGCTCTTGTCTATGCTGGTCAGCTCAAAGTTAACAAGGTTTGTCCCTCTTGTTTTCCACCCATCCATGAAACCTCCTTCTCCTGTTGCCTGAGCTGGTGAGCTTTGGTTTCTTTTACCCATTTCAGCTCATTGTTGCTTTTATGAGAAAAAAAAATCTGTTGTGTATGTGTGTGCAGATTGTTGATCTGGCAACTCTGACAGGAGCCTGCATTGTTGCTCTTGGAACTGACATTGGGGGTTAGTGCCTTCTCCTTGTTTCTCTTTCTTGAAGCTCTTATTTCAAAGTGTTTGATTTCCAACTGCATGAGAAGAGTTTTCTTCTCTTGACAGATCACAATTGTCTAACAGATAGCTCATCTGCTCATGATGAACTAGAAAGTGTTTGCATTTATGGATTGTGGGTGTGAAAGACAGGCATATTTACCCCAAGTGATGAGCTAGCAGAGGAGCTCTCAGTTGCATCAACAAAAGCTGGAGAGAAGTTTTGGCGCATGCCCATGGAGGAAGGGTACTGGGAGTTGATGAAATTTAATATTGCAGATTTCGTTAACACAGGGTCACGTGCTGGTGGATCCATCACTGCTGCCTATTCCTAAAACGGGTAATTTTAACTCCATCAGGGTTGCTAGCCTGTTTTCCTTCTTTTCTTCACAAATAGTTGGGTGCTGTATGTAAATCAGGATTCTAAGAGTTGTGGAACCTGTTTGAGTTTTACTCTGCTAAAGTGAAATATCTGGGAGATGGGTGTACACAGTTTGTGGACGAGAAGCTTCCCTGGGCACACTTGGATATTGCAGGATCTGTATGGAAAGACAAGACTGGAGGAACAGGTTTTGCAGTCTCCACATTGGTAGAATGGGTTGTCAAGAACTCATCAGCTTAGGTATGTGGAATTAACTTCAGAGACGACCTGACATGTTTCCAAAGCCATCAAGTTCACGATAGTACTAACAGCACTGCTCAACAAAGTATGTTCTCATTGCAAGCGAACATGATGACACAGTTTGAAAGATCCGGCAGATGATTCTAAAGCACAAAATCACACTGATCAACAGCCAGATGTCACCATATCATGATCAATCACAAGCTAATGTGTGAATGAATTGCATGTCAGAATTTCTTCAGTCTGTAAATTGTTTTTCTGTTTTTGGTCCAGTGCATTTCCGAGGCTCGTTTTGGGACGGGTGATGAACTAGGACAAGCTTGGCTATTACCAACCTTGTGAGTTCATTAACCATCTCATAGGAGTGTCAGAATTGCTAGAGGATTCGGAATCAAATTGGTGCTCGATGCATAAACATATATCTCTCTGTAAAAGAGGGTCAATGTTTTGCAGCAGATTTGCTCAAGTTAGTACATGCCCATTTCTGAAGAAACCCTGTCTCTCTCTCATCTGATGGCAAATTGCATTTGAGTATTTTTTTCCATGTAATTTTGGGAGGAAAAAAAATAGAGGAAAAGAAAAACATACATAAAACTTGAGGAACAAGCAATTACCTTTTTGAGTTTCAGTCTTGAGATGTTTAGAATGTTTGAACCCTAAATCAAGTGTGACCAGTGAGTGCACCATGATGGATGGATGGATGATGGGTTGACAGGAAACTCTATTTCATTTGGGTTCCAGTTCCCTAGCTAGCTAGCAAACTATGGCGGTTAGCTCGGGTTCTGTTTTTACTACTTACCTACTAGCAACCCATTAACCCACTAACCATCTACATGCATCTACTTACTTATTAGCCTCTCAACTATTAACCTTTCTTCTGACCTACCTACTTACACACCTAATTAAAGGACTTATCTTTTACATTATCCGTCGTTTAATGTCTCTTGTATTATCATTGCTTCTTAATTTTTTGAATTGCTTTCTACAAAAGTTTCTCAACTGTTCATGAATATTTTCAAGGGTGAAAGCTTTCAAGGGTGTGGGGAAGCTTGCAAGGATGACACACCATGGTTTGAGAATGCCTGTGCAGATTACGGTGAATAAGCATTCTTCCAAATGCACTGTGATTCTGGGTGGAGGTTAAGATGAATAATAAAAACTCCATGATGAATCTAGTGAAATTTGGATCATAAATTGACTAAATATTCCTAATCATGGAAATTGGTAGCACACTAGAAGTTACGTTGAATGGCCATGAGGTATTATTATGTTTTCCCAAGAACGGTATGCAACAATGTTGCTTTTACTTTGAAATGGTGATCACCCCTCTTGGTTGATGAAGACAAAAATGATTCATTTGTGGTTTCTTTTTTCACTTTGAATGGAATGAAGGCTTTGCAACAATGGATATCATGTGGAGTGAATGAGTAATGAGGTCACTATGTTTCTGCTAGAAGCAGTACTCTCAGTAACCACAATTGTTATTCAATCTAAAGAACTGGTTGTGTTTTCTTTGTATTTTTGGTCACATGTTGGGGTAGTAGTGTTTTATCACATACATGTCTACTGACTACACATTTAAAGAGTTCTCTGGAAAAGTGTTGCAATTTAAGTCAGAATCTCATTTTGGCTCTGTTAGGGTACATAGGTTGATGAGTGGATGCTTAAGAATTCAAAGAAAGTTCAAACCTCACACATTGTTCTGAAACTCAAAAGAACATTTGTATCCTTTTCACCTTGCATATTCAAGCTTGGAATGAAGCCCATGTTGGTGTGGGGGGTGGGGATGGGAGGAGTGTTGAGGCACTCCTTGATCAATAATTATGCATAACAATTATTCCTCTATGAATGCTCTTACTACCCATTTGACCACAATTTGTCACTAGTGGGTTGGATGACCCAAGGTTTAAACCCTAAACCCTACAAAACAAAGCTTCATCATGAAATTGAATATATACAACTAATATTATACATTTAATGTTGTATATAAATTTAAATGTATAATTTGGGAGCATAAATGTTAATCAAGATTTTATATCCCTTAGAGTTTTGTTTAATTTTTAATTAAGAGCATAATTCAACAAAAATTAGATCAACCCACTCTCAAGGTGTTTGAATAATAATCATCTTTAAGGTCTTCTAGGACTAGGGGTGACAAAACAAAAGCTTGTACACGATAGAAATTATTTTATTTAAAAAATTTATTGTCACATGTATTCATAATGTTTTGGTTGCATGGTTTTATTTTAAGATTTTAAAATTGAAAGTTAAAATAATCTTTACGATCCCATGCAAGTTTTTTTTTTTCTTTTTCTTTTTCATTTCATCTATTGATGAGCATCCCAATAAGGATTTAGTGCTAATTTTTGTCATCCGTTAACGTCGGACATGTCCCAACCAATAGAATCATGGGGGACATACTGGTCACAAAATTCCCCTGAATTAAAAAATCAATTTAATTAAATGGGGCAATTTCTTCCCAGTTTTTTTTCCCCATAATTTTTATTGTATTCTTAAGAATCTGAAACAGCATATTCTGTTTTGGGGGAAAAAAGAAAGAAATTGAGTGCAATTCATATAAAGGATTTTTTGTGAAGAAATGTGCCAAAATTCACCAGATTTTGAGGACAAAAAATTTCTGAAATCGCCATATTTAAACAATGGGTTCCCGCATGTCACCAAAATAAAGCAGGATTCTTTAAAAAAATTGGGAACCTATAGCCAAATTTGGCAAAATTATGATGATCGCCAACAAGTCTACATCACAATTTCTTTTAATAAAAAAACCCCTAATTGTGACATTCTAAGAAGAGCCACTTTAGATGAGGGTTCAAGGTCCCCATGGTCCAATGAATTAGAGCAATCCTATTGGTCAAGAGCCATAAATTGAAGCCCACAGCCTTTCAACAGGGATCAAAGACCAAAATGTGGCTAATCGAGGCTAAACACACATGGCACAATTTTGGAGGGAAAATCAATTGAAGAGGATTGAAAACCAAAAAGTGGCAAATTGAGGCTAAACCCACATGGCACAATTTGGGAAGGAAAATAAATTGATGAAGATTGAAAACCAAAAAGTGGCAAATTGAGGCTAAACCCACACAACACAATTTTGGAGGGAAAATAAATTGATGAGGATTGAAAACCAAAAAGTGGCAAATCGAGGCTAAACCCACATGGCACAATGTTGGAGGGAAAATCAATTCATGAGGATTGAAAACTGAAAAGTGGCAAATTGAGGCTAAACCCACATGGCACAATTTTGGAGGGAAAATCAATTGATGAGGATTGGAAACCAAAAAGTGGCAAATGGAGGCTAAACCCACATGGCACAATTTCAGAAGGAAAATAAATTGATGAGGATTGAAAACCAAAAAGTGGCAAATCAAGGCTAAACCCACATGGCACAATTTTGGAGGGAAAATCAATTGATGAGTATTGAAATCCGAAAAATGGCAAATTGAGGCTAAACCCACATGGCACAATTTTGGAGGGAAAATCAATTGATGAGGATTGGAAACCAAAAAGTGGCAAATTGAGGCTAAACCCACATGGCACAATTTTGAAGGGAAAATCAATTGATTTGGACCAAAAAGAAAGAGTGAGAATGTGTTTGGAGAACCAAGGTGCAAGTTAGGGTCCCAAGGCATGGTCCAACTCAAGGATTCAATTTTTTTGGGGGGCTTCAAATGAGTCCAAATTGGTTCCTAGGGATTTGAACCCAGGACCTCCACTCTATGATTCTAATAAAGTGAGCCTAATTGAGGTTTATAATTTTCTAATTTAGTGTTTTGGGAAGTGTTTTGGGAATTTGTGTTGGGCCTCTAGACTACAACAACATCCATATCCTACACAAAGTGTTGAAAGAAAGAGAGTGAGCAAGTCATTTGCTTGAGAGCCACAAGATGATTGCAACAACAAACATGTTGAAATGAGAAAAAGGCCATCAAAGGGAGAGCCCAAGCAAGCAAGTAGTACCAAATTACAAGGACAAAATGTAAAGCATCCAATTAGGGTGAATTGTAAGTAAGAGGGTTTTTTGGAGCTTTAGTTGGTTGCTTTGTTGCTTGGTTTGTTTGTTTGTTGGTTGGTTGGTTTGTTTGTTTGTTTGTTGGTTGGTGAGGGAGCCAAGGATCACTTCGTATTATTAAAGAATACTTTGTTGGCCTTGCCTACCAAGGAAAGGATATTGTGTTTAAATGGCTTATAGAGTATAGTAGCTTAAGGGATTTTTATAGGCCCCTACTAGGTAATAATAAATAAATAATAGGTCTATTTTATATGAGTATTTTAGAATAAGATGATATTTTGGCTTGTGTTGAATGAAACTTGAGATAATTAGTTATAGAGAGTTAATAATGTCTTGAAGGATTTTTGGTTTCTTTTAAACGATTTTTTTGAAGATTATATTTTTGCATGGTGAAATATTTGATTGAGTTTCCATGGTGACATAATTTTGGATTTATTTTTTCTTAGAAATTCGGTGAAGTTGGGCTTTTATATTTTTCTTAGAAATCTGGTGAATTTGGGCTATTTTTTTTCCATGAAAATTCCTTTGTATAGTTTGAAATCATATTTTGGTCCCAACTAATATGGCCACTTGATTAAAAAAATCAAAAATTATGAAATTGGGAGAATAACATATATCTACAATAGTCCTAATATATAAATCATAAATGAATTTTCATTTAAAAAAATGACAACAATAATTTTGGTCATTAACATCTTGAAACATACCTTACCCTTCAAGAGTATCTTAGGGTAAGCATAGGGAAAAATTGGGAGCAATGTCTTGGTGATAAATTAGCACATAGAGATGCTAGATAGACACCACAAATATGGGCAACATTAAAGGAGAGAGGACCAAAAAAGAAGGTACTAAAATGAAGTGAATTTTGAGATTTTCAATCGCCAAAATTATTATTTTTCATTAAAAAAATCACTAGAATCTCTATACATTGGTTGTTTGTGCAGTGGGTAGCCAAAAATATAGAAGGATGTTTAATTTTTTTTAAAAAAGAAATTCATATCTCACTTATATCCCAAATTTGGCTAAATCTTTTCCTATGGATGGATAATCACCATTTTGGCTAAAATCTTCCTATGCATGATGATCGCCGCTTTGGCTAAATCACAAAATCGATAAAAGAAAAAATAAAAACATTTTGAGATAGACATGGAAGAACCTTAACTTCCTTCTCAACCTCTCTCTCTCTCTATATGGATGGTTGCAAAGTCACACTAGGATGTGACCCAACTTCATCCATAACTTCATCCATAACTCATCCATGTTCGAGTTACCAAGGTTAAACCCTAAACCGATCTTGTAATGCAATGCACATCATCTCAATGTAATTTGTGTTGTTTTCTCTCTCTCTCTCTATGTATATGGATGGTTGCAAAGTCACACTAGGACGTGACCCAGCTTCATCCAAAACTTCATCCATAACTCATCCATGTTTGAGTTACCAAGGTTAAACCTTAAACCGATCTTGTAATGCAATGCACATCATCTCAATGTAATTTGTCTTGTTTTTTTTCTCTCTCTCTCTCTCTCTCTATGTATATGGATGGTTGCAAAGGCACACTAGGATGCGACCCAACTTCATCCATAACTTCATCCATAACTCATCCATGTTCGAGTTACCAAGGTTAAACCCTAAACCCTAAACCTATCTTGTAAACCCCTTCCTACTTTACCCTACTCAGGTAAACTAGCGATGCAAACGGGTGGTATGTATCATAGGTAAGTAGGTACAAAATGTGAAGCACTATGAGCATGCAAGTAGGTAAGTAGGTACGAAACTTAAGTGGGTTACTACTACTAGGTATATATGCGGGTGGGTAAACTTAAGTGGGGTAATAGTCCAAGGCACTTACTTGGTGGTAGGCTACTACTAAGTAGGTAGATGCATGTGGATGATGGTTAGTTAGTAGTTAGTACATAGCTAACCATAGTCTGTGGTTAGCTATGGGATAGGAATTCAATGATAAATAAATAAAAGAAGAAGTTTTTCTGTCCATACCTCATCCATCTTTCTTTCTTTCATCCATCCATCCATCCTTCCTTCCTTCCTTCCTTCCTGCATGTGGGTGCAGTACTACCAGTGGGTGCTGCTAAACTCTGACCCTTGGTTTCCTGAACTAGGCCTGCAGTTTGCTCTGACTCCTCTGCACTCTGCTGGGGGCATTGGGTATGGGAGCACCTGTAGTACCAGGGTTTTAATTTTATTTAATTTTATTTTTATTTAGAAAATTTTTACACATAGAAATATTGGTGAATAATTTTATTTCCACTAGAAAAAAAATAAAAATAAAAAATCCAAGAAATTCCCCAATTTTTTTTTTCAAAAGAAAGGGCAAAATTCTTGTTGGAAAAAAAAGAAAAGAAAAGAAAAAAACACTAACCTCCACCACTAGACATGATACCAAGAAATATAGTTAGTTAATATTTAATTTTAACTATTAAATCTTAGTATATACTAAGATTTCATAGTTAATATTAAATATTAACTTATAAACACTTTAAAAATATAATTAACTCTTAAATCCTTTTTTGTATATACTTCCTTTGTGAGGGGGGAACAATGGACAATCCTAAAAGTTCATACCCTAAACCCTAAACCCTAAAACCCCTTTTATTATTATTATTATTAATTTATTATTTATTATTTAATTTTAGTGGGTAGGTATTTATTTGATCTGTAAATATTCACAAGTATGTTTTGTTGTACAATTAATACATTTCCCAAGAAAATTCTTAGGTCACCATAATAATTCTGGCTTGTTGTGGATGATGATGATGATGAGCATGATGAGCATGATTCACTTCAAACTTCAAGAAGCACTTGGCTCCACAGTTGGCTTAGTAGGAGCTTCTTTTAATAATAATATATGTTCAAAAGATTAAAGAAGCAACTTTCATCTCCTATGGAGAGCTTTTATTATTACTATTTAAAAAAATAAAATTAATTCTAAATAAAAATATTTAATTTAAATTCTACATTATTTATTATTTTGTGATGTAGGTGGGTATGGTGATCATCCCACAAGAGGACTTAAGCCAAATTTTTTTTGTGTTACAAGTGAGAGAAGCAAATAAAAAAAAGAAAAGAAAAGAATCAATCCTCTTGTATTTTTTGGTGACATGCTATTATAGAACATATTGTCTTTT